>Ga0335073_10000973_pt1 | contig 37847 bp, 25 predicted proteins | sample Lox_Sample_22_FD_207093 | JGI IMG/M metagenome (GOLD analysis project Ga0335073, IMG submission 207093) | Soil microbial communities from Loxahatchee National Wildlife Refuge, Florida, United States - Lox_Sample_2.2 | ecosystem: Environmental > Terrestrial > Soil > Wetlands | place: USA... | reverse complement strand
GTCGGACACGAGCATCGATTGTGGAGCGAGGGAATCGTGGCGTTTGTCGAAAGGCAGCCGGGAGCCGAGGTGTCGGAGACGGACCTTCGCAAGCATGCACGGGAACTGCCCGGCTACATGCGTCCGTTGCACTACGTGATTCTCGATCCGGGGACGATGCCGCTGAATCGCGTGGCCAAGGTGGACGTGACGCGTCTGCAGGAGCTGTCACGCGAGGAAGTCGGGCGGTTGCGCGGGCGCGGGCGGTGGGACGCGGAGTAAACGGTGCTGGCAGCTTGTGATTTCGCGCACCAGGTGTTGAAACGTCGCAGCGGCGCCTGCAATCAAAGCTCAAGGGGCCACTGATGCGGTTTGCCATTCTGCTCTTCGTGGCTGCGATACCCGCCGTTTCCGGCAGGTGGTCCGGCTACCTGGTGGATTCCAGATGCTACGCGGCCGAAGAGCGTAATGTGAATCCCGGGGACACAGAGGCCCATATCGACCGTGACATGGACTATGAGATCCGCTACTGTTCGCCGACGACGAAAACCAAAACGTTCGCGATAGTCGACCGGCAGTGGAACCGGATCGACCTCGATGCCGGCGGAAACGCCAAAGCGGCCGGGGTTGTTCGGATAATTGGCAAAAAGAGGAAAATCATCGTCGACGTGCGCGGCCAGTTGAGCACCAACACAATCGCGGTGGATTCGATTACCGTCGCGAAATGATCTCCGCTACTTCGCGGCGATTTCTTCCAGTTTCACATTGGAAAAAACGGCAGTTTCGAGCGTGGTCGCCACATGCGAACACACCCCGAGGCCGACGTAGACAGGGTCCTTCAATGTGATGTATTCCACGGGCCCCGACGGCTTCAATTCGTCGCCCGGTTTGCCGGAGTACATGGTGAAGCGGCTGCCCTCGCGTACGATCCGGACGCGCGCCGGCTCGTCCACCTGCGTGAACACCTGGTAGGTCGCGGCGCCGGCGATACCACGAAATTGCAGCGACGTCAGCCCGTTGCCGTGGGACACGGCGTCCCCGTATGCCGCGTCGGGGTCGAGGCTCTGGCGAAACATCAGGACCGCTTTGCGGTGCTGGGCCTCGCTGGTGCCCAGGAACTGAACGTCGGCTTGCAGGCTCATGTTCCCGGACGCCTTCCTCCATACGAAATAGAAGGCGTCCACCGAACCCCAGATGTTGTCGCCGCCGCCGGTGATGCGGTATTCGCCGCGCTCCGGATCGTAGCTGGCTTTGCATCCGGGCGGCGTTTTGCCGACGCTGCCTTCATCCGTGAAAATGCCGAGATTCTTGCCTTGCGGGAGCGCCACGGCGGCGGCCAGGCAGATCAAGGCGCAAGAGGAGAGGATCGGAATGGCGGGTCTCACGGCGACCAGGATATCGCACTGCGCGGCTGCATGAATGTTGCGGTTCAGGGCTCAATTCCCGACGGAACCTTATCGGCATGATCCACGAAGACCACTGGCACCGGTTTCTTGCGCGCTTCCAGCTTCAGGCCGAGTTCCGGATCTTCAATTCCGACTGATGGAGCTCGAGTCGCGAGCTACCAATATTCCGAGGGCGCGCAGAGTACCGATTCGGGAAAGAGCCTCGTAGAGCGGCCGAAAGGAGCCAGTTCCGAAGCGTTCACCAGGTTAAGCCGGTCGTGCGGCACGGCCGGCGCCGGCCGCTGGCTGCTTTCCACGTGCTTGCCTTGCGCTACTCGAGAGCACTCGGGTTCATCCAACGCGTCCGCCGGGCCGACCTGACACTGTTCGCTCTGAACTCCGAACCCGCCTTGTGTTTTTGCCCCAATGCGGAATTTGTCTTGACCGGGTTCGGCACTCAACAGGGTGAAAAACAATTGCAGCTCAAGATGATTCGGATGGCCTCCCGATCTACCGCCGCACCTCATAGACACCGCCGCGCTCCCGGAGGGCGTGTTCCAGCGGCGTACGAAGGGAATCGGCGATGAATCGCAGGGCGTCGAGGAAGTCATCCTTCCCGGAGTCATTCAGGCCAACGAGAAACGTCAGAGGACGCAGTTTGACATCGCAAGTGGCGATGCTCCTGTAGTTTTTAAGAGCAATCTTCGTCAGGAAAGTCGAATTCGTTATATCCGGCGATCAAAAGTCGAGCAGGCTGCGGGTCGATTTGAGGGCGAACGACGGCGGCCCTGCCTACGATTCCAGGCCCATCTGCGTCAGACGGTAGCGTAGCGCGTTCCGCGTTAATCCCAGCATGCGCGCGGCCTGGCTCTTATTGCCGTCGGCGCGCTTCAAAGCCTCGCGGATGATCTCCTGCTCGTACTGGTCGAGCGTCAGTCCGTCGGGCAGGAAGTGCGTGCCTTCGTTGTGCGGACGCGGACGGGGAGCGCTCTCCAGCTTGATGTCGCCCGCATCCAACTGCTTGCCGGTAGCCATTACCAGGCTGCGTTCGATGACGTTTTCCAGCTCACGGACGTTGCCGGGCCAGTGGTAGGCGATCAGTTTCTCCATGGCGGCGTCGGTGATGGATTCCACCTGACAGCCGGCTTCGGGCGCCAGTTTTTTGATGAAATGGTTCGCCAGGAAGGGAATGTCCTGCTTGCGCTCGCGCAAGGGCGGAATGTTCAGCGGCACCACGTTCAACCGGTAGTAGAGATCCTCCCGGAACGTGCCCTGTTCGAGCGCGGCGCGCAGATCCTGGTTGGTGGCGGCGACCACTCGCACGTCGATGTGTCGCGTCACGTTGCTGCCCAGGCGCTCGAATTCGCGCTCCTGGAGGATGCGCAGCAGCTTCACCTGTATGGCGGCCGGCACGTCGCCGATTTCGTCCAGGAAGACCGTGCCGGTATCGGCCTGCTCGAACTTGCCGGGCTTGGAGGTTTGCGCGCCGGTGAACGCGCCCTTTTCGTAGCCGAACAGCTCACTCTCCATCAGGTTTTCGGGGATCGCGGTGCAGTTGATCTTCACCAGCGGACGATCCTTGCGGGGCGAATGAAAATGGATGGCGCGCGCGATCAGATCCTTGCCGACGCCGCTTTCGCCCGCCAGGAGCACGGTGGCGCGGCTGGGAGCGACGCGCTCGATGGTGGCGAAGATCTCCTGCATGCCGGGGCTGCGTCCGATGATGTTGTCGAATTCGTAGCGGCGGCCCAACTCGGCTTTGAGCTGGCGATTCTCGTCGCGCAGGGCGCGCACTTCGAGGGCCTTGGAGACGACCTGCATCAGATGATCGAGCGAGAAAGGCTTGAGCAGGAAATCCGTAGCCCCGGCCTTCATCGCGCCCACCGCTGTCTCGACGCTGCCGAAGGCGGTCATGATGATCACCGGAACCTGCGAATTCTGCCGCCGGATCAGGTTGAGGAACTCCAGGCCGTCCATGTTGGGCAGCTTGAGATCGGTGAGCACCAGGTCGGCGCGGTCGACCACCTTCAAGCCCTCTTCGGCGGTCGCGGCTTTGTCGACCTCGAAGCCGGCGGATGCCAGTTGCAGCTCGATTACGCGGCGAAGTTTGTCTTCGTCCTCAACCACCAGAATGCGCTTTTTCATGCGGTCGCTTCGGTCTGAGCGCGCTCCATGGGCAGAAGCACGCGGAAAATGCTGCCCTTTCCGGGCTCGCTCTCGACTGTTATCTTACCGCCGTGTTCGTCGACGATTTTGGCGACGATGGCGAGTCCCAGGCCGGTTCCCTGCGGTTTGGTGGTGAAGAACGGATTGAAGATCGTTTCCAGGGCTTTGGGGTCGATGCCCGATCCGCGGTCGATGACGGCGATTTCGGCGAAATTGCTGGCGGCGCGCGTCTTGACGGTGACGGCGCCGCCCGCGGTGGTGGCCTGGGAAGCATTGAGCAGCAGGTTATAAAAGACCCGCTCCATCAGTTCGGCATCGAAGGCAAACGGCGGTATCTCGGGAGCGTAGTTTTTGTAGATGGTGATGTCGGGGACTTCGCGGGTCACCATGGCCACCGCGCGATCGACGACCTGGGAGAGTTCGGACTTCTCCAACCGCGGCTCCAGTGGACGCGCGAACTGCAGGAATCGCGTGATGAGCGAATTGCAGCGGTCGACCTCGGTCGAAATGAACCCGGCAACTTCGCGCGAGACTTCGCTCTCCGAAAGATTGCGGCTCAGCATGTCCGAGGAGGCTTTGATGGTGCCCAGCGGGTTGCGCAACTCGTGTGCCAGGCCGGCGGAAAGTTGGCCGAGCGCGGCCAGCCGGTCGGACCGCATGGCGGCCGCTTCGACCTCCTGCAGATGCCTGTTGGCTTCGGCCAGCTGTTCGGCCGCGCGGCGATGTTTCGCCGCCTGCTCGCGCGATTCCTGGGCCAGAATATTGGCCAGGTTGGCGATCATCGCCAGCATTACCAGCCGCAGCGCCAAATCCACGTTCACTTCCGACCAGTCGTGCGCAAACGCCAGGAAGACCAGATAGGACGCTGCCGCCGCGGCGTAAAAGACCAGCGTGCCCAACAGCCCGAACCAGGATGCCGCGGAAACCACGGGTAACAGCAGAACCAGCCAATAGGGACTATTGATGCCGCCGGAATAACCGATGAGGACGAAGGCGAAAGTGAGTTTGAGGACCAGCCAAAGCACCCGGCTGCGAGTGGTGGGGACAGGGGGGATTTTGGATTCCAGGATCTGGGCCAGAATCAGAGCGGTCAACGGAGCGATCTGCCAAAAGTCGCCCAACGGAAAGGTCGCGACCAGCGCGATGAAAACCGCCACCCAGACGACGTCATGAGGGCGGATATGTTGGAACCAACGAGCATTGATCGCCACCGGCAAATATCCCTGCCGGGATTATGCCACAATGAGTAAGAAACAGTCTCATGCCCAACCCAAGTATGCTGGATCAGGACCGGTCTGCCGATCCCGATTCCCAGTCCAACCAACAGCCGGACGAATCGTTTGGCGACATCCTGAATCAGTACGAGCGCTCGCACTCGCACAGACCCGACGAGGGCGGCAAAGGCCTGGAAGGCACCGTCATCGCCATCTCCGGCGACAATGTCTTCCTGGATATCGGCTACAAGATCGAAGGCATCATTCCCCTGGCCGATTTCACAAGCGTGGGAGAGACCATCAAGCCCGGCGACAAAGTCAGCGTCAGCATCAAGGGCCGAAACGAGGAAGGCTATTACCAGCTCACCAAACTGAAAGTCGAGCGGCCGAAAGACTGGTCGTCGCTGGAAAAAGCGTTCGCGGATAAGGCCGCGATTCTGGGCATCGTGACGGCCGTGGTGAAGGGCGGGCTGAGCGTTGACGTCGGAGTGCGGGCTTTCATGCCGGCTTCGCGCTCGGGCGCCAAAGACGCTGCTGAAATGGAAAAGCTGATTGGCCAGGAAATCCGCTGCCGGGTCATCAAGCTGGATGTGGCGGATGAAGACGTGGTGGTCGACCGGCGCGCCGTGCTCGAGGAGGAAGAGCGGGCGGTAAAGGACCGCCGCTACACCGAAATCAAAGAGGGCGAGACCTTACGGGGCGTGGTCCGCAGTCTCACCGATTACGGCGCCTTCGTCGATATCGGCGGTGTGGACGCGCTGCTGCACGTGGCCGATATTTCCTGGGGACGCGTGAACAAACCGGCCGACGTACTCGCGGTTGGCCAGCATATCGACGCTCGCGTCCTCAAGGTGGACGCACCCAAGCGGCGGATTTCGATTGGCCTCAAACAGCTTCTGCCGCACCCCTGGGACCTGGTCAGCGAGAAATACAAGACCGGCGACCGCGTCAACGGCAGCATCACGCGAGTGACAGATTTCGGCGCTTTCGTCGAGCTGGAAAAGGGCGTCGAGGGACTGATCCATCTTTCGGAGATGTCCTGGTCGAAGAAGGTGCGCAAACCGGCCGATGTGGTCAAGCCGGGCGATCGGGTGGACGTGGTGATTCTGGGAGTGAACCAGGCCGACCGGCGCATTTCGCTGGGCCTCAAGCAGGCTATGGGCGATCCGTGGGCCGAGGTTTCGCAGAAGTTCCCGGTGGGCGCGGTGGTGGAAGCTCCAGTCGTGAGCCTTACCAAGTTCGGCGCGTTCGTGCAGTTGGCGGAAGGCGTGGAAGGCATGATCCACGTGGGCGACATCAGCGCGGAAAAGCGCATCAACCACCCGCAGGACCAGCTCAAACCGGGACAGGTGGTAAAAGCGCAGGTGCTGGAGATCGACGGCGAAAAGCGCCGCATCCGCCTGGGCATGAAGCAGCTCATTCCCACCAGCCTGGATGAGTACATCGCGGAGCATAAGATCGGCGACGTGGTGACGGGGCGCATGACCGAGGTTTCGGGCGGGCGCGCTCGCGTGGAACTGGGCGAAGGCATCCAAGCCTCGTGCCGCGTTCCGGCGGAGACCGGTGAAGCCGAGGCCAAGACCACCGAGCAGAAGGCCGATGTCTCGTCGCTAAGCTCGATGCTGGCGGCCAAATGGAAAGGCGGATTCACCGGCGGCGCGCCCCGGCAGGAGCCCGCGCGCACGGGGCAGATTCGCAGCTTCCGTATCGCTAAATTAGATCCGGCGGCGAAGAAGATCGATCTGGAGCTGGCGTAGCGCCCGGATGATTATTCGGGTCGGCGGGCGCCGGGACCGTGACCGGCAATTCCGCGGCGCCGTCCGCGGCCGGGGTGTCCGGCGACGGAGCTTCCAATGCCGGAATCTCCACCGTCGGCGTTTCGACGGTGAGCGCCGGGGTTACCGGGGGAACGGCTCGCACGGGCTTCGGATCACGCAGGTAGACGTCGAATCGCGAGAGAAACGTTCCGAAAATCAAGTGCCCGATCAACGTCGGATTTTCCGCGTGCCACAGATAGGCCAGTGGTATGACGGACCGCCACAGCAAGCGGAACGTCGCGTAATACCAAGCCGCGCCGAGCAGCACCGCCGCGAGCAGGGTCAGGCCCGGCCGCAGCCGTCCGCGTACGGCCACCGCGAAACAAGCGCCAAGCAGGCTATAGATCAACAGATAGAGGGACACCCCGGCGTATGTCGTATGGACGAATCCGGACTGGTAGGCTTGCCCGCCGTAGAACGCGGTGGCGAAGAGATTCTCAGGTTTCCAGAAACTGTCTCTCTGCCAGACGGCGCTGAGCCCCAGCCATGCCAGCATCCACAACACGCCGAGCATGCCGGCCTGCAAGCCGGCAAGCGCAACCGCGAGGAGCGATTTAGGCGCCGGAGCAGCGTGTTGCACGTGGTTTTTCAGAGGCTCGGGAATGTTACCTTCCTGAGTTCCTTCCGGCGCATCCATCATTTCAGCCTATACTGACCAGAGGACTAAAGGCAAAGCCAACATGTATCGAGTGGTCATAACGGGTATTGGAGTTGTGAGTCCCAACGGCATCGGCCGTGAGCGCTTTTGGGAATCGACGCGTAACGGCGTTAGCGGTGTGAAGAGAATCACGCGCTTCGATCCGTCCGCATTTCAAGTGCAGGTAGCGGGCGAAGTCCCCGGGGATTTCGACGGCAACCGCTATGTCGATGTGAAGGATCGTCCGCACGTCTCGCGTGCGGTGCCGCTGGCGGCGGCCAGCGTAACCGAGGCCTGCGCGGACGCCGGCCTCGATCCGAGACTGATGTCGCGCGACGAACTGCGTGGCATCGGCGTGATGGTGGGGTCGGGCGGCGGCAGCCAGGACTTTACGGAAGAACAATACCGGCTGTACTATACCGGCCATTCCAAGCAGTGCAGCGTGTACACCATCCCTACCGGAACCATCGGCACGCTTGCCAGCGAAGTTTCCATGCGATTCGGATTCCGCGGCCTGAGCCACATCGTCTCCACCGGCTGTACTTCCTCGACGGATGCGATCGGGTATGCATTCCATCACATCCAACGCGGCGCGTTGAAGACGGTTGTCGCGGGCGGCGTGGACGCGCCCATCGCGCCTCTGATCATCCGCGGGTTTCAGCTCATGCGCATCATGTCGACGCGCTGGAACCACGAGCCGGAGCGCGCCTCGCGTCCGTTTTCGCGAGACCGGGACGGCTTCGTGATCGCCGAAGGCGCGTGGTTCTTCGTACTGGAGGAATTGGAGCAGGCCCGCGACCGGGGCGCTCACATTTATGGCGAGATTGCGGGTTACGGCTCGACCTGCGAAGCGTACCATCGGGTTCGCCTGGAGGAATGTGGCGAGGAACCGGCGCGGGCCATCGGCATGGCGCTCGACGAAGCCGGGGTGGCTCCGGGCGATGTGCAGTACATCAACTACCACGGCACGTCCACTGAACTCAACGATCGCATCGAGACACGGGCGGTAAAACTGGCGTTCAACGGCCATGCCTACAAGCTGGCCGGATCGTCGCTGAAGAGCCTGATCGGCCACCCCCAGGGCGCGTGCGGCGCCGCCGGAATCGCCGCGACGCTGCTGGCGATGCGCGATGGCGTGCTCCCTCCCACCATCAACGTGGATGAGCCCGACCCGGAGTGCGATCTGGATTACGTCCCCGAAACCGGCCGCAGGCTGGCCATCGATCACGCCGTGGCTAATTGCATCGCGTTCGGCAGCAAAAACTCGGCGATGGTTTTGCGGCGGGTTTGAGCTTGCGGCGCGCTTTTGCGCAAAGAAAAACCGGCGAGTGCTCGGAGGAAAACACCCGCCGGCCGGCCGCGCCATTTCCGAAAAAGAAATCCGCAGCCCAATCGAGAAGCCTGCTCAACCAATAAGACGCGTGACCTGTGCCAAAGGTTGCAAATCGGTTAAAAGGATTCCGTATTATACCAAAAAACAAAGTTTGCGCGATAACAAATTCCGAGAAAACTTTCAGGCGCCCAATTCCTGCCGGATGACGGCGGCAATGCTGGCGCTGAAGCTTTCCACTTTGCCCTCATCCGCGCCTTCCACCATCACGCGCGCCAGGGGTTCGGTTCCAGAAAACCGCACGACCACTCTGCCGGCGCCGGCAAACGACTCTTCCGCGCGCTGGATTTCCCGCGCTACGGCGGGATGCTCCAGCAGGCCTTTCTTTTCGCGCACCCGGATGTTTACGAGTTTTTGCGGATAAACCTTGAGGTCACTGGTGAGCTCATCCAACCCCAGTCCGCTGCGCCGTGCGATTTCGAACACCTTGAGAGCCGTCAACATGCCGTCGCCGGTGGTGGCGTAATCACGAAAGATGATGTGACCGGATTGCTCTCCGCCGAGGACGGCGTCGCGCCGCACCATCTCTTCCAGCACATACTTGTCGCCGACAGGCGTGCGCACCATGCCGATTTTTTCGGCCTCCAGCGCGTGTTCCAGGCCCAGGTTGGCCATGACGGTCGAGACCACGGTGCCGCCGCGTAAACGGCCAGCCGCCTTCCAGGCGCGAGCGGCGGCCAGCAACACGCCGTCGCCATTGACGATCCGTCCGGTCCTGGAGACAAATATGGCGCGATCGGCGTCGCCGTCGAACGCCACTCCATACGCGGCGCCCGTGCCGACAACGGTCTTGGACAGGTTTTCGGGATGCAGCGCGCCGCAATTCAAGTTGATGTTCCGCCCGTCGGGGGCGGCGCACACGGTCACCACCTCGGCGCCCAGGCTCCGAAACAGCTCCGGCCCCAGCCGCGAAGCCGCGCCGTTGCCGCAATCCAGCGCCAGCCGGACGGCATCGAGACGAACGTCGACGGTGGAACGCAGATACTCCAGGTATTGACGATCGAGATGTTCTTCGATGGGGAGATTCCCGGGACGGCCGGCGGCATGCGGATCCGGCGTTCCTTCGCGCAGCCGCAGCAATTCCTGTTCAATGGTATGCTCCTCGGAATCGGGCAGTTTGAAACCGGAGTGGCCGAAAATCTTGATGCCGTTGTCCTGATAGGGATTGTGCGACGCGGAAATCATTACGCCGGCGGCGAACGGCCCGTTACGTGTAAGCCAGGCTACTCCCGGAGTGGTGATGACGCCCGCGTAGCGCGAGCGGATGCCGCGGTGCGCCAGGCCGGCCGCGACCGTGGCGGCAATCCAGTCGCTCGATTCGCGCGTATCCGCGCCGAACAGCACCTCGTCGCCGCGGGCGTTCGCCGTGATGTCCGCGCCCAGCGCTTCACCCAGTGCGAAAACGGTCCGGGGGTCCAGCGGATACTCCCCGGCCACGCCTCGAATTCCGTCGGTTCCAAATAGCTCTCGTGCCAAAAAATCCTCCTCGAAAATTTTCCTAACGCCTCACGGCAATGCTGACGGTCACCAGCGGCGGCGAATCCAACCGCACATACGGGTCCTGTACGTAGGCATTCCTCTGAAATTTCGCGAAACCGACTACGGAAGAAACGTCGATCGGGTCGATGGTGGCCGCGGTGATGCGCTCGACCCGGCTGGCCGGTCCGGCAATCGACACTTCCGCGGGCTCGGCGCTGGCGCTCACCACGTGATAGCCATTCTGGCCTTCGCCCGACAGGAGGATCTTCACCGGCACCAACCGCGCCATGCGGCGGTCGAACACGAGCTGGATTTCCGGCGGAATGGAGCCTTCCAGCTTGACGCCGCGGGGCAGTTTCACATTCTTGTCGCTGATGATGAAGGTGTGGAGTCCGGGAGTGATGCCGTCCAGATCGAGAATCACTTGCGGATGCACGGCGCTGCTCCCGCCGATCCCACTCAGCTCGCCCGAAGGTCCGCTCAGTTCGAGCTTCACCGAGCTGACCGGCTCGGCGTTGAACTCGATATCGTCCGGGCGGTTGCGGTATTCCACCGGGACCACCGGAAACGTGGAGAGTTCCGGCTCGCTGGAAACCGCGGCCCACAAGGCGACTGCGATTGCCAGGGAGAGCACCTTCCACCAGAAGTTCTCCACCAGCAGGCTCCGCGCCCATTTCAGTGCCCGTTTCATGCGTCCCGCTTCACGGCTCGAGACTCCGCCCGGGCTGCACGGCATCGGTGCCATGGTGGTCGGTTGCCAGGGGGATATCGGCCGGGAATTCCTCCGGCTGAGCGGCGGCGGGCCGCGCCACCTCGAAATGGCGATGGATGCGCTCCACCAGCTCCGCCGGCGTCAGGCCGGTCGAAAGTTCCCCGAAGGCGGCGACCGAAATGCGCCCGGTCTCTTCGGAAACCACCAGCGCCAGGCAGTCGGTCTCTTCGGTGATGCCGATGGCGGCACGATGGCGTGTGCCCAGCTTGCGCGCGAGCGAGGGTTGGGTCGTGAGAGGCAAGAAACAGGCGGCCGCGGCGACACGGCTGTTCTGAATGATGACAGCGCCATCGTGTAGCGGCGGGCCCGGCTGGAAGATGGAGAGCAGCAGGTCGCGGGAAACCAGCGCGTCGAGGCGCACTCCGCTCTCGATGAACGTTCGCAATCCGATATCGCGTTCGAGGACAATCAGCGCGCCGATCTGCCGTTGGGCGAGCAGCTCCATGGCCATCTGGATTTCGCTGACGGCCTCCGGAGCGCGGAATCCGCCGGCCAGTCCGAACCATCGTTTACGGCCGATTCTCGCCAGCGTGCGGCGAATTTCGGAGGCGAACAGGACGATGATCGCCAACCCCAGGAACGGCACGATGTAGGACAGGAGGGAGCGTAGCGTCTCCAGGCCGGCGACGACGGCAATGCCATAGAGCGCCACGACGACCAGGATCCCCACCAGGATATGGCCGGCGCGGGTGCCGCGCACCACCATCAGGCACTGATACACCACGATGGCGACCACCAGGATGTCGATCACCCCGGTCAGATTGAGCGTCGGCCACGCGTGCAGAAACCGCAGACTGTGAAGCATGTTGGCGCCGGATCCGGTTCCGCTAACCAGTGTAACTGAGCGATCAGCCGTCAGCGATCAGCTCTCAGCTGGTTCGGCGCGTTGTACGGCCAGAACAGGACTTCGTCCGGGAAGACAACTGCCGGACTGCGGACGAAGGGAGCTGAAGGCTGATAGCAGACGGCTGGTCGCTCTACAATACTTTTATGCCGTTCATCACCGTGCCGCAAGCCATCGAGGAGTTTCGCGAAGGACGTCTGCTGGTGGTGGTGGACGACGAAGACCGTGAGAACGAAGGCGATTTGACCATTGCGGCCGAGGCGATTACGCCGGAAGTCATCAATTTCATGGCGACGCACGGCCGGGGTTTGATCTGCCTGACGCTCACCCCGGAGCGGTGCGATCACTTGCGCCTGCCGCTGATGAGCCCGCTGAATACCTCGAATTTCGGGACGGCCTTCTGCGAATCGATCGACGCGCTGAATGGCGTTTCGACGGGGATTTCCGCGGCCGACCGCGCCCATACGATCCGCATTGCAATTGATCCCAACTGCCGCCCCGGGGATCTGGCGCGGCCCGGCCACGTGTTTCCGCTGCGGGCGCGTGAAGGCGGCGTACTGGTTCGCGCCGGACAAACCGAGGCCTCGGTGGACCTGGCACGCCTCGCGGGGATGACGCCCGCTGGGGTCATCTGCGAAATCATGAACGAAGATGGCACCATGGCGCGGATCCCGCAGCTCGAGGAATTCTGCGCGCGCCACCAGATTCACATGATTTCAGTCGCCGAATTGATCCGCTACCGCATGAAGACCGAGCGGTTCATCCGGCGCGCGGCCGAAGGCTCGATCGACACCGAATTCGGCGAGTTTCGGACGCTCGCCTACACCAGCGATTTGAATCCCGAATATCACCTGGCGCTGGTGCGCGGCGACGTCGCTGGAATGGAGAAGGTGCTGGTGCGGATGCACGCGCGGTGCCTGTATGGCGATGTTTTCGGAAGCACGCGGTGCGAATGCGGCCGGCTGGTTCGGAATTCCCTGCGAGCGATCGCCCAGGAAGGCGCGGGTGTACTGGTGTACCTGCACGAAAGCGGCCCGGGATTTCGCGTGGAGCGGGCTAACGGCGCGGGACCGCGAATGGTCTCCCATGACCGCGATTTCACCCACTACAAGAGCGACGCCGGACAGCGCCAGTTGCAGCACGAGCACGGGTTAGGGGCGCAGATTCTGTCCGACCTGGGACTGCACAAGATCCGGCTGCTGACCAACCATCCGCGCCGCATCGTGGCGCTGGAGGGTTTCGGCATCGAGATCGTGGAGCAGGTTCCGGTTGGACATTAAGCCAGCCGGGTTTTCTAGTCCAGCGGAAAACTCTCGTCGAAATTGATGGGACTCCGTTTTGCCGCCGCCACAGGCTGCAATGCCGGTGCTTCTTCCTTGGCGTCGGGCCGCTTGCTGGTCAACGGCTGTGCCTTCATCGACGTCATATGGCCCACCATGGCGGCCAGTTGACCGACTACATCCATCATCGCTTTCGACTGCGCCGTCAGTTCCTCGGCGGCCGATGCGCCCTGTTCCGCGCTGGCGGCGTTGCGTTGCGTCATCTGGTCCATCTGGGAGATCGCTTTGGCAATCTGCTCGATTCCGCGGGTTTGCTCCTGGCTGCCGACGTTGACCTCATCCACCAATGTGTTCACTTTGTCGGCTTCCGCGGTAATGCTACGGATCGCGGCGGCAACATGGTCTACTTTGTTTTTACCCTCGTTGGACCGGCCGATCGATTCTTCGATCAATGTCGCGGTGTCCTTGGCTGCCTGGGCGCTGCGCTGCGCCAGGTTACGCACTTCGTCGGCGACCACGGCAAATCCCATCCCGGCCTCGCCCGCGCGCGCCGCCTCTACTGCCGCGTTCAACGCCAGGATATTGGTTTGAAAGGCAATTTCGTCGATGGTTTTGATGATCCGCGAGATCTTGTCGCTGGATGTTTTGATTTCGTCCATGGCCACCACCATCTCTTGCAGGGAATGATTGGCGCCGGCGAATTGCTGCCGCGAGTGCGTGACCAGGCCGGCGGCGGCTTGCGAGTTCTCCGTATTCTTGTGAGCCATTGAATTGATCTCCTCGCTCGACGCCGAAGTCTCTTCGAGGGAAGCGGCCTGCTCCGATGCGCCTTGCGCCAGCGCCTGGCTGGATGCCGCCACTTGTCCGGCAGCCCCGGCAACCTGATGGGCGCTTTCCGACAAATCGGTCACGATCCTGCCCAGCTGTTGTGTGATCTTCCGGACCGCCAATACGACCACGCCGGCGACAGCCAGCCCGACTACGAACAGGGCCAGCGTCACCCAGCGGGCATTGGCCACTACTCCCAGGCCGTGAGCCGATGCAGCGTCGAGCATTTCACTCTGCAACGCCGCGAAATCGGTGATGTCCTTGGCAAGCGGTTCGATTGTCGCTGCGCTCGCTTCAATATTCCGGGTAAGGTTCTCATCAAACGTCCCGGCGGCGCAAAGACCTTCGGTCTCTACGATCAACGACCTCCAGGATTCCAGCCTGGACTCCACATCCGCGAGCAACATCTTTCCACGTTCCGTCGTCAGTAGTGGCCTGATGTCAGAGATCAGTGCTTGAAGCCTGGACAGGTCGCTGTTGAAGCTATTGGCAGCCTGTTGGGACTTGTCCTGTGCTTTCAACACGGAAAACGCCACGATGCCGCGCTGGTCGGCTCGAATCCGGCTGACGCCTTCGCCGATTTTGCCCGCCAGTTCCATCCGCTTACCCACTACTTTGGTGGCGTTCTGCAACTCGTCTCCCAGGTCGCCAATCGCCATCCAGGAAGAAATACCCAGCAGCAGAATCATCGCCAGCAAGCCGGCTACACTGCCCATCAGTTTCACACCGATCGTACGTTTTTGGTTCATATCGCAGGAACTCGTTTCTCTCAATGACAGTATCGGCAGACGACCAGAAAGCTTTAGAAAGAGGGGTAGCGGATGGGAACCGTGCTTGAATCGCAAGCCTTCCCAGTCCCAGGACCGTTGAGGGAATGGTAGGGTTAAAGCCCTCGAAAGGCCGCGAGCAACAATTCTTCTTCTTCTTGAAATACCGTCCGTAAGTCGAACAACAATCGACTGTTTTCAATCCGGGCGATGATTGGCGGATGACCCGATCTCAGGCGCTTTTCCACTTCGGCGGAGTGAGGAGCCGCGACCGCGATCAGGAAGGTCGGCAGGGGCTGTTCCGGAGTTGAGCCACCACCGATAACGCTTTCGCCTTCGATAATTTCCGCGGGAAAATCGGGAATCTTCTTGAGGAGGGCCTGTGCGCGGCGGCGGACTTCGCCGGCGGTCTGACGGATCATGGCCAGCGCGGGCATCGCCTCCCAACGTTCCAGCACGATGTTGCGCAGAGTTTGCTCGAGCGCCTGGCAGACGAGCTTATCCAGACGCAGGGCGCGAAACAACGGATTGCGCCGGAGCCGGGCGACGATCTCAGGCCTGCCGGCCAGAATGCCAGCCTGGGGACCGCCCATAAGCTTGTCGCCGCTGAAGCTGATCAGGTCGGCGCCGGCGCGCAGGCTGTCGGCGGCCATCGGCTCCTGGACGCCAAAGGGCCGCAAATCGACGATGCAGCCGCTGCCGAGGTCCTCGTAAACGGGAAGTCCGGTCTCGCGGCCTAGGGAAACCAGTTCGCTGAGTTCAGGCCGCGCGGTGAAGCCCGACATGCGGAAATTGCTGGGGTGAACGCGCAGCAGCAGGCGCGACTTCTCGTTGACAGCCGAGCGGTAGTCGGCGACGGTGGTGCGGTTGGTGGTGCCGATCTCCCGCAGCGTCACCCCGGACCGCGCCATGATTTCGGGGATACGGAAGCCATCGCCGATTTCGATCAATTCGCCGCGCGAAATCAGGACTTCACCGCCTGCCGCCAGCTCATTCAGGGCCAGAAATACGGCGGCGGCGTTGTTGTTGACGGCGATAGCGGGGGCGTCGAGCAGCCGTTGAAGGAGCGCAGCGACGTGGGTATCGCGCTTGCCGCGCCGGCCGGCGGCGAGGTCGTATTCGAGATTGGAATATCCCGGCAGCACCGGCACGGCGCCCAAAGGCGCGCGGCCCAGATTGGTGTGCAGGATGACGCCGGTGGCGTTGATCACTCCGCGCAGCGAGGGCTGTTCCAGCGCGCGGAGGACCGCTTCGAGGCGCGCTTCGACTGAAGGCGGATCGGGCCGGCCGGCGCGGAGATCGGCGCGGAGATCGTGGATGGCGCGGCGGACCTCGACAGTGAGCAAAGCCCGGGGGTATCGGGCGAAGGCGGCGGGCAGGCTCTCCAGGGCCTCATGGACGCCTGGCAGGTCGCGAAGTTGCGGACGATCGGCCACGAATCGATGGTACGCGGTCGCACGCACGCTGGGCAACCCACCGCTGATAACCGAAGCCAACATGGAACCATCCGTTGGGGGTTCCTATGCTGGGGTGATCGGAGGTTTCCAGATGGGATGGTTTGAGAAAGACCAAACACCGGGTGGCGCGGTCATCGTGGATCATGGCGATCGGATACCCGTGACACCAGTGGATCACGACCATGCGATCGAGCGGTTCACGCGGGAGCGGGAGGCGGTCTACGAGAAGATTTTCGGCGAGGCAATCAGCGTTTCCCACGAGGTGGTTCCACTGGCGCCGCATGTCGACGTCTACACGTTTCGAAGAATGGCAAAGGACGGGCGCGCGGTGTATTCGCTGGTGACGGGCGGAATGAGCGACCTGCCGATGACTCTGCCGCGGGAGGTGAACGGGGCGCTGCGGCGCGCGGAATTGATTTTCTATTGCGCGGAACCGCGCGACGAATATATCACCACGCTGCGGTGGCTGGCCCATTTTTCACACTCGTACAAAACATGCCTCGGATTCGGACACACGATCCCGAACGGGAATCCACCGGCGCCCTTCTGGGGCAGCGATGTCCTCGACACGCTACTCTTCATGCCGCCGATTGTGGTGCGGGACCAGACTCTGCCGGACGAGCTGGACATCGCGGGAGACCCGGTCCATTTTCTATGGGTGGTTCCGATTACGACTGCTGAGTGCAACTTGAAACTGCAGAAGGGCTTCGAGGCGATTCTCGACTTGTTCGAGAAGCACCATCACCCGCACGTATTCGACCCATCGCGCAAGAGCTACGTGTAAGGCCGGTCCGGCGGGCGGGCCTGCGCCACGGGCATTCAGAAAAGGACGTCGAAATCGAAGGTGAACTTGCGCTGCCGCTGGCCGAAGAAGACCTGGTAGAACGGGTCGGCGATGTTGTTGTGGATGGCTTCAGGGTTAAAGTGATTCGTCAGGTTGAAGCCGGAAACCGATAGGCGCACGCTGTACTTGGGGTTCACCTTGATGTCCTTGGAAACCCGCGAATCCAGGGCGAAGAAATTGGGATAGCGGCTGCTGTTAGGCGATCCCACGTAGTTCTGCGCGGCGTCCAGCGAGGAATAGGGAAAGCCCGTCCGATACTCCACTGCCGGCATGAGCCGCACGCTGCGCGTGATCTGCATCACCCCCCAGGCCAGGAACCGGTTGGGCAAATCGCCCGGCAGGACGGTGTTGTAATTTGGCCGCACGATCGCGACGGGGAAGCTACCAAGGTAGTTGTTGAAGTCGTTGAGATCGCCGCGGGCGTAGCTGTGGACGTAGGAGAAGAACATCTGCCGCTTGTCGTTCAGGCGCATGCGCGTGGTGACTTCGAACTGGCGATAGCGTGCCTGCCCGCTGCCGATGAGCTCGCGCGCGCCGGCCAGAGTGACCGGATCGGGCGGCACGACGTTCATCACGACCAACCCGGCCGACTGGTTGTGGATATAGCTGGTACGCACGCGCAGGCGATGCCCGAGAGGCTGTTCGATCTGAATGCTGCCGGTGGCGCTTTGCGGCGAGAAATTGCCCGGTCCAGCGGTGCGAAATACGAACGGAATGCGGACGTTCACCACGTCCAGCGTGTTGCCGAAGAAGTACGGACCGCCGATGACGTCGCCCGCCGGATTGTAAAACGTCTCGATGGCTTTGGGGAATTGTTCGAAGGAGTAAACGTTGAGCGGCACGTGATCGTAGAAGAAACCGAAGCCCATACGAAGGACCGTTCCGAGATGCTCGAAGGGCGACCAGGCGAGGCCGGCTCGCGGCGCCATGCGAAACGTCTGCGAAACTTCCTGGGATTCGGTGCGCACACCCAGATCGGCCGCCAGGCGCGACGAAATACTCCAGTGGTCCTGCAGGTAGAAGGCGTATTCGGTGTCGTCGAGAGAGAAGGGGCGGCCCGCCGTGTACGTAATCTCCTCGGTCAACTGCCCCAGCGGGTTGAGGACTTCGATGGGTTGGTCGGTCACCTGGCCGGAGTCCTGGCTCTGCGCCAGGTACGCTCCCAGCTTAATGGCGTGCGTGCCCCCGAATTCGACGGATTTGAACAGATAGCTCGGGGCCCAGCCAAACCGCGACGCGTCGGTGTGCTGCTGCGCGAAATAGTTGCCGCTGCGTCCGGTTGGCGCGATCGTGAACGGTTGGTCGCCCTGGCTCCAGACCTTCGCGCCGAAGCGTGTATCGGAGATGGTGTTTTCCAGCAAGCCGCCGAACAGCGTGGCGCGGTCGGTGATTGTCTCGGTATAGTTGTGCAGGGCCGCGAGCGGGGTTGTCGGCTGCGGGTCGAACGCGTCCAAGGTGGTATAGCTCATGCGCTGGGGTGCGATGTGCAGGCTAGCCGTCACCGTGTTCCAGCTGGTCGGGATCCAATCGAGCTGGGCGAAAGAGTTGACACCCTCGCGTTTCTTCTGGTCGTTGGGGAAGGGAAGGGTGATGATTTCGACTTTCCGGACTTCGTATTCCAGGCCTTCCGAGAAGTACAGCTTTCCAGGGATCAGCGCGCCTTCGACGTTGATACGGGGCGTGGCGCTGCGCAGGCCGCGCATTTGCCAGCTGCGGATGATGAACTCGGGCAGGGGGTCGTTGAGCTCCCATTTCCATTTTTCGCCGCCCCGCCGGGTTTCCACCGACACCAGCCCGGCGGTGAATTTGCCGTATTCCGCCAGAAAGGGAGTCTGGTAGACGTTCATCTGTTCGACGATATCGATGGGCACGGTGAGACCGAATTGTCCGGTGGCGGGGTCGGTGACATCGGCGGAATTCACGATCATGGCGGCGCGATGTTCCGCCGCGGCTGAGATCTGCAGTCCGCCGTCGGGCTTGCGCACCACGGCCGGCAACATGGGCAGCGCGTCGGCGATGGTACGGGGGCGTCCGGGCAAATCGCGCACCACACTGGCGTCCACCGTGGTCGGCGCCGATGCTCCTTGTTCCACTGGGCTTGCGGTGGCTTCCACCTGGACATTTTCGCGGTGAACTTCCAGGGCGGCGAGCGAAATGTCCACTTCGGCGCTGAGTCGAGTTACCAGGTCCACGCTGTTTTTTCGCTGCGACTGAAAGCCTTGCTTGGAAACGACGACGGAATATTCGAGGGGTTTCAAGCCGGAGAAGAATGCCCGGCCTTGCAAATCGGTCTCCGCATGCCGCAGCAGGTCGCTACTCAGAACGTCGACACGCGCGCCGGCCACGGCCAGATTGGCCGAGTCGCGCACCGTAACTTCGAGCTGCGCAGTGTCCTGGGGGCTGGCCGCGGCAATCCATGTCGCCAAGGCCCATAAAATCCCCGGGAAGCACGAACGTCCGACGACTCGCACGAATGTCCTACCCAAACCTCAGGATATTGTAACTTGTGTCAACTTTCGCACAAGTGTCCAACTTGAACCCTGGCAGGCGCCAGAGCGGCGGGGCCGACGCCAGCAGCCGCTTGCGGAAGAAGAGGCCGACAGCGGCCGTCCAACCCGAGTCAGACCCCGATTCCGCCTAGCGGTAAATGAACAGCATGGCGTATACGATCAGCCCGATCAGAATCAGCCCGATGGTGAGGGCGGTGAACCCCAGCCGGCGCCAGTATCGTACGTCACGCGCGGCGGGCGCCGCCATCATCCGCTCCTCCAGTTGGCCGCTCTCCACCAGTTCGCGATATTCCCGTGGCCGGTCGCGCCGAAACTCCTCGAGCGGCATGCCCTCGGTGAAGATAACTGTGTCCATGGGGAATTTCTCGGGGCGGAAGTGCGTATTGAAAAAGTGCACCACGAAGATGAAGCTCACCGCCAGCAGGGCCTCGTCGCTGTGGATGGTGGTGGCCACGTTTACCGCCCAGCCCGGCACCAGCCGCGTGAAGAACTCCGGAAACCAAAGCAGCAGACCGGTGCCGCCGATCACGGCTACGCCCCAGAACACCGCGAAGTAATCGAACTTCTCCCAATAAGTCCAGCGGCCGTACTCCGGCCGTGGTCCGCGATTGAAGAACCACTTGAGCGATCCCACCAGCTCGTGCCAGTCCCGCCGGTTGAAGAGCATGCTCTCTTCGCCGGCCACAAACTGGCGCCACGTCTTGCCGCTGGTTCGCTTCTGCTTCACCAGGTCGTACACGTGCAGTCCGAAATAGGTGAACGTGAGTGTGGCGCAAAATCGATGAATCACGCCCGCGGCTTCAAATCCTCCCAGCAGCCGCGCCAGCAGCTTGGCCCAGCCGGCGTAGGAGAATTTCAGAATCATACCCGTCGCGGCCAGCCCCAGGAAACTGGAAATCACCATCAGGTGGAGGTTGCGATGGAAGCGCCGGAAGCGGCGCACGTAGGTACCCTTTTCCGCTTCGCCCTTTTTCAACTGCTTGCGATATTCCAGCGATCGCGGCAGCCACAGCGCGGTGTGCGTCCCCGAGACCACCAGCGTCCCGATCAACAGCGACGTCATTCCCCAGAACGTGAAAAACAGGAACGGATACTTTTTCGGATCGTGGTGCGTGGCGTGGGTGAGGTAGCCGGCGAACTGGCGATGCGAGCCGGTGTGACACTTGCCGCAGGTGGCCACGATGTTGTTGCGGCTCAGGTGCGAGCGCGGATCGGTCACCGGCAGAATATCGTGGGAGCCGTGGCAGTCGTAACACTTGGCGGTTTTCAGCCCTCCCAGCTCCGAGACCTTCCCGTGGAACGTTTCGAAGTAGGCAGCCGTGATCTGCTGGTGACAACGGCCGCACTGCTCGATGATGCCCAAACGGAAGTCGGAAAGATCGGTGCGTTCGATATTGTGGGCGGAGTGGCAATCGGCGCAAACCGGCAGGGGTTTGTCGGTATGCGTGACTTTCGGGCTGTGCACACTGGCGGTGAACAATTCGTAAATGCCGCGATGGCACTGGGAGCAGGTTTCGGCGATATTAGCGCGGTTGACGCTCGATCGCGCGTCGTTGGCCGGCAATTCGTGGTGCGAGGTGTGGCACGCGGTGCAGGAGGCGGTTACCGTCAGACCCGCGCGCAGCAGTCCCTTGCCGTGAATGCTCTCGATGTAGTTCTCAACGACGTTCACATCCCTGCCGGTGTACCGCACGGCGGCCCGTTCTCCGGCCCGGTGGCACTTGCCGCACAATTGCGGCACGTTGCGCGAGAAGGTAGGCGAGGCCGAATCGTTTTTGCCGAGGGTCCGGTGAGCGCTGTGACAGTCCACGCAGCCGGGAGCGTCGGGGCTGCCCCCCGCCGCCAGAGTGCCGTGCCGGCTCTCGCGATACTGGTCCATCTGAGTGGGATGGCAGTTCGAACAATCGACTTTTGCCGGCATGGTGTCGCATTGCCGCTCGTGCGATGGCGTGCCGCCGGTGTGACATTGCACGCAAGCCACAGGCACGCCTCCAGTGGTGGGCTTGCGGATGTGCACCGAGGCGGCCATGTCCGCCTGGTTTACGAACATCGATTTGCCGGTAACCGAGGACCGCAGCTTGGGATCGGAGTGGCAGCGCATGCAATCCCGGTCGGCCATGCCCTCCGTGTAAAAGACTTTCCGTACCTTGTGGGGTTCGTGGCAATCCACGCAAGCCGGAACCATGTTGTTCTTTTCCCAAAGTTCTCCGCGAATCACTTTGCGATGCACCTGTTCGATCCTGGCGTGGCATTTCTGGCACGTCCGAGCGATGTTCTGCTTGGCGATGGAGGAGGCGGGATTGTCGGGCAACAGGACGTTATGAGCGGTGTGGCAGCTCGAGCAGACCGCCGTCACTGTGAGGCCCTGCTGGAAAAGACCGACGCCGTGAATGCTGTCCTTGTAATTCTCCGTGATGTTGGTCTCGGGTATGGCGCGCGTCTTGCTGATTTCGCTGTCTTCCCGATGACAGGTTCCGCACAGGGCCGGAACGTTGACTGTAGCCACCTTGGATTTCAGATTGGACGGCGGGAGAATCTCGTGCGTGGCGGCGATATGACAGAACTTGCAATCCGGCGCGTATGGATCGTTTTGCGCCGCACGCTTGCCATGGACGCTGCCGGCGTACTGGCTCTGCTCGTCCGCATGGCATTGGCCGCAATTCACTTTGGCCAGCTTTTCCGGGTGAGGAATTTCCTTGATGTCGCCGTGACAGCTCACGCAATCCAGGGAAGCGTGGGGCGACGCCTTCAGGGCCGCGGCGTTGAATCCCGGAGGCACGCCCGGTTCCCGTTTGCCGATGCGCGGACCGGAATCGTGGCACCCGGCGCAATCTTCGTTTTTCGGTTGAGAAGCCTGTTGTGCGGCAGCACCGAAGGTGATTACGGTCGCGATAGCGGCGACCTGGAGAGCGTGTTTGGCGGCCATTTGTGTAGCGTTTTGCAACAATCGAAGGCCTATTTCAGAGATTCAGATGTGTCAATCTTATGCCGTGTTGAATTCCGCGTCAAGCTGTGAAAAAGCACTGTTCAGAAGTTCAATTTGGATGTACGCTTCCAACATGAAGTCTTTGCGAAGTGTCCTGCTGATCTTGACGGCCACAGGGATACTCGCCGGATGCCACACAGCTTCGCGACAAGCGGCCGCACCGGTTCCGGAGGCGGACCAGGTGATCAGCAAGGCAATGACGGAGAATTACATGACGGTCAGCGTAGCGGCCCCACACTCCCTGGAGCAACAGAAGCTGATTCTGCGAATGGCGCACGATGCCACTAACGGAAAGGAATTACTGCTCGTGATGCGCGCCGCGGTTGGCGTGTTTCCGCCGGCTGCGCCATCCGGTCCATCGACGCTCGAATCGCAGGTGCGGTCCACGGTGACCGCCAAGATGATGGACTTCGCCACGCTTGGACAAATGATCGATTACGCTGTCGAGTACCGGGTGGATGCCGCGCAGGGCCGGAAGTATGTCGAGAGGCTGTTCGAATTGGGAGAGAACAACTCCGACGCCCGCGTCTGGTATCGCATCCGTTCGGCGGCATCCCACTTGAACGTGCCTGACCTGGAGCAACAGGCCCAGGCGCGCGGCGACCGGTTGGCGCCGCGCTAATCGCGCAAAGGAGGCGTCCATGCAAGCTTCTGCTGAATCGAGCCAAAGACAACCGGAAGGAACGGAGGCGGCTCTGCACCGGTCCGCCCGCTTGGCCTGGATCGCCGGCCTGTTTCTGGCCGCGCTGGCCGGCGTGTATTTCGTCACGCTCTTTCTGATCACTCATTGACCGGGCTGGTTCTGGAGCGCGTCCGCAAGCGATTGACGAAGCCGGCCCGATCGCCGGGTAAGCGGCGATGGACTGGTCTCTCTGCGCCGAAACAGATTCTGCTGATCCGTCACGCCGAAAAGAGTTTCGCGAAGGCCGACCCGCACCTCAATCCGCGTGGATTGGAGCGCGCGGCGGCGCTGCCGAAATTATTCCCCGGGCAGTTCGACACGCTGGGATTCATCTTTGCGGCGGCGCCGTCCAGGCACAGCAATCGGCCGATTGTGACCGTGACACCCTTGAGCCGGGCGCTCCAAGCCGCATGAATCAAGAAAAGAGGGAGATTCGTGTAGCGTTTCGCATCAGTGTTGCACGATATCAAGCGATAATTAGGATTACGTGACTGATCGATCAACGCTTGATGACGAAACAAGCAGGCTGCGGGAAACCGCACCAACCGGGTGCCGGACGGTCATGCGAGAGCGGGAGACACCGGCATTCCCGACACGAAACGGGTCATTCATGGCGCAGCGAGATCATGGGATCGCCTCTTGCCGCGCGCCGCGCCGGAACGTAGCCGGCCAATAGAGCCGCCGCCAACACCACGCCGACTCCTGCCGCCATCGATAGCGGATCGGCGGCCTGCAAGGCGTACAGCCGGTTGGCAAACAGCCGCCCCACTGCGATAGCGCAGGGAACGCCGATCGCCAGTCCGATCGCGACCATGCCGATCGTCTGCCGGAGCACCATACGGACCACCGATCTGGCCGATGCGCCCAGTGCCATGCGAATTCCGATCTCGCTCCTGCGTTGGCTCATGGAGTAGGAGATCACGCCGTACAAACCGATCGCCGCCATAAAGAGCGCCACCGTTCCAAAAAACGAAGCCAACTGGGCCAGCAGCCGCTCGGTGATCAATCGCCGGTTGATCTGGTTGACTACCGTGCGGATCTCCAGAATCGGCAGGTTGCGGTCGATTTCGCGTATGGCCTGTCTGGCACCGGCCACAACTCCTGCTTCATCCCCGGTATTGCGCAGCAGAAACGCCACGCTGTCCAGCGTCCCGATGGGATGCGCGATGTTGGCGTAGAACCGGGGGCGCGATTTTTCGATAGTGGAGTGTTCCTTGGCGTCGGCCACCACACCGATGATTTCGTAAGTTTCGCGTGTGGTCGGGTACTCATCGGTGATGTGCCGCCCAAGCGGATTGCCATCCGGCAGCAGGCGCTTCCGGAACGCCTCATTGATGACGCAAACCTGCGCCCCGCGCGCGGCATCGTCGGCGGAAATCTCGCGGCCCAGGAGCACGGGGACACCCATAGTCTTAAAATAGTCCGCACCCACTTCGCTCCATCGCGTGTGTAGTTCCTCTGGGTTTTTTTCGGGGGAGCCCTCGATGGAAAGGTCGTCGCCGGCATCGCTGCCACCGAAGAGCGAGTGATTCGAGAGTGTGACTCCTTCAACTCCCGGAACCTGCCGCAGACGGGCGCGCAGCCGTTCGTAGAGCGCCGGGCGGGCGGCAGCCGGGACCTGCGCGGTATCGACGGGAACGGTCAGCAGACCATCCCGCTCGAATCCCAGGGGCGCCGCGAGCTTATTGCGCAGACTCCGGACGAATAGCGCCGCGCCGGTCAGAAGCACCACGGAAAGCGCCACTTGAGTCACCACCAGGATGCGGCCCGAGCGCGCGTTTCCGCGACTGGCTGCCGCGCCCCGGGTGCTGCCGCCAATGGCTCGCACGAGATCGAGCCGCGAGGCGCGAAGGGCCGGGACCAGTCCGAACGCCAGCCCGGTTCCCACTGAGATTGCAGCCGTGAATAATAAAAGGTCCGTGGCACGCGGCGGATCGACGAAGAGGCCGCTGACGCCGGCCGAAACCAGCGCGACCAGTAAACGAGAGCCGGCAATTCCGATGGCGATGCCGAGAACGCCGCCGAAAGCAGCCACCAGGAGGCTTTCGGTGAGCAACTGGCGGATCAGGCGCCATCGCGACGCTCCCAGCGCCAGCCGTACTCCAACCTCGCGCTGACGGTTACGGGCGCGTGCCAGCATGAGGTTGGCCAGGTTGGCGCAAGCGATGAGCAGCACCACGCCGACCATTCCCATCAACAGCATGAGGGGATCGGAAAAGCTGTCGCGTAAAGTCGAAGCGCCGCGGCCGCCAAGCTTCAGTTCGATTTTCTGGTTCAGCAGACCTTTTTCGCCAGGCAACGCCAACGCCCAGATGGAGAGCGACTGCCGGAAAGTGACGTTAATGCCGGCTTCGGCCGCATTCCGCGAGACCCCCGGCGCCAGCCGGCCCATCACGTGCAGCCAAAGCGTGTCGACCGGTTTGAGGAAATCGTGGCCCGGCAGCGCCAGTGGCTGCGTCGTGATGGGGAACCAGACATTGACGTCGCTGCCAACCGTGATTCCGTGGAACTCCGGCGGCGTCACACCCACGATCTGGAAAACCGCATGGCCGGTTCGGAGATTCCGTCCCAGAACTTCCGGGCTGGCGTCGAATTGTTGCCGCCAGAAATCGTACGAAATCACCGCGATCGGGCTGGCCGTTCGGTCGTCCGCCGCGGTGAAGACACGGCCGGCGAGAGGGCGCACGCCGAGTACCTCGAAGAACTCGCCCGAGACCAGTTGCGTGCGCGCGTGGATCGGCGCGGTGCCGCTATGGCCCTCAGGCAGCAGTTCCAGATTGCTCACCTGACTCTGCGCGGCGGTCAGGCCGGAAAAGACGCGTTGATTGCGCCGCAGGTAGTCGAATTCGGGATAAGACAGCAGCGTGCGGACGCCAGTCTCCCTGGTTTCGACATCCACGGCGCTGGAAGCCGGGTCGGTGAGGAGCACCAACTGCTCGGGGTGATCGACCGGAAGCAGCCGCAGCATCACCGCGTCCACCAGGCTGAAGATCGCGCTGTTGGCGCCGATGCCGAGCGCCAGCGTCGCCACCGCTACCAGGGTAAATCCCGGGTTCTTGCGCAGCGTTCTGCACGCGTACGCGACATCCCGCCAGACCGTCTCCCAAATGGCTCCGCGGCGCTGTTCGCGGACCGTCTCCTTGGCTTGCGTTACGCCATTGAATTCCATGCGCGCGCGACGCGCCGCGTCCTCGCGCGACATTCCCTGGGAGACGTAGCGGTCGGTCAGAATGCCAATCCACGATTGGGCTTCACGGTCCAGTTCAGAATCATCCCGCGGCATCGCCTACGATTCCTCGGCCAGCACCCGGCTCATTGCCTCAGCCACTTTGCGCCAGTTGCGTTTCTCCTTGACCAATTGCGCGCGTCCGGCTTTGGTCAGCGCGTAGAACTTGGCGCGCCGTCCGCTCTCGAGCTCGCCCCACTGTCCTTCCACCCAGCCCTTGTCGGCCAGCCGGTGCAGGGCGGGGAACAGCGACCCCGGTCCGACGACAAACACACCGCGTGTCACCTGCTGGATGCGGTCGGCGATGCCGACGCCGTGTAGCGGCTCCAGCTCCAGCGTTCTCAAAACCAGCAGATCCAACGTGCCTTGCAGGATTTCGGTAGTCTCGCCCACGCGCCCAATCATATCGGTATCCGATATCGAATGTCAATGTCAGAACCGGGCGGATTCGCGGCCGAAACGGACGCGTGGTTCGGCTACTACGGGCCCGTCGACCGGCGCCGGCTCTGGGACTGGCGAAGGTAGCCGCAGGCCGAGTTCCCGTGGCCGGTCCGGTTTCCAAACCGGCCCGGACCCGATTAGAACGCCTGGCGCTTGATTTTCATCCAAAAAGGTCTGAAAATAGGATTGTGCAACGTAGTAGCACCACCATAGAGAGGTGTTTATGACTTCCGACGTCGCCATCCTCCTGCGCGATCATCCATTTACAAGAGATTTCTGGCCCGACCACGTCGCCCGGCTGGCTACCCTTGCGAGCGAAGTTCACTTTGCCCCGGGAGATGTGATTTTCGAGGAAGGCGACCCTTCGAGCCTGTTCTACCTGATCGTCAGCGGCAATGTCGCGCTGGAGGTGAAATCCCCCGGAAGGCCGGTCAGGATCGCGACGCTCTACGCCGGCGAGGTGCTCGGCTGGTCATCGGTCACCGGCGATACTGGTAAGCAGTTCCAGGCGCGCGCCCTTGAGGACGTCCACGCGCTGGCTTTTGATGGAACCCGTCTGCGTCATGCCTGCACCAGCGACTATGCGTTTGGATTTCGGTTTATGAGCGCGATTCTCAGCGTGACTTCCGAACGGTTGCACTCGATTCGCGCACAGCTTCTGGAACTGTATTCCCCGGTAGGCGTCGGTCAGTAATTGCGGAGGACATGATGGCCGACTATCAAACCCGTCTGACCACCGCCGATGCCGCCGTCGCTTCGCTCAAGTCGGGACAGCGTGTGTACATCCATAACGGATGCGCCGAGCCGATCGATCTGGTGCAGGCGTTGACCCGCCGCGGTCCCGGATTGCGGGACGTGGAAGTGGTCCACATGGCGACCATGGGGATCGCCGATTACACGCTGCCCGAATATGAGGGCCACTTCCGCCACAACGGGCTGTTTCTGGGCGCCAACGTCCGGCGCGCGGTGCAGGAGGGCAGGGGAGACTACACCCCGATTTTTCTGAGCGAAATCGAAGGTCTCTTCCGCTCCGGTTCGATGCCGGTGGATCTGTGCCTGCTGCAATGCACTCCTCCGGACGAACACGGATTCATGTCACTCGGCGTGAGCACGGATATTACGCATGCGGTTCTCTCCTGCTCACGCCGGGTGGTAGTGGAGATCAATCCGAACATGCCGCGGACCTTCGGCGACACGTTTCTGCATGTCGACCGGGCGGATTCACTTGTGGAATCTTCCCATCCGCTGGTGCAATATCCGCAGCCGCGGGTGACGGACGTGCATCGCGCCATTGGCAAGCGCGTGGCCGAATTGGTGCCGGATGGCGCCACCATTCAGACCGGCATCGGCGGAATCCCGGAAGCTACCTTGGGATTCCTCGGCGGGCACAAGGACCTGGGGATTCACAGCGAAATGATCCCGGACGGCGCTATCGATCTGATGGAAGCCGGGGTCATCAACGGGGCCCGCAAAAGCCTGCATGCGCGTCATGCGGTGGCCGGATTCGTCCTCGGCACCGACCGTTTGTTTCGCTACATTCAGCTCAATCCGGCGTTCGAATTTCTGGCCACCGGCTATGTCAACGATCCCTTTGTGATCGCGCAAAACGACCGCATGGTGGCCATCAATTCCGCGCTCGAAGTCGATCTCACCGGACAGGTCTGCTCCGATTCCGTGGGCTGCTCGCCGTACAGCGGCATCGGCGGCCAGGTGGATTTTCTGCGCGGCGCGGCGCGGTCGAAAGGCGGCGTGCCGATTATCGCGCTGCCCTCCACGGCGAAGAACGGCACGATTTCGCGCATTGTTCCGTTCCTCAAGACCGGCGCCGGCGTGGTCACGTCGCGCGGCGATGTCCACTACGTGATCACCGAGCACGGTACCGCCTACCTTCACGGCAAGACCCTCCGCCAACGGGCGGAAGCTTTGATCAATGTTGCCGATCCGCGTTTCCGCCGCGAGTTGGAAGATTACGCGCGCAAGGAACGGCTATTGGATTCACGCGACCTCGCGGTAGTGTAACGGGGGGCGGGCTTCCAGCCCGCTTTCGGTTGAGAGAAAAGCTCGATCCGGTGCACTCACTTGCCATGCCTGAGTATCGTCGCCGTCTCCCTCATCGCGATATTCCAGCCTCACCCGTATTCGTGACCTGGCGCCTGAACGGAAGTATGCCCCCGAACGCGTGTTCTATCGCGAGCACCTGACATCGGGCAAAGCCTTGGGCGCATACGACAGGCTCCTGGACACATCCCGGACGGGACCGCTTTACCTGCGGCATTCGCGAAGCGCGAAAATCGTCCGAGACCATTTGCACGCTTTGCCAATCGATACTTGCGAAGTGCACACGTACGTGATCATGCCGAACCACGCGCATCTGTTCTGCACGCCGCTGATCAGTCTGCCAAGCCTGATGCGGCGAATCAAAGGTCCGTTTCCGTGGTCCAGCCGCGGGGCTCAAGCCCCGCGCGGGCTGAAGCCCGCCCTCCGGGCGGCTGATACACTGATTTTTTCATGCAAACCCGCGTCCTTCCCCACACCGATCTTTCCGTTTCCCGCGCCTGCTTTGGCTCGATGCCCTTCGGATCGCAGGCCGATGAGAACCTCTCGCGCCGCCTGGTGGACTGCTGCATCGATCACGGCATCAACTTTTTCGATACCGCCAACATGTACAACATGGGCAAGGCGGAGACGATCTTCGGCAGTATCCTCAAGGGCCGCCGCGACCGCGTCGTTCTCGCGACCAAGCTCGGCATGAAAGCCGGTGTGCCGCCCGGCGAAGGCGGCCTCGGACGCGATGCCATGCGCAGGGCGCTCGATTCATCGCTTAAGCGCCTCCAGACAGACTACATTGACTTGTACTACTTCCACGCGCCGGATTGGGACGTGCCGGTCGAGGAATCGCTCGAAACCATGGACGAGTTCGTGCGCGCCGGCAAGGTCCGGTACCCGGCCAGCTCCAACTATGCCGCCTGGCAGGTGGTGCAGATGATTTCCATCTGTGAACGCCGGGGCTACACACCTCCGTTCGTGTCGCAGCCTATGTACAACCTGCTGGCGCGCGGCATCGAGCAGGAATTCCTGGCCATGTGCAAGACTTTCGGCGTCTCCACGATCGTCTACAACCCGCTGGCCGGGGGTCTGTTGACCGGAAAGCAGCAGCGCGAACGGCCGCTGCCGGGCACGCGATTCGACAACAATAAGCTGTATCTCGACCGCTACTGGCATCCCGCGTATTTCGATGCCGTCGACGAGCTGCAACAGGCGGCGCAAACAGGCGGCCGAACGCTCACTGACATCTCGCTGAACTGGCTGCTGCATCACAGCGCCAGCGACTGCGTCATTCTGGGCGCCTCCAGGATGGAACATCTGGAGCAGAATCTGGACGCCTTCGAAAACGGCGGCCCGCTTTCGCCCGATCTGCTGGCGGTGTGCGACCGGGTCTGGCAGAATCTGCGTGGCATTACGCCCAATTACAACCGGTAGCCCGGCCTTCCGCCTTTTGCGTGCGTGCGGGCCTGCGCGCCCGTATAATTCAGATAACAGAGCCTTATGATGCAGGAATTACGATTTGCGCTCCGCCGGCTTGGCGGGTCGCCAGGTTTCGTGGCGGCCACGGTCTCGGTTCTTGCTCTTGGCCTCGGCGCGAATATTGTCCTCTTTAACGTCGCGTATGCTCTCTTTTGGCGCCCTTTGAACTTTTTTCAACCAGATCGTCTGGCAACCATTGACGTTCGATCCGCTACGGGACGTCTGCAGTCCGGCACGACCATCACGGCGACTCAAGCCGGATTTCTGGCTGACCGCTGTCCTGCGATCCAAGAGGTCGGACTGGCTGCAACATCGCCCAGAATCGCGATTTCTCAAGGGAATGACACCTTCGACCTGGAAGCAGCGAGCGTGAATGGCGGCTATTTCCGGGCGTTGGGATTATCACCAGTTGCCGGCCGGCTGTTGTCGGATGACGACGATCATGGCGGATCCAAAGAGCTGAAGGGAATCCTGCTGGAATCGGCCTGGCGGACCTATTTCGGCGGCGACCCAACAGTAGTCGGCAGCACTCTCCCAGCCAATTTCGGAACTGAACGGACGCTGATCCGGGTGGTGGGTGTCTTGCGGACGCCGGCCACGCTGCCATTTGTTCCGCAAGCGGAAATTCTGCTTCCAATCGCCTGGCGCAGCCAGGAAATGCGGGCCAATTACGGCAACGCGTTCTATCGCGCCGTGGTGCGGCTGCGGACGGCAGCCACCGTTCAAAGGGCGTCGCAGGAAGTTCGCGCGGCCTTCGATGAATGCGATCGCAGCTCGCCGTATCCCCGGCGCAGCCAGGACCGGTATTCGATGAAAACACTGCGGCTGGCGCTGCAGCCGGCCAATCCGGCAGCGACCTTGCTGCTCTGCGGCGCTGCCGGGCTGCTTCTGGTCATCATGTGCGCCAACCTGGCCAGCCTGTTGCTGGCGCGCGCCATGAGCCGGTCCGAAGACTCGGCACTCCGCCTCGCCCTGGGCGCCTCATGGGTCGATTTGCTGCGGCACAATATGGTCGAATCGCTGCTGTTGTGCCTGACCGGCACGGTCCTGGCTTTCGGATTGAATCAACTGGCGCGTCGCACCGTCCTCAAACTGGCGCCACAAATCACCAGGCTGGGACCGGAACTCCTGGCGGCCGGACCGATGCTGGTTGTCTTCGGAATCGTTCTGGCAACGGTGGTGGCATTCGCGATCGCCCTGCCTGCCTCGTTGCACTCATTGAAGGCCGGCCCCGGCACTGCTCTGTCGCGAGCCGGCGGACGGGTGGCGGGCGGCGGGCGCGGACTGCTGGTTCTGGTGGGCGCGCAACTTGCGATCGTTTTGACTCTCCTTACGATCAGCGGGCTGGTGGGACGCAGCCTCCTGGCGGCGCTCCGTTCCGACGCCGGCATGGACCCCAATGGTGTTGCCACATTCCGTGTGTCGCTGATGGCCCCGCGCAGTGCGACCGTGGTGGCGGCAGCCGGTCTCGCGCGGCAGATCGAATCCGTGGCTGGAGTCCGCAGCGCCGCCTTCGCGGCCGATCTGCCGATCGGGTCGAGCATGAGCTGCACCATGAGTGTTCACGGAGGGCCATTTGTTCCTTCCGACCCGGACATCGGGTTCCGCATGGTGAGCGCGCGCTATTTCGATGCGCTGCACGCGCGCCTGCTTTCCGGACGGGCGCTTACCGAAGACGAGGTTCAGCGCGGCGGAAGCAGCATGGTGTTGAACCAGACGGCCGCGCGCGCGCTATTTGGCGCCGCTGATCCGCTGGGCCGGAATGTTCACATCGCGCTCGGGAGTTTGGATTTCACAGTCGTTGGGATCGTGAAAGACATCCGCCACGAAGCGCTCGACAGGCCTTCCGGTCCGGTTGTTTATTTCCCATATCACGCGTGGTTCCCGGGCAGTGTGGTCTTCCTCGCGCGAACCGGCGAGTCATCCGTGCTGCGATCAGCTCTCAAGGAGCGTCTGTCCGCCTGGAGTGGCGGGGCCTTCGCGCGCGGATTCAGCAATCTCGAGGACGTAGCCGGCGCGACGGTACGCGATCGGTTGTCCTCGACGACCGTGATCGGGGGGTTTGCTCTCCTGGGGCTCGTGATCAGCCTGCTCGGCCTCTACGGAACTTTGAGCATGCAGGTTCAGAGGCGCCGCTGGGAAATTGGCGTGCGAGTGGCGTTGGGAGCTTCGCCGGGGTCGATCCTGGGGCTGGTTGTGGGCCAGGGGACTCGCATTCTGTGCGGAGGGTTGGCCATCGGACTGGCCGCCTCGATCGGCGCGGGATACGCAATCCGCCACGTGCTGTACCATGTGGACGCATTGGATGCCACGTCCATCTTGTGGGCAGTGGGCCTCCTGAGTGCCGTATCGATGTGCGCCTGTCTCGCGCCGGCGCTAGCCGCCTTGCGAGTCGATCCGGCGGCAGCTCTTCGCGCCGAGTAAGGCTCCGATTTTCGAGCCGGGCAGCAGCGTGTTACCGTCAGATGGAAAGCGTGTTTTATGGAATTCCTTGCCAGCAGTCTGCTTGAACTGATCGTTCAGACGTCCACCAACCTGCCGCCCGACGTCCGCGCGGCGATGTCCATCGCCGCCCAGAATGAAAACCCCGGGACGCAATCGTCGCAGGCGCTCGATATTATTCTGTCCAACGTCGATATGGCGCACGAAGATGAGGGCGCCATCTGCCAGGACACGGGCATGCCGACGTTCCTGGTTCACACGCCGGTGGGCGTCAACCAGATCAAGATTCGCGGCGCGATTCTGGAAGCCGTGGCGGAAGCCACCCGGCTGGGCAAACTGCGTCCGAATTCCGTGGACTCGATCACCGGCAAGAACAGCGGGAATAATCTAGGGCCGGAAACGCCGGTGGTGCACTTCGAGCAATGGGAGCAGGACGAGATTGAAGTCAAGCTGATCCTCAAGGGCGGCGGCTGCGAGAACAAAAACATCCAATATTCCGTGCCCTGCAACCTGGATCATCTGGGCCGCGCGGATCGCAACCTGGAAGGCGTCCGCAAATGCCTGCTGCACGCGGTCTGGCAGGCGCAGGGGCAAGGCTGCGCGCCGGGAGCGATCGGCGTGTGCATCGGCAGCGACCGCGCCCACGGCTATGAACTGGCGAAGGGGCAGCTTTTCCGCACGCTGGACGATGTCAACCCGGACCCGATGCTGGCCAAACTCGAAGCGGACATCATGACGGAGGCCAACAAGCTGGGCGTCGGAGCGATGGGTTTCGGCGGCAAGGTGTCGCTGATCGGCTGCAAGATTACCGCCGCCAATCGTCTGCCGGCGAGCTTTTTCGTCTCGGTGGCGTATGACTGCTGGGCATTCCGGCGGCTGGGTGTCAGGCTGGATGCGGTATCGGGCGCGATCACGCAGTGGCTGTATCGCGACCCGGCGCACAAGGTGGAAAGAATGGCCCGGGGCGAGGGCTTCCCGCTGACCGGGCGCGAAGTGGTTCTTACGGCGCCCGTAACCGAGGCGCAGGTGAGAGCCCTCAAGGTGGGCGACGTGGTGCTGATTTCGGGCGAAATGTTCACCGGACGCGACAACGTTCATGCCTATCTCATGAAGAATCCGCCGCCGGTCGATCTGCATGGCGCGGTGCTGTATCACTGCGGTCCGGTGATGCTCAGGGAAGGCGCGGAGTGGAAAGTGAAAGCTGCCGGACCGACCACCAGCATCCGCGAAGAGCCCTACCAGGCCGACGTCATCAAGAAGTATGGCGTGCGCGCTGTCATCGGGAAAGGCGGCATGGGCGCCAAAACCCTGGCCGCGTTGCAGGAAGCGGGCGCGGTATACCTGAACGGGATCGGCGGGGCCGCACAGTATTACGCGCGGACGGTGGTGAAGGTTTTGGGGGTCCACCTCATGGAGTTCGGCATTCCGGAAGCCATGTGGCATCTGCTGGTGAAGAACTTCGCCGCCATCGTCACCATGGACGCGCACGGGAATAGTCTGCACGCGGATGTCGAGAAGACTACAGGGGACGTCCTGGAAATTTACAAGTGATACGTTCGTCCCGGTAATTGCGAGATTTATCACTTGTTATTGGACGGGATCCCGGTTACCGTACGTTTACGCTCTCAAATAATTCGAACAAATTCTGAAACTTGCCTGTAAGATAACAGCAAGGGGTTAGTTGGCTGTGCGGGCCTACTCCGCACATCCTACGTTTATTACAGGGGGCTTTCCGTGCTCAGAGGGGAAAGCCGAGTGGAGGAGTTGCGTGTCTAGAGTTCCAACCCTACTATTGTCGCTTACGGCTATTGCTACGCTTGCACTGGGGCAAGTGGACGGACGCATTACAGGGTCGGTAGTTGATCCTTCGGGCGCTCCGGTTCCGAATGCCACGGTAAATGTCTATCTGCCAACCGGAAAGACGCCCCTATTCAGCACGTTAACCAGCTCGGGCGGCGTCTTCGACTTCACCTCCGTCCGCCCCGAAACCTATCGGGTGGAAGTTGTCGCCAAGGGGTTCAATACAGTCGTTCAAAACAATGTGGCTGTAGATCCCGTACGCCAGACCACGCTTCCGCCCATCCAACTCGCCGTGGCATCCACCACGCAAGCCGTCGAGGTAACCGGATCGCTGGTTACCGTGGACACCAGCAGCGTGGACGTCAGCAGCACGGTGACGCAGACGCAGGTGGATAACCTGCCCGTCCTGGACCGGCAGGTGAATAACCTCTTCTATATGCAAGCAGGCGTGACCAACAACGGCGCGACGGACACACGCATCAACGGCCTGCGCGCGCAAGATACCAACGTGACGCTGGACGGCATCAACATTCAGGATAATTTCATCCGCATCAATGGTCTGGATTACCTTCCCAATAAGTTGACCATCGGCGAGATATCGGAATTGACGGTGTCCATTTCTAACGCCGATCCCGTTCTGGGCGGGAATGCCAGCGCCATCAGTATCTCGACCGCCTCGGGCACAAACACATTTCACGGCGAGGGCTTCTGGTACAACCGCAACGTCGACCTATCCGCAAATGACTGGTTTAACAATCAGGACGGCGTCGGCCGGCCGTTTCTGAACCTGAACCAGTTCGGCGCGTCGATTGGCGGCCCGATCAAAAAGGATAAGCTCTTCTTCTTCGCCAACTATCAGACCTACGATCTGCATGCGACCACGCCGGAAACCACGACCATCCTGACGCCTTCGGCGCGCCAGGGCATTCTCACCTTCCGGACGAATGGCACGGGCGCAACCCAGACCTTCAATGTTCTGCAGAACCCAGGCATCGGTCTGCCTCCGGTGAGCGTTGATCCGATCGCGGCCAAGCTGCTTGCTCAAGTGCCGACCGCCGGCAATACGACCAGCGTGGGCGACGGTTTGAACACCACCGGCTATCAGTTCAACGCCCGATCGAATACCCGGCAGGACGCAATCGGCGGCCGGGTGGACTACAACCTGTCTGTGAAGAACGTATTCAGTGGCGTCTATCGCTGGGGGCGTGACAACGACGACCGCCCGGATGTGTTCTCGGGCTTCACTGTGGTGCCGCCGGTTTTCAATCAGAACCGCACGAACCTCTTTTCGCTGAGCTGGCGGTGGACGCCCAGTTCCACGTTGACGAACCAGTTGCGGGGCGGTGGAAACCTGGCTCAGGCGCCGTTCGATGTCGCGGGGAGCATTCCGCCGGCATTGTACACGGGAACGCTCTACACGGATCCCGTGAATACGTTCCTTCCCCAGGGCCGCACGACGCACACGTTCAATATCGAAGACAACGCGTCCTGGATCCATGGAAACCACTCGGTGACATTCGGCGCTCAAACCCAGCAGGTGCGGGTGACGCCTTACAACGCGGCCGGCATTTCTCCGACATATACCCTGGGCATCTTCTCCGCCAACCAGCCGTATGGCTACAACACCGGCGATATTCCCGGCGCCGATGCCGTCGACACTAACACCGCCAACGAATTGCTCGGAACCATTTCCGGACTGTTGCAGTCGGAGTCGCAGACCTATAACATCACGAGTAAGACATCGGGATTCGTCCCGGGGGCGCAGCAGGTGCAACACCTGTTATTCAATAACTACGCGCTGTATGTGTCCGATGCGTGGAAGATGCGTCCGAATCTGACGCTGACGCTCGGGGTTCGTTACGATTATTTCCCGCCGGTACAGGAAACCAACGGGCTGCTTCTGCAGCCGGAATTGATCAACAACAACCCCGTGCAGACGCTTCTAGGCAACGCGACGTTAAACTTCGCGGGAACCAATCTCTATCAGTCGCAAAAAGATAACTTCGCGCCCAATGTCGGATTGGCCTGGAGTCCACACGAAGGATTCGTCGTACGGGCCGGTTACAGCATCACGTATGCTCAGGAAGATATGTTGGAGGCTGTGTTAGACACGGACAATATCAACACCGGATTACAGGCCACGTCCAGCATTACCAACGCCGTTGGGTATGTTTCATCGCCTGCGCCGTTGCCGACGCCACAGTTCCAGGTTCCAGTTACCACCGCGCAGAACAACATCACCACCGGCCTCAACAACGTGCAGGGGCTGATCGATCCGCATCTGAAGACGCCTTATGTCCAGCAATGGAACGTCACGCTCGAAAAACAGGCGAAGCACATGGTGTTTGATGCGGCCTATATCGGGAACCACGGCGTTGGCCTGCTGCGCCAGATTGACTACAACCAGGTGGCTGTCTTCCAGCCGGCCTACTTTACCGACTTCGGAAATGCCTATCACAATGGCATCCTGTCATTGAATGCGGGACACGGGTTTAACCCGTCGTACAATCCGGCAATTTCGGGGAGCGTCCAATTACCGTTCTTCGCCACGCTTCCGGGCGGCGGCCTGTTGACGAATTCCACTGTCAGCGGCGATATTCTGAGCCAGCAGATTGGAAACCTGGCCCAGCTCTATCAGCAGAACAGTTTCTTCCCCAGCAACAACCCGAATTTCTCGTACTTCCCGAATCCAAACGCATTGTACTCGAGCGAACTTACGAATTTCTCGCAGTCGACCTACGACGCCTTGCAGTTGCAGGTGAGCCGGCGTACCGCTGGTGGAATTCAGTTCCAGGCGAGTTATGTTTTTGCGCGCGGTTTCACCGACACCAGCGTGGAGCGCGGCCTGGATGCGCTGCTGAACAACGCGCAGCCGTCGATTGAGAAGGCTCGCGACCCGGGCGACATCACGCACGCCTTCAAGCTAAACCACTACATTCCCATTCCGGCCGGCAAAGGCCACTGGTTCAATCCGAAGGGTGTGAACTGGCTGGTGAGCGACTGGGCTCTGAGCGGATTCGTCACGATTCAGACTGGCGCGCCGGTATCGATTCTCAGTGCTCGCGGTACGCTGAATCGCGCGGCGAGGTCCGGCCAGAACACCGTCAACAGCACCGATACGCAATCGCAGCTCGATGCGATCAGCGGCTTATTTATGACCGGAAATGGCCCGTACTTTATCAGCCCGTCGGTGATTGGGCCAAACGGAACGGGCGCGGCCGCCGATGGCCAGGCTCCGTTCTCGGGCCAGGTCTTCTCGAATCCGGGCTACGGAACGGTGGGGTCGCTGCAGCGCCGCACGCTGAGCGGTCCGAATTTTTCCAACTATGATATGTCCGTGCTGCGAAACATCAAGATCACCGAGCGTCTGGGTGTA
>Ga0335073_10000972_pt1 | contig 37870 bp, 40 predicted proteins | sample Lox_Sample_22_FD_207093 | JGI IMG/M metagenome (GOLD analysis project Ga0335073, IMG submission 207093) | Soil microbial communities from Loxahatchee National Wildlife Refuge, Florida, United States - Lox_Sample_2.2 | ecosystem: Environmental > Terrestrial > Soil > Wetlands | place: USA... | reverse complement strand
GAAGACAACTCTAGTGTAGGCGCCCTCATTATTCTTAGTAGTACTGCTCATGATTAACACAACGTCGCTGCGTGCGGCATAGTTTTCAACGCAAGCTCTGGCCTCTTCAAACGTGGCAAAAAAAAAAGGCCGGGCTGAGGATCGATAGAAGAACAACAGTCCATATTTGTTGTAAAGAATAAGTTAAAACAGATTGGATATAAAATGTATGTTAAATAGAACGAGGAAACACGAAGCGCGTTGTAAGCTTTTTCGCAAGTTTAAATGTTTATGTATATCAATATAAAAATTACAAAAATATTATTGTGACGACTGTGGCTTTGAAACCATGCTTAGCCATCTTATTTCCGACTACGAAACCTCCCAGGCCGTCAAACTTTCTAAAGCACGATGGTCAACAGAACGCCCACTTTTTTTAAATCCATTGCTATACCAGCCGTTGTCAACTACGTTTCTCAGCGGGAGCCGTTGGACAGCCTTACATACCTTTACCTTCCACATTATACATCAACATGATGTTCCAATTAATCACATAGTACCTAGTGAATTCTTTCCTGACGACAACGGTAATACAAAACGACATTTCGCTTGTTTTTACGATTTAACATCTTTCGGCTAACAGAATTTTGATGAAAGACCCCATGTTCCAGTTCTTTGCTCCATTGTGGAAAGTTAGTCGAGATGAGTTGTACGACAAAAGCGATCATGATTTTACAGAACTTAGCCACCCTAATGTCAACGGTCGACAACGTGGCATTATTCATCCAATTCTTGTCCAACTCAGCTATCTTATTGACCGACAACGGTCAAGCTCGGATTCGGATATGTCTCACTCATCCGACGAAACCAAGCCTGAAACTGCGGCACAGAATTTTGGTATGGTATTAACGACCGAGTTGTTGAACGGGATGAACATGATGGGTCGCGAATGGCCTAATTTTAAGATGCAATATGGGTATGAAATGGCTTGAATTACGTCCTCCTGGTTAGCTATTTCATTAACCACTTAGTATCCACTTAGACGCGATGCCAGGATGAGCTTTACACGATCAGGTGCTCGATGCACGGTTGAAAATGACGGTGCTATATTCCGTCGGCCATCAGCCAGAACTTCAATTCCATATGTTTGGTTTGAGGTATTTTTTAAATGCACAGGTGATATATACCGCATTTATTATTTTATGTTGATTGTTTTATGCTCATTAGGCAAAGCCCACTCGTCCAAGACGTGCTCCCGACGATGATCCCACTCTCCATCAAAAGGGTGCTGAAACAATTGCTTTTGCTTACGAGCTTGGCAATCGATCGACTCAGCTTGATGGCACTATTTTAGATCAAGAGGTTGAGTGGTTCACGTTTTCTTTGATAGTCGTGACATAATCTGACACGTGACTTAATATTTTTCAGGTATTTGGTATCTCGGCTGATCACCGATGGTTTCGCCTTTGGCATGCATTGGTCCCTGGGCGTTATATCGCTGACCTTAAGACTTTCGAGTATTTGCCAGTGGATGATTATTTTGTTTTGAAACACAGCAAACCCTTCGATCTCGTAGAATCAGTGGACCGCAGGGAGTATCTCAGAGCATTTTGGAGTATGATGCATTACCTGCGAGACGGTAATCCTAAGATTGCAAATTGGCGATAGAACGTATATATAACTCTGACCGCAGAACATAATATTGCTATTGCTATAGAAGAATTATTTTCTTATTTTCAATTGTATTTATGCACATAAAGAGAGAGAAAGAGAACGGAGGCCGAAAAGAAAAAGTAGTGTACTTGTAAATACTGTCAATAAAACTTCATATATATATGCTGATTGTCACTTCAAACAAAAAGATACAGATTTGCGAGACCTGCTGAGGTAATAATTCAGATCCATTCAGCCGAGCTGCTGTACCAAAGGGTGCAGAGACGAAGTATCGAAAAGAAAAGGTCGGTATGCCACCTTAATGTAACCATGCAGACTGCGCCAATAGGGTCATGTGCATATATTTATTGGTACAGTATATGAACATGAACCTCATTAAAAAAACCGAAATACATGTACAAAACTACGTCTGGAAGAGCAGGACTTCGTCAATAAACTTCTCTGAAGACGGCTGTGTTGCATCTGCCAATTACCCATCGATTTTCACCAATCAGCGATTCCCACTCTCGTCGGGATAACAGGGGGCCTCGTAATGGTAACCGGCAGGACACTATCATTTACAATTCATGCATCCGAGATGAGATCAGCCTTAAATAACATAAGTAAACGTGATTGAAGAATATAAAATAATCTACTCAACCTCTATTGGTTGCTGGTCGCGATAGATAGCGAGGGCGACCATCACGAAAAGAGAGATAAACAATTTGGCATGATAAACAGTTATACGTAACAAGCCAAACAATGCTATGTAATAACAAACAATAACTTACGGAGTGAGCGATGGTAATCATTGCAAAAGCAAGCAAAATTGCAGGGAATTTCATTTTTGTGGACAAGGGTTACGAATATCAGTACTGTAGGAAAAATACGATTTACCGCAGCTTAATAGGGTCGCTGAACCGGACCGAGTAATCCGACGCATAATCATATATCCATTAATATATCTTTATTGTCGCAACTCCAATTTGAATGGAGGTGTATATTCCGATAGGCTTTCGTAATAAATCGGTAAATCGGTACTAAACATTGTTATCGTCATCGGTATCGTGTTCTTCTTCATTATCATCCTCATCATAAGACAGATAATATCAGCAATATCAATTACCTTCCCCGTAAACGTAATTTGCATATAGTTTTGAATAATAAAATATTTCCCGTGCATAATACAATTCGAAGGATTCTATATCTAGAATGCTTTGCCGTTCGCATAAGTCGTTTTCAGAAAACTTGAATTAAATTTATCAAAGGTATTGTATGGGATTGTCTTGGAAGATAGAGTGGAGGACGGAGATGAAAAGGTGAACGAAGGCTCGCATACGGTTTATAAGTGTTTTACCTATATATTTATATATGTCGTTTCTAAATGTTATAGCATCACTATTTTGTGGATCAAGTAATCCGAAGGCATTACAATAACAACTGTTCTTTTAGCATTACAAATTCAACGATAATGAGATATTCCGATGGAATAAACGCAATACGGAACAAACTACAAAATTAATAACAAACAAACCGTCTGATAAGGATATACCAAATCGTCTGTATATGTCTGTATATATAACAACTCAATTTCTTTGTTTCCGATAAGGTTATGCCGACTGAACTGCTTTTGTATCTCCGGTATAGTTATACAGTGGAAGATCGGGTGGATTGTTGCTAGTACCAAAATCAATCTCTTTGCTCGTGATCCAAAATTTCCCTGCGGTTACATTCTGGCAAATAAACCATTAGACAATGCGAAAGTAAAATCGGATAATCGCGTGACAAAAGCCTTTCGTCAACAAAATCATCAATCATTTCCTGTCAAAGACTTGATGTCGATGATTGAACGAATAAAAAATAAAATCACGTTTTGTGACGTGGTCAAAATGATATTTGTGTACCATTGCAGCTGCTTGTATCGGCATCGAAAAGAGCTGCATCGTCAAGAGAAACCGAAAAGATCAGCGACGGAAAAAGAAAACAAACGTGAATATTATAATAAATTAAAACGTCAAAAGGAGATTGAAAATGTTGATACCTTTGGGTTGAGCGGACCCCTTTGGCGTAAGCAACCCCCTTGGGGTAGGGCAAACCCCCTTGGGGTAGGGCAAACCACCTTGGGGTTACAGTTTATGATGACGACATAAGATGAGAACATAAGACTGTATATCAATGATGGAACGTGGCGTGTGAGCGCAGCTTCGCATGGATCTTCAAAATGATGTTCATACTGGAGACGAGGGAGAGAGCAATAAAAACAAACTTACATGCAAGTTCTGTGGAAGAGATTTTAAAGCCTCCAGGTATGTTTATGTTTTTGTATAAAAAACCAATATAAATTTCTCTTACAGTTTTATCGGGGTAGTTCATTTTATCGTCATAAGAAAGAGGTTCATCGCAGAGAGAAAAGAAAACGATCGGCAGCTGAAATGGAAAAAAGACGGGAACTTTATGACCATTTTAAAAGAAAAAACGAAATGGAAAATCGAGATACGAGAGAAACCTTTATGCAAGGTGAGTGTATATTTTTTATTATGTATTTGTTGCTAAATCTTTGCTAATTTCTTAGCGATTGCCGCAGACGTTCGCAAACTCTTTCCCAAGTTTTCCGAAAACGACTTATGCGAACGGCAAAGCATTCTAGATATAGAATCCTTCGAATTGTATTATGCACGGGAAATATTTTATTATTCAAAACTATATGCAAATTACGTTTACAGGGAAGGCTAATAAAAGCTTTTATACGTTGGAAAATGGGCGTCTGCGGGTATTAGCTGCGTAGCTAATTCGATAGGAAATTAGCTGCCTTGCTAATTCGACAGTTTCGCATGCGTCAAGTGTTCCTTATTTCCTTTTCTCGAAGTAAGGATCTTCCTGTTAGGCATTGTAGAGTAATTCCAAATACAACACAGACTGGAAGACACGAGAAACAAAAACTTCACACCCTGTTCTTGAAGCTCTCGTACGATGTTGAAGCCTTGCAAATACGTAATATTTACGGTTCCATTAGGAGTTATATCGCGGGTGAAACTCTAGCTGAAGAAGATCCGATTGACTTGTATGGAGATTATGATAATGATGCGGTAATGGATGACGATGTTGATAATAATCACAGACCTCGAGCAACCACGCCATTCACGCCAACAGCGTCAATGCATAACCTACAGCTCGACGCTAGCAACGCTAGCAACCAAACTAAACCACCGAACCAAACTCAGTGACCGCTAAAACGTCAACCGGGTTGACATTTTCACAGTCACGATGGTCATAATTCATTTATGTTTAATTTTATTTTTTAGTTTATTAAGAATGTTTTTATACGTATTGAAAGTATAGCATTATGTAGTTTGGCCATCTGGGCATACGATAGACTAAAAGCTGTTAAATATAAGTTTTTATATATTATTTATTAGGTTATTTCTCCATATAGATTGTATACCATTGCACCACGGTCAATGTATATGTATAATAAAAGCAATATATTTCAATACCAAGATCATATTGGATTATATAAATTCTATGATCTTTTTGACGATTACAGCGTTTAAAATGTTTTTATAATCACTCCACGCTCTTTATCGAATTTGAATCCATTATTTAGAAAGAACGCGCTGGCAAGAAAAGGTCGAGTGTCGTGAATATCAAATTTCCGAACCTATACAAAAATCAATATCACCGCTTGTCAGCCAGTGATCAATAATTTGGCATATAAATAATTTGTATCACCAACCCGACAGGCAAAGTCTTCTAGATTGATCATCACCGAGGAGGGCATAGATCTAAATTTTAATTTGTGAAGTTGCACTTTTTCGTTCACCATGCTGTTCAGAGCGTGATATAGAAGCTCAAAATTGTCGAGTGCCATGTTAAGATACTTCGAGAAGCGCTAAGCAACAGAAAAACAAAATTTTTTTTTATTTAGCCCGGTTCGACTCATAAAAGAGCGGATGATTCTGCAATAACTTTACCTTATGTAGTAGTTGCTTGACTGAGTATTTCTGGCAGGATAAGAAGCTGTCCAGGGCAACTTGGATTGCCAAATCCACATCATCCGAACGTACGTACTCCCGCAGGTGCATTCGCGCCGCGGCTTCAGCAACGCGAATAATTGACTCTAAATGGCGAATGCCGATGGGCATGCCGGCCCCGGTCTAACAAATAAAAATAGACCTCCATCTTCGAATGCTTTTACAATATCTTTAGAATTTCTAGAACGACGTTAAAATCTACCATTGATTCGTGGCGCAACTCGGAGTAAAAACTCAACAGTTTATCCTCATTAACCCGGTCAAGTTTAGGATTGATCTTACACTTAGCGTATATGATGTATTTTCGGAGAAGTTCCTGAGGGATGTACTTTTGGAAAGGTATACCTTTAGCCAAAAGTATAAATTCCATTAAAAACGAAAATAACTCCAATCTCACATCTTTTTCCTTCCCATGCACAATTGACACGTCTTTCATGATACTTTCATCAGTAGAGGGATCATAATTGGGGTGGCTTCGAATGTGCGACCCAACAACAAATCGTGCCAGTCTTTCGTCGCCGAGTGCATCCACTGCGTCACGAACAACGCATATGATATCAAACCTCGACAAGATAGCCTCCGTCAAGTTAACGTTTTCGGAGAATGGAACTTCAGGATTATACTTCCCGCGCGCCGGGTTGCCGGCGGCAATGATCGAACAGCGCGCCTGCAACGTCGTTACAATTCCCGCTTTAGATATGGAAATGGACTGCTGCTCCATTGCTTCATGGATAGAGGTTCTGCAGATGTTATTTCTTAGCATATTGATCAAAATTGGCAAAAATGCAGTAAGAATTGCGACAATGGGATATACCTATCAGTGTCTTTCATCTTGTCGAACTCGTCGATCAAGCATACTCCTTTGTCCGCCAATACGAGTGCACCCCCATTTAAAGACCACTGTCGCGAGACATTGTCCTTCCCCACGGACGCCGTCAGCCCTGCTGCAGAAGAGCCCCGACCTGTGGTAAGCACGGACCGCTGCGCTGTCTTTTCCACATACTTGAGGAACTGTGATTTTCCAGTGCCTGGGTCACCCAACATAAGAACGTTAATATCACCTCTCAATTGGTGCTTCCCGCCTGGGTTCTTTGGCACACCACCGAATAGCGCCAATGCGAGTGCGCGTTTGATATCCTTATGCCCATCGATCGACGGTGCGATAGACTGGATTATTCTTTGGCCGATTCGATCGTCGATTGCCAAATCGCGTATTTGTCGTTCATCGTAATCTGTTAGAAGATCTCTGAGATCTTCTCTTTTGCTAATATGATTTGCTTCCATGATTGTGGCGAAAATGGGGTAGCCATTACGAATTGAGTGCTTTGCGTTATAGTTAATCCTATATATACCCGTAACCTCCTGAAATGAATAGTGTTATGTCTTAGAAAACTTAAAGAAATAAAACATTGCTCTACATATAAAAAAGCGGGTTTACAATCTCTTCTCCTGGTTTTGCGGTATTGACTAGGTCCGATGAGAGAATCACCTTCAGACGCTGCATTCGACAGCCAGATGGTACTGAACCCGGTATATCTTGCAAGGTGAGTTCTTGGAAATCCCGGTAGACCGTCTGTAAAATGGAACAAATTTCTCTTTTTTATCTATTGTTTCTCGAGGGGTGTGACAAAAAGAATTCATTGGCATACCTTTTCCATGTTAATATTAAACGGACCTCTCGATTGGCATGTGGGACAAACATTTGCCTTTACTTCAGCGCTTGAACTCGTCGTGAAGGGGCCGAATACATCCCCACACCTGGCGCAGTTGAACTTGACCAAGAACAGCTGCGGATATACACTTGAGATTGCCGAAACTACGCCGCGCACCCGAACAAGGCAGCCTAAATGTAGCTTGCGAAGGCTGCGCGGTGTTTGTAGTATCGGTAAGTCAGTGACTCGTACGTGAATGACATCACGAATGCGCCAGTAGTCCGGGAAAATTGTCAGTGTCACGGACAAGGCTACGTCGTCAAAAAGCCGAAGCAGCTGTATTGGGGCATTAGCAAGCAAGTAGGCAAGCACAGACTTGGATTCCGAAAGGTGGATAAATGAAACGTTAAACGACTCGTGGTTGACTGGAAATATTTGCACAGAGATCTTTAAAAGACATAATTGTGATGTCGATATCCACAAGAAGACAACCTACTTTCGCACATTGTTGTGATACGTTCGCCGTAGACGCTAGTACTGTGTTCATCGACGTATGTTAGCAGGAAGTCTTTAAATTCACGCATGATAGCCCTTTTGGGTGCCTCCAGGGTTATCCATTCTGTGAGTGGTATATTCTTCTTGGCGAACATGTTAAGTTCGTCCAAAGTCAATGCGAGCTGCAAAAAAATATGAGAAAGAAATATCAATAAACATTAATTAAACAATACATATCAGACATATACCAACCATGGTCTCGTCAGCGTCATTGCGCGCGGTGTCTCTATCCCCGTCTAAGTCCTCGAGAAAATCGGCCGGCACCCTTCCAGATGCATCGTTCCACGTCGCTTGGTCACGGGTATCAAGTTCTCCTTCGACAGCCCGTCGAGCTGCCAAGTCAAGTGGAGGGTACTCTATATCATCAAGACCCTCAGGATCGTAGTAGTCGTCCTCACCGATATCGCTGCCAGCAGAAAATATATCCATATCTGACTGGAAAAGATCTTCATTATCCTGTACGGACGAAATATTGTCCTCATCTTCATCGGAAGATATCAACGGAGAACAAGCCCTAGATGCTTCTGGAGAAAAAAGATCCATTTCGATAACAATTCGAAAAGACGCGACGTGTACTTCTGCAAAAATCGCTTGTTGACAAATATTAATCAATACGCTTTCTTCTTACGACGCCATATAAGGTGTTTGTGAGACGTTTCAAAATTTCGTGTTACATTGTATATTGGACATTGGGACATGTCCATGAAATTACGTTCCTTATTTTTGCGCAAAATTTAACTTGACTCGCTGTTACTTCACTTGTATTGCTTCGTCAAAAATGGTCTATAATGTAATTATAATACCTGGCTTGATAAATAACAATAAATATATTCTGTAGAAAATTTCTATATAGTATATTCGTAATATTTAATATTACGAATATACTAAGGAATGTGCGTCACCAAATTCTATATAAGGAAAATTCAGACAAATTGACCTCTTTGCACAAGTCGTATAACTGCCTGAAATGGCCTGGTATTCCAACAGTTATATATTGGGGCTTTTCCACCAGTAATACGACTTGTACAAAGAGGTCGATTTGTCTGAATTTTCCTTATATGGAATTTGGTGACGCAATCAATGGATGCAAAATAATATGATTTTCCCTATTACAAATATTATGGTAATTCATATACGGCCATCTTACATATATTTCGTCATCGTAGTTCCTATTGGTCGTTCTTTAATGTATGCAACGTTTTCTTTACAGTTCGATAGAGCTAGTATCGATAGTGTTAGTGGGTCCCACGCTCGTTGATTAGCTGAATCTGCCGGATATCTGACTGACTGGTGCGACTGGAGGTAGTCTCTGAACCAACAGTAGTTTGGCTGGTTGTTGTGGTAGTTCTGCCATTTGCGTTAGGTTCTAAAATTCTTAGATTTTAAATTTGGAGTGACGACACCGTTTTTCTTTCACGTGGTGTAAAGAAGACGCGCACAATAAAATACGACCAATAAATAATACGAAATAGATGTAAGACGACCTTATATGAATTACAACACCTAATACAAATAAAATCCTTTTTAAATGAAAAATATACTGCTCATGAATGTCAAAACAAATTATATTGGAAAAACGACCTTATAGCAATAAGTTCTATTATTAAAAAATACACTCATTGTTGAATTCTCTCTCTACCAAATATAATGCTAATCTGCGCCATTTCGTCATACTCCTCCTCTACGGATATTGGTTTATATATATATTGTATCAATGCTTCAACCAACATGACTGCTAGAGGCAAAGCATTGTGTGGGGCTGAGGGAGATTTGCCGTAATAATACACGAAACGTCTTTCCACTGCCAACCATTCCTCACAACAAAGTATTTTAGCTAAATCGGTAATAATCTCTCCTTGACGACCACGGCTACGGCGAATCTTCGTTAATTGCATACTATACTTTGTCTGGATATTTACCATGTCGCTAAAAATAACTGTAAAGATTATTCGTCAGTGTTGAAATTTTAAAATGTTGCCTAACCATTATACTTACAATGATTACGGTCTACGCGTTTTACTCCGCGACAATTCAATTTTCGTTTTTCACACTGACGGACTGCCCCCTTTACGTTTCTTGATGGCCATAACCCCAAGTAATACCTACTCTGATGCGGAATTCTTGGCATGGGCACGATTGGAAAAGATTCCAAAATGTCGTTATTTCGTCTCATCTGCGCAATACTCCGTAGTCTTCCCAAAAATGTCAGCAAGGATTTGTCATTAGGAAATTCAACCTTGCAGGCACTTGCGTCGATATTTCGTTCGTGTACTTTGGATAATGGATCTCCAATGAAGTTAACGGTTGGTTGCTCCCGCTCGTTATGATCCCTTGCAAATCGTCCCCCCTTCAGTCGTCTTAGCGGCCACTCCCATGGTGGAAACACCATCTTAGCAATAAGACGAAATATGTACCATATATCACTGTAAACTGCTGCAGAGTTTTGCCACCGTACCCCGTCATACGCAACTCCCAGATCGTAAAGGTTAAAGACTGTTGCTCCCCAGTCTACGGAAAACAAGTTCCCTTGCCAACATTTCTCGAATGCCATAAACGTTCGCCGCGCGGTAATATGTAGTTCCGATTTCAGCATTTCTGGCAGTTCCCACCACTCTTCATAACGGGCCCAAGCAAAATTAGAACCGACGAACTGAGACGTACACAATCCCTCGTTGTAATCCGGCGTTCGGTGCATTGTAGCTACGGTGTAGTCGGATTTTGCATTTCTCCGTAGATTAAATGCTTGTCCATGGCAAAGTTGACTAACGTGCTAAATAACGAACATATACGACATTTTAGTCTGCAATGAAAGAGATCAAAACTTACGTGCAAATGTGAAACCGCTTACTAGAAGAATTGTTAGCACGTCTTGCCTAACTAGATATGTGAAATCTCCGTAACCGTTGGAACCTTTTCCTGTATTAACCTGATTAGTTATTTCATCTATCGACATATAGACTGGGATACTACTATTGCGAAGCCAGTCCCAAGGTTTAATCGTTTCCACGCGTCGCACAGCATTAAGTACTCGCCGAACATAACATGGTTCCAAAATATGCCGGTCGTTGCGTTTATAAAATCTTGCATAATAGGCCCTTGATTCGAAATTCAGGCAATCGGCCAAAAACTTTAATAAATTCTTTCGGACATCCAGACGTCTGTCATAAGGTATCATCACTTCAATGCTTTTGGGAGGATATCCATTTGATTGACCCCACTGGAAAAAGCCTGGAACGCCGGGTTTTCGTCCTAAAATAACTTCATAGCCTTCGTCGGATTTGAGATATGACTGTAAGTCCGACCATTCCAACCCACGTTCGATGATAGCATTCCGTAAGGTCTCCGGAATTGAAACCATATACCGTTGTGCTATTCCGGTTGGCGAGTATGATAAAAATGACTTGGCGGATCTATCAACTTTACGATTTTGACAAGAGCGCGGGTGAAAAGCTGCCAAGCCATATTTGGCCATTTTGTTATCTGAATAACAGAATTTTGTAAAATATTAGGATTAGGTGTACAAATATTCGTAATCACGCTCATAATTTACCCTCTTCAGGTCCTTTTATTCTTCGACGTTTTATTGTTGTATACTTTGAGTCGGGCATTGTTCGCTTTGTTTGACGAAAACCATGCTGCCGCTGACTACGTTCAACAAATTCTTGGTTTCTTGAAGTCCATGCATTCAATACCGCGTCCAATGATAATGTTATTTCAGTAAAAGGCCAAATATGATATGCTCTACAATGTTCATTATAAAGCCTCAAAATGTTTAAACGACGGAAGGCCGCAAAACGACGTGATGGAACTTCGATCGCTACTTCTCCGTTGTTAACGGAAACAATTTGAATTCCGACGCATTCCGGAGTTCGACTGTTGTTAAACAAAAGTACCGTTTCGCCTGGGATTTCGGGAGATTCTCGATGAAGCATGCTAATATATCGTTCGTCGATAAGGAATTCCCAAAGTGTTGCTAAGCTCTTCGTGCTTAAGCAGTTGACGTTATTGAGCGACAGTTTTCCAAGAAGGCTGCTATTTAAGACGTGACATGGCCTAGGACAAGACGTTTTTATAGTATTTGATACAAGATCGAGAAGATACATGCCGTTCGGCGATTTCGACCGCAATACGATCCCAAGTTCAACAAATTTGTTCCCGGGATACTTATATGCGACGATAGTTGGGGAGACGAAAGCACTTCTTATATAACCTCGAAGCTCCTGAACGTTCCAGCAAGCTATCAAGGCCTGCCAATCGTGTGCTAAATCTAATTGCCGAAAAATATGTATCGATATTTCCGCGGGCAAAGTTTGTGTACCAGGAGGATTGTCATTAGAAAAGTCAGCCATTTGATAATTCGACGCGACGCGTGCCTGTGCAAACCGCTTGTTGACAAATGTAATCAATACGCGTTTTTCTTCAATATGTGGTATTCGTGTGACAGTTCAAAAATTCGTGTTACATTTAGATTTGACCGTGACCGTGACATAACGAAAACAATGCTATGGCATCCTTAGTAGCTCACCGAAAATTCAAATGCGAGTTGTGCGAGAAAACATATTGCGGACGATATGCATCTAACAATCTCCGTCGGCACCGTCAGGACAAACATAACATACCACTATATGCACAACCAAAACGTAACAAATGGGAGAATGTAGTACGCTACAAACAACGGTTTTACACGTTTGAAGAACTGCAGACAATGATAAGTCCACTTGCGGTACAACAGCAATTCCAGCAGTCGCCGCCGCCGCCGATGTCGGGAGGGCCATCACAGGTACCTACTAACCAAGATTTCGCCGATGGCAAGGTTTGTTTTACGAGATCGAAGACATTACCAGATGTCAAGACAATATCAAGAGAATGGGGTGGGTCAGCTTACTGTAGTGGGCGGTACGGACGTTTACTTGTGCTTGAAATGTAACAAAACATTCAAATGGTAAGTAAGATATTCGTTCACGTATTTGGAACTAGTAGAGTAGACGCAATCTTATCCAGCTTGGATTTTGCATGCAGAATCGAACTTTCGCCTAAAATATGAAAATTCATATTTAAGAGCTATGTTGATTATCGTTTGTATATATTTTTCTTTACTACCAGTACTCGCGAAACCAATGCATAGAACTGGGTATCCAATTCACATGGTCACATCGTAGCTTCATTCTTACTATTTTAACAGATTATTGTAATTTAGTTCAGAAATAATCCATAAAGTCGATTTACATGGATTCATATTACTGACATTTGTTTTAATGCGACAGAAAATACTGCATGAATTAATATTTGTCTCCATTACACCAATCTTCCGGGTTATTGGATATAGCGCCATTGATCAATACACAACACCAACAAAATATCTCAGTTATAGCAATTATACATACCCTTGTAATTATAGTATCAAATGAAGCCAACCATTGAAGTTTCAACATTAACAAGCAGGCAACTAATACACCGTTTGCACTCTGCAGTACTGCAGATTGTTGTAAGTCTGCCTTTAATAAAGCAACATGTGTATTACCTCCTCTTTTTAACGTATGTCTTAGTACAAACCGCATAAAAAGGATCAATAGTGTAATCCACGATGTACAATACACAGGCCAAGTCATGTAAATACCCAAAGCAAAGCCTAATGACTGAAAAGCAGGAGCCAGCGTACAGCCTAATATACCAAGAACAACGTAACCCTTTTCATTGAAATACGATACAAGACTTTTACGAAGTATGTAAAGTTCGTTGGCATTTATATCGCCAAGCCTATCGTAAAGACCACGGGAGCGATTACAATATGACAGTTCCTCAATAAATATATTATTGAATGATAGTTTATTCCTTGTTAAAATATCCATAGAATTCAATGGAAGTATATTAGTTGAACCACACGTATTTGGAGAAATAAATGGATTAGAGGCCTGATTTCTCCACGATATATATTTTCCGATACCAATTTGTGGTACAGGATATCAACTCGAAACCAGGCAAGATAAATTGCGAATGGCTTAGATAAAGATATCACTGAATATGGCAAACCAAATTGTGCGAAATAGAGTGAAATTAGATGAACACAGTTCCTTCCCTGCTTACGTACGTACATACTGGAGAATTTAACCGCAAGGCGAGAATCATATCGATGCATCGTCTATCAATCAAAACAACAAGTTTTGGTCAATCAAGTGCGTCTTTCGTCTTCGGCCAATTGCATCTCAGAATAATTTGATAATAATTTGGGTCGTTATTTTTGAAAGCAGACCAGATTTTTTCCCGATATATGATTGGTCTGTATCAATGCTACATAAAGTTTCACCAATAAAAGCGCCTTACCATGATGATTTGTTGGGTTATTATTATTTTATTAATTGTTTATGCTACTAGTAAGATAAACTTATACTATTCCTGATATAAAAGCTCCTGATCCAAGAACACAAGTATTAGTATCTTCAGTTCTAAAAGGTATAACGCATGTAAAAAAAATTACACCTCCTATTCCTATACCTACTGAAGCACCGATTGAAATAACGTGATGTTGAACTGCATACCATAAACCGTATCCAATACAACTAACATAAATAACAAAAACTAATAGAACAAGTTTATACAAATTGTTGTATGCAAATTGTAAACAAGTCATGTTATGTTAATAAATACCTTTCACAAAAATATTCAACATTATTCATTTACATTATTATGTACAGCGTCATTTAGTACATTCGATTTGTTGTAAATAGATTGGTCGATTATTCCTAAAAATAAAAACACATATATTGTATTAACTAACAAAAATATATGAAATAAAGAGTTTAGAACAACAGCAAGTTCAAAATAAATAAAGATATAATCATACAAAAATAATACTGAAAAATAAATACAAGTAATTACACGAATACTAAACCAACTATTTCCATGCCATGAAACTACGAATCTAGGTATTGATATCAAGACAACCATCAAAGAGAAATATATGAATAAAGATTCTTCAAACCTTAAAGAACCAACACCGATTATGAATGGAAAAGATATTAAAATATAAATACCAAACATATTAAACCACATCAATAAATTATTGAAAGATAATTCGAAAGTGCTGGGAATAAGTTTTACAAATGCAGAGGTATCCATAATAAATTGTTATCAATGAGACTATAGCAAAAGATTCAAAAATTATTATAATTGCAAACTACAGATCAATGGACCTTTACGTTTTATTCCGGGATTAGATCTATAAGCTAACAATCGTTACAATTGCATACAATAGAAATGTAATTGATCTGGGTTCTCCCCGATAAATGCCACCTATATATTTGAAGGCTATCAACTCGAACGCAGTCAACTTAGAACAACGTACCTGATTGCAAAAGAAATATCACAGGCCCCACAAGCCTGAAAGCTACCAAGGCGCTATCAGCGACACTCAGTACCAGAAAATAAAACAGTTCTTAACACCTTTGTGTGCTACCGATCAGACTACCGAACTGAAGGTTATTCGAGATATCGGGTGATGTTGGCGTTGCAGGTAAGCAAATACGTCACTTCTTGTGGCTTTGAAAAAATTACACGAGAAAACTCGACCATTGGAATGTCGCTATGAAGCCATAACAGCGGATGATGCAGCTAAGGAAAATACAGATATACGAAAATTAGTTTTAGAGTATTCGGCGGAGAATATGTAAATAATAAAAGTAAATGTAACATTCTGGATTACACCTTATTATGAATATTATAATTATGAAGATAATATAACCTGGTACTATATAAGGAAATTGGCGCAAAGTGACCAGTTTGCATAAATAGTGATAAGCCAGAATAATGCCTAACACATTCACAGCCATGTCAGTGGCGCTATCTCTCAGATTTACGATTTATGCAAACTGGTCACTTTGCGCCAATTTCCTTATATGGTCCTTATCATAAATCTATATAATTATATTATATATTATATTATATTATATATAATTATAAGGATTACAAGGGGTGACCCGTGTTAAAAACACGGATTATGGAAATCACTTTACCGCATTTTCCTAGCGAAGACCCGTGTTTTTGAAAACTTTGGTGCTGATGGTAAGTAATCGATTTGCAAAATTAAATACCCGGCTCAATCCCGTATCTGACTTTTATCTCATAAACAAATCATCACCGTCAGATATGAATTGTCACAAGTGTGGATTTAACAATATGACAGGCAGTCCAAATTGTGGAAACTGCGGGAACGTTCAAGAGCTTCAACAATACGTTAAAACATCAAATTGCAATCAATTCAAGGCAATCTTATTGGTTCACATTTAAATTCATCGCCTACCTTGGTAAATGCAAAAGCCTTGTCTCGACGTCGATAGTTGGTATGTAGAGCAAACGGCATTCGGTTCTTTTTGTCTTGTGATCTAGTTTATTCCCGCCATATTTGCCATGTTTTTCACAAATGAAGACAACTCTAGTGTAGGCGCCCTCATTATTCTTAGTAGTACTGCTCATGATTAACACAACGTCGCTGCGTGCGGCATAGTTTTCAACGCAAGCTCTGGCCTCTTCAAACGTGGCAAAAAAAAAGGCCGGGCTGAGGATCGATAGAAGAACAACAGTCCATATTTGTTGTAAAGAATAAGTTAAAACAGATTGGATATAAAATGTATGTTAAATAGAACGAGGAAACACGAAGCGCGTTGAGTAGATTCTTGTACTGTATAACGACGCGTTTCAACACGCGGCTACTGGTCACATGATTTTCGGATCACATGACACCAGCACACACACGTGACCAAACACCAGCACAAAAAAAATTACCGTATTATTGGATCTTATAAATTAATTTGTAACTAACAAAAAATATGTGCAGTTTGCTTTGTATATACTTAGTTTTAATTAGTGAAGTTGGTCCTCAGTAAAGTAATCATACAAAACACCAAAGGTTTAGCGCAGCCAATGCTAACACAATTAACAAAAGACGAGCAATATCAGACTATGAGCAATAGTCACACACCGTTCCCCCATTAAGCGTTGTCAGTTACCTTTTCTGTTGAGTGCCTCATCTTGCCGTCTCCCGGTCACTATATCTAGGAATGGCGCGCACACAAAATCTCGCCCGAGTGCGCTCCAAATTCCCATCCTCCTCTCCAAATGTAAGAGGGAGTCTCCTTGTCCTTGTCCTTCTTATTGCCCTATTTCTACTTATACAAATACTTGGTCTCTTTGACGAATTCCGCCTTCCCGGGCCCTCGCCTAATGGAGATCCTTTTCCTCCAAGTCCATACAGTATTGATGCGGTAGCTCGCACTCCAACACGGGGTTCCACCGCGAAGCCACCCATCGTACACGTTCACTTGCTCTTCGGGAGGTGGATGATCTCAGAAACAAAGTCTGAGAATATCTGGGACCGGAACTACATGTGCAGTGGAGGGACCCTGTGTCGCGCTACAGGAGGGTTGAATGCACGGGATGAAGACCGCGCTACTGCCGATGTGGTTCTTTCCCTGGACCAGGGTGCACATCTTCTCCGTGGAGTGGATCGGAATAAAACGAAGACAGCCTGGGTTGGGATCGAGCCCCAGAACTTTGGTGTGGATGGCTCGCTATGGGACTGGCAAGGCAGTTATCACGACCCATGGCGTCTTGATGCGCTTCAGACCAGGTAATGTTTTATTGAATGCGTCGTGTACAAAAAGCAGCCCGAGCTATGTTGCTAAATTGTCTTCCACCACCGCAGATTTTGGGCCACCTACAGCGAAGTTCCTATCACTGAATACTTCTCGCCATTGGCTTTCCCTAGAATGGAGGAAAAGAGCTCGGAACGCCTGGTGATGTATATGAGCTCTAGTTGCAACGGTCCAAGAGACCAGATGGTGCGGGGACTGATCGACGCCGGCATTGACGTGTGGTATGTTGAGAACGCGTATCGATGTGTCAATTTCGCTACATACTCAGCCTTGGGCCTTTCCCGCAGGTCTTTTGGTTCGTGCGTTACCGAGCACGAGAAGACCAACCGGACCCAGCAGCTCCGAGAAATATGCGGCGACAATAAACAGCGGCACACGCGTGAATGGCGTCTTCCTAAAGCATGCATTGCTAACCACTTCAAGGTAACCTGGTACCGACGTACTATACTTTTGCGTGAATTGCTATAAGCTTACGGTCATGATATTGATCAGTTCGTCATTGGGTTCGAACACTCAATCACCGACGACTACGTTTCGGAAAAGTTCTTCTCGGTGTTCGAGACTGGATCAGTCCCCATTTACTATGGAGCTCCTAACGTGAAAAGCTTCGAGCCATCGACCAACAGTTTCATCAACCTTAGAGAGTACGGGACACCAGTGGATTGGAACAAGCTTGCTGGTAAGGACTTCAGAGGCCAGGGGGTGGACGTATGAGGCAGAATTTCACGCCGTCTACCACCCGTCTAGCCGACCTCAAAGCAATCGACAATGACCCTAAACGCTTTCAAGCGTTTTTTGATTGGAAAACGAATCGAAGGGTCAGTTCAGGATTTCGTCGTGTCAATGCTCATAGCTGGAAGAATATGCCTTGCGTGCTATGTGAAATGTACGTACGCAATGAGGTGAAATAAATAGATGGCAACCTGTTTTTCTTATTATGACATAGAGCAAACATCTTATGATTTTTTATATCTAATCTTGTTCTATTTTACTTTCTACTATTAGGGGGTTTCAAAATTAGATTCAGGAAAATTTTCAGAACACGATAATTCGGACCTCTAGTATGAAAAGTTTCCTGATTATTAGAGGTTCTAAGAGTTCTTTGAAAGTTACATCGTAAAAGATAGATTGCAGGAAACGTTTCATACTGGAGGTGCGAATTATCGCGTTCTGAAATTTTTCCTGAAGCTAATTTTGAAACCCCCTATTATATAAAAGGGAAAATTACAAAAATGCCCCTCATTTTTCAAAAATTACAAAAATACCCCTAAAATTCAAAAATATCAAAAATACTCCTAAAACTCCAAAAATTCACAAATCACCCTAAAATACCGGTACAAAATTACCAAAAATATCTATTGACTAAAACACAAAACAACCTACTGTATGGGTTTGACTGATTGAAAAACTAAGGATTTGTGTTTGTATATAATGGATATGCCTCTGTGTCCACTTGGAATGCGTTGAAAACTTTGTAGTTTCAGATTGGAACGGAAGAGAATGTGTATTCGTGAGTATGCGAAAGTCGCAATCGCGATTATTTTTGAAAACGCGTACGCGTCTATCGTGTTGTTTACAATAAATTTTGTCTGAATTAAATTAGTCCAAATTTGTAATTTAAAACTGTAAAAATTAAAAAATCTTGTTCCGCCAAATTTTCATACGGATCGTCTGTGTACAGAGGGAAGTTGAACGTCCAAAAATCTCTTGACTTAGGACGCGGTGTCTGTTTAGCACGATCAAATAACTGGTTGACAAAATGCAGCAAGAGACAATCTTTTCTTCCTCGTGAAGTAACTCTTCATTAAAATTAAGCTGATCCAATTCCAAAAAAAGCGTGACAAGTGTCAGAATAAGCGCAATCAGGACAAATTGCTGAGATGTGTTTGCAGGTGGATCGTTGCCTAACATCAGGGAAAAGTTCTACTGTCAAGTTGTCGAGACGAAAATAAGATGGAAATCGCAGCTTACAAGTGAGGGTTGACACAGTAAAATGCAGTATCTGAAGTCAAGGGCCTGCGCGTAAACGCCATCATCGCCTTTTTTGTCTCGCGTGTCGCGTTTATATCGGGACAATTTTCATAATAAAACACGTCTTTTTCGCAATCACGTGTTCACTCAAGATTTAGAGGTGACCCGAGTCCCTAAATCTTGAAGGAAGTAAGTGGCTTATGACCTTCGATTACGGGTTTTTATGAAAATTTCGGCCAATCACTGTTCACTAAGCCATTTGATTGAACGGACTTGAGAACGCCCCTTATTTTACTTGCATCCCACCTGTCGTTCAAGTTGGCAGCAACATCTGTCGGGGAGAAGACAGGCCTATATGATATAAGACTATATCATTATACTTCTTAATCATAATATAATTCATGCGATATTTGTCTCTAAAGACAGCAGGTGTACGCAAAGGATTTCTTAGCCTGACATTTTGTTCCATTTTGTCATGTGTGATTATGATGTACACCATCTATAACTATGGTGTAGATAATGTAGACGTATATTATACTAGTGGGACAATAGATAGGGTCATGTTTCACAAAATAAACACCAGGATATATATGCTAGCATCATATTTTAGCGAATTGGAGAGAGAAATTTATATACTTACCGAATCAGAGCATTATGATAATACTTCCGATCTATATTGTGTTTTGTGTAAGAATCTCTTATCGCTATACGATAATTGTAAAAGCTCTGCCGTAAAATCTATGCATTGGACGCATCATGGTCGTGATATGCCACTTAAACCCAGCCTTTTCATATGTGATATTCCTAATGACGTAAACATGGAGGAATACACAACATCGACGTTAAAAGCTGAAACTGGTGAATATGGTCATTTATTTGTTACAAAAAGTATCGATAGGTATGAAGATAAGTGTCGCATTACAATGTGCGCTGGTCCCCAATTTGGTCTTGACAAAACGCCTTATAATATTGCTGAATGGATAGAATTCCATCGTCTCATGGGGGTATCTAGATTTAGAATTTATATGACAGACACGGAGAGTGTTTCTGAACATTATCACTCTATTTTAAAAATGTACGTAAAGCAAGGTGTTGTAGATCTTTTTTATTGGGAATTTGTGCCAAGGACGTTTTACTATTCACAGGCTGCATTAATAAATCATTGCATATGGTATAGTAAATCCGATTCGGACTTTATATCTTATAATGACATCGATGAATTCTTCATACCGACTGGGAAAAAAAACTTGAACGACGCTCTTGAATCTTATTTTAAAGACGATAATATTTCTGAAATAAGATTTACTAATTGGTATTACGATGCTTCTTGTTCTCTAAATGATAACGTAAATATGATGTTATCTTCAAAATATATTAGACAACGAGAACCTCCATCTTATCATAACTGTGAGAGAACGAAGTATATTGCGAGAGCCAACAAAATACTAGTTGCTAACGTACATTGCATACATGAGTTTATAGGCAAACACTCTACGGTTGTTCTTCCACCGGATGTGGGATATCTCGCACATTTTACATGTTGCCTTTTTCAAACTAAAGATTGTAATCCTGAAAATGACCCGAAGAGGCAAATACATGACGGTCTGGAAACATACGGGAAGCTAATAGACGATAGAGTTAAGGCTATAGTATCGTCAGTTTTGGATAGTGATATTAAACGAGAATGAATATGTGAAACCATACAATTGACCATTGCATTACTCATAAATAAATATGTGTATTATGGTTTTCAAATATTACTACAAGCAGTGTATTTCAAAGCCCAATAAGAATAACGGCATTAAAGTGAAAGGAAACGCTGTGCCGGCTAAAGATCAGTCGACCCCGCCTCCGCACTCATAAAAAAACTGCGATTTCATATGTCGATTCGGTTTTGACACATATATTTCGACGCGGACCGTTTTGACACAAGTACTCGCCGAACATAGCGTGGTTCCAAAATTTGCCCGTCGTTGCGTTTATATAACGTAAATGTTTTACACTTAACATCTTGCATGATGTTTCATAAAATCTACCCATACTTCTTGCTTTTTTTTGCGGAACTATTGCACCATTCTCAATGAATATCTCGGCGGTAAATATTTTACCAATCTTTACCAGTAAATGTCCCAAGTCGCTAGATTTATATCTTGATTCGATAACAGTTACAACATGGAAGACAGGGAGATTATTATCAACGAGAATCTCAAGAAGTCTAGCTATAACGCGTTGATCGTTAACGCGATTCCCCCCTTCATATGCAATGATTTCGTTAATGATTTCTTCATCTTTTTCAATATCGATTTTTCGAAGGTTTCTTATTAGATACAAGACAGTATATTCATGCATATTACGATTTTACGATTATACAACAGCAAGAAAGAAACGAAGTACTTCTTCAAAGGATTCACGAATTGTATGCCATGCTATCTCTATTTGTCTACATTTCTCGTATGATATTTGTCATCTAAAACTTACCTTCGAGTTTCAAAACGCGTCTTATTTGAATCTCTAGAACTGACAGCATCAATTGATACCGGTTCTATTTAATATCTATTGATGCCATCCATATTGATTGCTTCATATCGGCGCGCAAAAGAACTCGGTAATAAATGTGCTTCGCAGGATATAGTGTTGATAATATTTACTGTGGATTTGTTATATTTGAGCCTACTAGTTATGATAAATAACTGCAATGTACCGCAACAACATTTCAATTGTAAACGGTCAAGATCACATTCAAACAAACGACAACCATTAAAATAGAAATAGACACATAAAAAATAAAATGCAAGTTCTTTTCCCAGTCTCTCAACGTATCACTTGGATAATTAGCATCGCGACTTTGGCCGACATTAGTCTTTTGTCTTAACATAATAAGGCGATATCCAATACCGACTTTTGCAAATATAAACAACGTAACTCAAAACAACGCCTGAACACATTTCCAAATATATTCCAAAAGTTCATTTTTTCAATCCATTTGAAAAAAATGAACTTTTGGAATATAATCGTGTGTTATAATAAAGAATAAATTTGGCATGGCAGCCGAGATGGCGATTCGATGCGTAGTATGGATCCCGTGATCAGGTCTGATTAATTAGAACTGAACAGTGGCTTTTTCTTCATTTCGATGGAGACGTCAACAATTTCCGACGAATCATCGGCTCGATTTTCGCGTGACTGTATATATATCAGATAAACAGTCAGAAGGTATCAAGTTTTCACAATTAATGGAAGCACATCAAATATTGGTTTATGAACGATCGAACCGTGTCGTTTACGAACTCGATGGCAAACATATCCTCAAAATCGGTAAGGATAATCCGAACGAAGCAGAAACAATGAAATTTGTTCGGGAGAATACAACGTTGCCGGTTCCCGAAGTAATAGATTATTGGACCTATGACGGGAAAACCTATATTTTAATGGAAAAGATGCCTGGGATAACTCTAGAATCGGTATGGTCGACACTTGGAGACGATGATAAGCGCTCCATAATGTCGGAACTGAGACGATATGTGGAAGAGATAAGGAAAATCGAATTTAATCATATTGGTGCCGTGAATGGCAACCTTACTCTGGACTATAGGATTTCCAGCGATCTTTTCGAGCCCTTGTACTCTCTTCAGGATATGTATAAGTTACGGTTTAGTCAATATCCGCTCGAAGGGATCTATGCGGATTATGCAGCGGAGGAACGAAAGTTTGACGAAGTCAAATTTGTTCTTTGTCACACTGATTTGGGCCCATATAACATTCTCGTGGAAGATGGAAGGATTACTGCAATATTAGATTGGGAAGGGTCGGGTTGCTATCCCGAATTTTGGGAATATTCAATCAACATTTTTCACCGCGGATATGGTAAAGAATGGAAGAACGTGTTGGAGGATATATTGAAGGATCGTATATTCGATGATAACATTAAAAGACTCGAATGGTTTATGTTCGCAGCATCCGTATTTACAAATATATTCACAGATGACGAATTTAGGCAGGAAACAGAGCGACTTGCACTTGATATTGTTACTGGTAAAAAGGAGATAGAGTTTAGAGGGAAGCCTATCTAAACATGTAACTTAAATAAGTACTGTAATTACCTTGGCTACAAAAGGAATAGCAGCACCACATTTTTCGCAAGTATACCGGTTGGTTGCATTATTGAAATTGACTTTGGGCAGTTCATCGGATAACGTGCGTTAAATTTGTGGCTGAGTTCAGTATATATTGCGTAGTACGTACTTGTAAATTACATGCTTCAGTGAAGAGTAGATAAGCCATGCCGCATTCTAAATGGGCTGACGTCACCTGTAAACTCAAAGTGTACGCTAATCAATGGCAATTTAGCGTACCGCTAATCTAATGGTATGATAAATCAAACACATGACAATGATAAGGAACTCTTTATTTTCAAGGTAAAATTATAACCATTTAGTACGCTAATCCAAGGGTATTAATATGGCAGTCTAAATGTGGCTGACGTTCGCGCACGTGACAGTGGCATTCGTCTTTGTATAAAGACGAAGCAGTGTGTTAAGATGTCTTGATTTCAGCACTACCGACTTTTGGCCTTAGTAGTGATACACTTGTCAATAACCGCGTTGCCTGGTATTCAAGTTGATAGTCACTAATCTATCGGGGAGAATCCAGGCCCCAAACATCTTCGGCTAAACAATCTAAACGATACACTATTTGGCGATATAGCCTGGTTTTCACGTTGATAGTTATCAATCTATCGTGGAGAATCCAGGCCCATCGTACTTTGCGATATTTCTCTTGCTATGCCAGTGTACATCGGTGTTGGATTCTATAGTTCAAGTGATTTTCTTATTAATGAAGTAGAGTCACTTGGATTTGCGAAAAATTTGGCATTAATAAAACTCCCCGAAATTACAAAACACTTAAAGTCGAAATTTTCTCTTAACTCTTTATACATTGCTACAAATTTTAATACCGAACCGAACGTGGTAATTTTCGAGAAGATAATAAATATTGCAGATCCTTGTTCCACACTTAGCTTGGCGGTCGATATTACTCCGTCCAAAGAATTTGAGAATCTTAGAGATTTTGCCGAACCTGAGCACAATATTGATTTGATAGTTTATAGCGCCAATGAATATCTTACATTTGACTAACTATGATGTACTTATCCATGAAGCAAAAACATCTAAAGATGAGTCTGAAGTGGCGTCACTTTGGAATCACTTGCTAATTAAAGTCGGCTTTGACCCTGAACATGGATATAGAGTAATACCACAAAATTTATCACCTATTAAGACAAAACCGGACCTTATCGTTAAAGTACTACGTTCAAACGAAGTTGTCTTAGTTGTTGAATGTAAATGCGTAGATCATGATAACATTAAAGGTTGGGATTTGGCTGAAATCCAAGTTTCTAAGTATATGCAAGCATATGGATGTCCAAATGGAATTGCAGCAGTAGGTCATAAATGTAAATTCTATCACATGCCTGATAGATTTATACCTCACGGAAGGATATATGATTTCAGTCATGAATTTGGCGTGATATTTGATATTATGCAAAGATTTTTTGGTGCGGTTGTCGAAGGTGGAGTAGGAGTCGCGATTGTCAGTGAATGAAAGTTGGTTTGAAAAGCAAATGCCATCCACCCAATTGCGGTCCATCTTCCAAAGGTGTATTATTGGGTGCATGCAGCCCTACTTGTGGAACACCTCTCAATCTGGCATGTGAGGGCAATAAATGTAATCCGGGAAATGTGCTAATTTATAATGGTTATTATAATGGAATGGTCGACAATGGTGGAACTCTCGTCTGTGAATTATGTGGTTATTATTTATGTTGGCTGCTATTATATCTGGCATTTTTATGATAATCGAGAATATTGCGATAATTTTGTACGATATGTTTATTTCATTTATTCACTTGAATGCTGGAAAATATGATATGTAATCAATTTATTTGCATACGTCCGATGGTGATACGTCTGAGTCTGGCAATGAATGCAAAAATCGGTTGCAACATGCAATGTAAGCTTCTTCTTTTAGATATTATTGGTATCAGAATAGTTTGTTGATATGCTTGTATTTGCAAGAAATACGTGGACGGATATGATCTTTTTCTCAAGCAAGATCGCATAATCGTCATCGTCTAAGAATTTGCCGAAAAGAAATTGAAGATATTGGACAACCTTTTTAGAGGTCCAACTTCGAACTTCTGCGTAGAAGGACGTCATGGAAGAGATGTTGAAAAGAAAAGTTGAATATCTGTGTTTATGTTCATAGAAAGGAAGAGACTTACCAAACGTATAATGGATCGGAAGGGGAATTAAGGCGAATGCTGTGGTGGTTGATATATATGTGCAATATGGTGGAAGGGGATAAGGGTCATGAGCCATTGTATATTTTCGATTTTTCTGTACTTCCGCCCACCACGCTAAGCGCGCACGATTTCAATCATCTAGTTCGCACTTTTCGTGATAGTCTTATTGTGGCCGGTCACATTTCCGATGGTACATAATCTGTGATGTTTCGTATATATCCTTGCCCGTCGCAAACGCCTTAGTCCATCCTGCCTCGGATGCCGCTTCGCCAAACGCAAATGTGACAATTCAGGAGACATTTAGGCGATGCGAACGACTTCCGCCATGAATCGAGACGTCGATAGGCATGATCGTAGATTTGGTGTCGAGGAACAAATTGCGCATCGATGGCGAGACCATAATTGTGTTTTTCGACGAAGAGTTTTCCTTGGATGTAATTGCATGGTACTCCACGTACATTTTGGTTTACCGTCCGTTTTTAGACGAATTTGGGCTTAAAAATGCCGCTCATCAAGTAAATAGTAACGAAACTCGAGCAACGCCACGAAACAATATCACCGAGCTTGTTCTGTTCCTTTTGATGTCGCACACTCTTTATCTAGGACATGACGGAGGTGCATGGATATGCACCCAGTTGGCCATTTAAGATATTTGACGAACCACAGTAAAAGGTCTAACCTCCGAACTGGTGAATAAAATGAGCAATATATCACAATAATAAATAGCTTACTTGCGGAATATAGGAAAATATATCAGGTTCATTAATTTTGTTTAAATCATCCAGATGTTGAGTAGGACCTTTTTTTGTTTGTATTTTTGTTTTTTTTTGTCGAAATAGACTGCTTATTATTATTAGTAGTAGAAGTGGTAGTAGAAGTAAGCGTGGTTTTGGACGATAATTTCGTCCAAAATCTATAATCTGTATAATATATAATTCTTTGTGATTGGTATCTATCCAGGTCGATATATATTCCGCAGTAGTATATTACGCACGAACGGTTTGCAGCACCACTATTATTACCTGCCTTCACACTATTCCAACCTAGACCAGAATGAAAATATAGTAATTACATATCAAAATCTTACGAAAATCTATCTGGAGCTATAATATTACGATATATTGAATTAAACAGGCACCAAAACAGCAAACTACTTCACGCATATCGCCGGGATCATGCCCAACAGGCGCGGACCCCCCGGCGACGCCCGCTGTTTGTAACGCACCAACATGCCCCCCATATATGGTTAGTAAATATATGAGAAAACAATTATGACCTTCTCGATATGGTAAATTGAAACTATTTTCTATTTGATAGCCGGTATGTAATAGTCGTAGCTAACAACAATGTTCACACTAATCTGCTATAGATTTTTCTTATTGGACGGTAGCATAACGATATAATTCGGCAAACTAAGAGATGGTTGTTTCAATACATAGCCTATACAAATAATGTGACTGTGGCAATAGATGATCTATTGCAGCAGTCACAACTATACATTAGGGGGTTTCAAAGTTGGGTTCAGGAAAAAATTCAGAACACGATAATTCAAACCTCCAGTATGAAAATTTTCCTGATTTCCATTTTTTTACAATACGGTTGGATTAATTAAAAAAAGTCACGTCACGAGAATGGCTTGCTATTTAACCTGCTAAACGTTAGAATTCTAGACCACATTGTAGGTCCAGCAATATTGATAGTGAAATGTTTAGCTGTTCCTATATATACAATAAATGATGGTTGTAGCATATAAAATGGTAACGTAACTTCAAACAATGCCATCTGAATTTACAAGACTATTTTTCCAATTACTTTATTTTCATGGCTATTTTTCGAAATATTTTTAAAAAACAAGACTAATTTTAAATTACTTTATTTTACTTGACTGTTTTTCTATATTCCCATCTTTTGCAGCCACAAGTCAGACCAAGAAGAACCAACCTGTCCATTTATGCCGGCAAGATGTGCAATTTGCAATTCGCAATCGTCTCTTGAAGGCGCGAGGATTCGCTTTATATTTAATATTTAATATTTAATAAAAGTTACATTGTTGCAAAGTAGAAAAATTGCCAGCCACACAACGTCAAATGCAACTTTCGCTGGAACAACATGCAACCCTACGAAAAATTGTTACTATAATTATGGTTCGAAATTCCCCGTCCGTGTGAATGTAACAAGAATTTCGATAATTTGTTGAAATTCATTACTCCAGTCGTATGTCTTTCTTTGCAATATAAACGGTTCACGTAAATTTAAGAATTTGCATTTATGACCTATTGCAGCAATTCCATTTCGACATCCTGCTTGCTGTAGATACTCATTAAGTTGCGTTTCTGTACTATCCCACCCTTCCATGCTATCATATTCGATGCATTTACATTCAACAATTAGAACAACCATATCTGAAAGTATTACTCTGACGACAAGGTCTGGTCTTCTATTGCTATGTAATCTTTTTTCTGGAATTATCATGTATCCATTAGCAGTATTAAGGCCTATATCATGCAGCATTTCATTCCAAAGTCCCGCTACTTCAGCCTCGTCGCGACTTCTTTTTGCGTTGTCAATCATCTTCTTGTAAAGAGGATTGGCCACGGTCAAGTGGTCCATCGGCGCCGTAAACTATCAAATCAATGCTATGGTTAGGTTCCGCAAAATCTCTCAAATTTTGAAATTCTTTGGATATAGTAATATCGATTGGTATGGTTAGCGTACAATAAGGATCTGCGGCATTTATTATCTTTTCGAAAATTACCACAGTAGGCTTGTCATTGAAATTTGTAGCAATATATAAAGAATTGAGAGAAAATTTGGACTTTAAGTGTTCGATAATTTGGTTTAGTTTAATTAACGCAAAATGTTTCGGAAACCCAAGTGATTCCGCTTGTTTATAAAGAAAATCACTTGAAGTATAAAATCCAACCCCAATGTATATAGGCATTTGAAAGCATAAAGATTTTGCAAATGCAATGGGTCTGGATTCTCCCCGATAGATTGGTGACTATCAACTTGAATACCAGACAAAGCAGCAATTATGAACGGGTAGGTGTATGAAATAGGTCAAAAGTCGGCAACAACTGTTGAATACAAGGATGAGTGCTGGTATTGTTAAAGACCTGAGCCACCATCACATGGATGAACGTCAGCCACATTGAAACAAAGCCTATTTCCTAATATATGCTATTTATGTTGGTGGTGAAAAAATTTTTTAATCGATTTAATCGTTGTTACAGAAAATCAACATTTTCCAATTGAGATGTATTTTTCGCATGAGGGCTGGGAGTAGGGTTGTTGGCGAAACGTTTCGCCACTGGCGAATCAATTAGTACGTGATAAATACGTAATTCTCAGCCAATCAACGTCTTTTGGACGATTTGAGAGTAATTTAGTCTCTTTGATAAACTCTGATTTCGATAGTATTAAATACTATTTTGAAGCAAACCTTGAATTAAACGTTACTAAAGTTACGTATTTATCACGTGCTAATTGATTCGCCAGTGGCGAAACGTTTCGCCAACAACCCTAGCTGGGAGTGGCAATTAATCTAAATACTTGGAATCTTGGAACGTGATGTTATACAAAATATAAATCTGGGAATAGAAATTTTTGACATATTGGACAGCATGAATGGTATCTACATAAAATAGTGTATTTTTGAATCTGGCCAGGCGGTTCACCCACTTAAAAAATTGTGGAATACTAGTTTGCCGTCCGAAAATACAATCGTGACCTTCGACGGATGTTAAAAAGTTGCAGATATGTGCCCAATCGTATCCATCTTCGAGCCATCGATACATCGAACTGCAATTCGAAACAAGAAAAATAACAAATGCAACCGTCTATAAACCCTTACTTGCCACTAGCTATCTTGTTACGATCCATCGAAAAGAGTAATAACTACGCTCATTGCCAGGCCATTCAGATTCAATCGATGCATTTGCTTACATATTCTCCACCTATAGGCCTCCTTATATACACTTCTAGTTATTCCATGTCTTTTTTATATAATAATAGTTATTACATGTCACTTTGGCAAATTACAGTCCCATATACCAGTTAACCGTTTAGAATGGTTAAGTTTCAGTGCAACAACCTCAAATTTTTTGCGAGATATAACTCGTGGCACAAGTAAACATATTAAACTTATTATACTAAACAACAATTCCGTTAAATGGGATCAGCAAAATGAAACTGAAGCCTTTGTTAATTAATATGCAATAAAGTGCTTGCGCAGTCACAACACAATGCAAACATCACGTGCTTTACAGGCTACCTCCTTCTAAGCCACTGTTGCTGTTGTTATACTCCAGGATAAAAGGGTATGTCGAAGCCTTATTCCCTCCCACCGCTTTTGCCTCACATCTCTCAAGTCGCTACCTGCTACGGAATGTTCTCCACTATCGCCTAAGAGCTATGCCACGTACAATTGTCAAATTTCTGCAAGATTATCCTATACCCGATATTCGCAGATCAGCAAAAAGGAGTTCGTCGTCGAGTACGAATCCTTCGAAACCACGCACAGATCTTAATAGAATTGAGAACTGGGAACGATTTGAACGCGATATCATCGACTCGTTCTATTCTGCTGTTAATCCCGCAAAGATTATGCCAGCCCGCCTTGACGTCTTGCCGGTGCCTGAAGTTGACGTTACGCCATGTTCATCGGAGAAGGCTGTCGAAAAACACGCCCACAAGTTCGTATACGATCATGTAAGGAATGCTCTTCGTGAGCTTGGCATAGTGGATGGTTATTTTGCGGATTCCGCTGGCAGCGAAATATGTGGCGATCCAGACATCTCTTTTCTTGTAATTGATGAAAAGCCGTCGAAGCCGCTGTTGGTTTGCGAATGGAAAACACCCTGGGCGGTCGCGTTAGATGACATTATGAAATCATACCGACAATCTGTAAATGTACAAAACGCCGTCAACCAACTTTACGGCTATATGACGTTTAACTATACCCGGTATGGCATACTTTCAAATTGGACACATACATGGTTTTTCCGTCGGGGGAGGCCAAACGACGACCAAGGTGGTATCTTGCAAATATACGGACCTGTGAGTTGGGAAGCTCGGAGTAGATCCAGTCTTCTAATTTGCTACTGTGCAATAATCGCGGCAAGCCATCGCGACGGAAACTGGCTGTACGCATCACCTACTTCGTCCCCTGGCCCTACCGGCTATCAACACCTACGCCTAAAGCCCTTCGTGCCGTTCGGAAAAATGTCGTGTAAGGATTGCCACATAATTTTCAGCAAAATATTAGCTCGCGGTCGCCGAAGTGTTATATTGCTAGGCAAACTTGATAACTGCATTGGCCTTGTCTTTAAGGCTTATGACGTTACGAAGAGCTATGACGCACAGAGGGAATACGAGAATGAGTATAAGGCCTACGAGATGCTTGAAAAGTTACATGGCAGCGCGATTCCCCAATATTACGGCAGAGGTGAATTATGGGGCATCCTCAGAATAATTGTGATGGACTATGTCGGAAAACAAGTTGATGAAAAGAAATGGGATGCCAAGTTCAGGGCTGCCGCAAAGGATCTCGTAAAGAAAGTGAATGACCACGGCATCATTCATGGTGATATCAGACGAGACAATTTCTTACTTGATGCCAATGGATTGTTGCGTATACTCGACTTTGGATTTGCTCAAAAACGCGGAACAAATAACATAATGTCAGATGACGTATCTCATATATAATGGCGTTAATTCGTGGAAATGTACCAATGTCGTTGTCCGCAATTAAAAGCAAATACAGTAGTTTTCGTTGTTATTAATTTGAATTATTGGATTATTGATATCTTCAGTAATATTCTATTGTCCCTCATAATACTACATTTTCCACATTTCCTACATAGTAATCATTATTTAGTGGAAAAACACTGCCTGTTCTCAAGAATTGAAATTTCTTACGCTAACACTTGGATGGTTGAAGATCTCTAAGTGGCAAAGTTTGTTTGATAACACATTATCGTTGCAATATCGAAACAAAACTTCTAATTCTAATAATGGGCAATTATTTTTGAAGGCGGCGGAATCATTACATTACAGCTATCATGAAAGAGTTAAATACCGCCATCGCATTTTGCTATTTTTTGCATAAAGAGCTGCGTCAGAGCGCTAATTATTCCGCTGTTTCTAATTACAGCGCTACATGTAGCGCTAATTGTTAGAGCGCTAATTGTGGCGCTGATAAGCACCATTTAATGGCCCTAATTACAGCGCTAAATGTAGCGCTGTTTTATTTAGAGTTAGGGTTAGCGCCTAAAAGCGCTAATTTTAGCGCTAATGAGTAGTCTCTATAATCGCTGTTTGACAATTCAAACCAGTTGCTTTGAAAAAGATTCTCATCCGATATATTGCCGCCTTCTTCGTTATTAAACAAAGTTGGTGATGATGGCGGAAGTGATGAAGGAGTGGAAGGGTTGGACTGATGTTCATCATCAATATTTCCATTATCCTTGCGATAAAAGATGCACATTTCAAACAATAAAAAGCATTAATACTATTCTTTCCTGATCGATATACGCCCAAAACAGTTTACCATTCGAAATATTTCAATATAATTTGTTAATCAAATGAGCGTGCAAACTAATTTGTTAGACGCGATGTTATTGATATTACAGACGCGTTGATGGAGCTCAACATGGCTGGACTTTATGAACCATTTATAGAACTGTAATATGCCCGCCGCGTTCGTCAGGCGGTGATCAATCAAATTTTCTTCAGCATTTAAATAAATAGTATCACCAACCCGACGCGCAAAGTCTTCTAGATTAATCACCGCTGAGGAGGGCATAGATTTATATTTTAATTGGTAAAGTCGCACCGTTTCGTTCACCATAGCGTTTAGAGCGTAATATAGAAGCTCAAAATGGTCGAGTGCCACATACTTCGAGAAGCGCTTGGCAACAGATAAGCAAAAGTATTTTTTATCCAGCTCAGTTCCACATAATTTAGCGGATGATTCTCATATAACTTTACCTTATGTAACTCTTGCCTGACCGAGTATTTCTGCGTGGATATGAAGCTGTCTATAGCAACCCGGATTGCCAAACCCACATCATCCGAACATACATATTCCCGCAGGTGCATTCGCGCCGAGGCTTCAGCAACGCGAATAATTGACTCTAAATGGCGAACGCCGATAGGGGTGCTAGCCCCAATCTAACATAATAAAGAGCGAATGCACTATCTTCAGCATTGTTAGAACAACTTTAAACTCTACCATTGATTCGTGGCGCAACTCGGAGTAAACCCTCGACAGTTTATCCTCGTCAAAAGTCTCAAGTTAGGATCGACCTTACTCTTAGCGTATATGATGTATTTTCGGAGAAGGTCCTGAGGGATGTACTATTTTGGAAGGTATTCGTCTTCATTATAGTTCCCCAAAACGTATAAAGTTAATTAAAACCGAAAGATGAATCGCACATCTTTTTCGTTCCCATGCATAATTGTCAGGTTCTCTATGATGCTTTGATCCGTATATGGATCATAATTGGGATGGCTCCGAATGTGCGACTCGACAACAAATCGCGCCAGTTTTTCGTCATCGACTGCATCCGCCGTGTCACGAACAACGCATATGATATCAAACCTCGACAAGATTGGCTCCGTCAAGTTAACGTTTTCGGAACGTCCGGATTATACTTCCCGCTAGCCAGGTTGGCGGCCGCAATGATCGAACAGCGCGCTTGCAACGTCGTTACAATTCCCGCCTTAGATATAGAAATGGACTGCTGCTCCATTGCTTCATGGATAGAGGTTCTGCGGAAGTTATTCCTTAGCACATGCATCAACATTGGCAAAAATACAGGACCTATTTTGACATTGGGATATACCGATCAGTGTCTGTCATCTTATCGAACTCGTCGATCAAGCATACTCCTTTATCCGCCAATACTAGAGCACCCCCATTTAAAGACCACTCTCGCGTGACATTGTCCTTCCCCACAGACGCCGTCAGCCCTGCAGCAGAAGAGCCCCGACCTGTGGTAAGCACAGACCGATACGCCGTCTTTTCCACATACTTGAGGAACTGCGATTTTCCGGTGCCTGGATCACCCAACATAAGAACGTTAATATCGCCTCTCAGTCGGTGCTTCCCACCAGGGGTCTTTGTCACACCACCGAAGAGAGCTAGTGCGAGTCCGTGATTTGGCCTAGACGTTCAGCAAACTTGAGATGGTACGCATCATTTGACGTCACCGCAATCCCTTAGAAATACCTCAAACCACACAAATGGAATCGATGGTCCGTGAGCGTGTTGGCGACAAAATATAGCGCCGTCATTTTCAATTTTACAGCTGACACCAGCTCGCGTAAACGGCACATTGCCTCTGCATCCATTAACACTATCGGATATATTTGCATTCAAGACTTTCCAGAAACGTATTATTCATAATACGATTTCAAAATTAGCACAAGTATTGTAGAGTCAAAGTTATCAGAAATCAGCAATGCTGCATCAGCCAAATCTATAAAGGGACCTGTACAACTACCGACATTACCGGCACCATTGCCAATACATGGCAGAACAAAACAATTGTTATAAGAAGAACAGTTTTCCCCATTAATGCCCTCACAGTAATAAAGTATATAGGTTATACCATTAGCAGTTGAATTAAGTGAATCACTATTAAATTCAACGTATGAGATGTTAACACAGCTACTAAGATCCAGATTATCAATCACTGAATCGCCTTTAAAGCCAATGAACATCCTAAAAGCTTGACCTGAAAATGTAGTGCAGTTATAATATAATGCTGTACTAATTGTATCCAGTAACGTATATTGAACAGAGGTAATTTGTGTATCAATAGTGCAATTGAAAAAGTCGTCTTTATAAGCTAGAACACCATTATCGACATCGGTAATAAAACATGGGGATAAAGAATTAGAAGAACCACTTCTTAAAGGGTTTAAAATGGACGAATAAAGTATAGTATGTGAAAGAATTTGAAACGGTTGGCATTCATTTGAATAATTGTTTGATGTTTTCGAATATATTATTCCCTGCTCCAATATTGTCCATAAAATAGCTCCCGCTCCCGCTATTAATAGCACGATATACATAACAACGGTTACTCTCACAGTAAACGGACTGGTAACAGGATACACTAGAGTATAAATAGCCATTGTAACGCACTTATTTGGCAAGGGACATGTACTTGAACAACAGGTAAAAAGTATATCGTGTAGAGTATAGAATAGAATTGAAGAAATGCTACGTCACACTTGCAAATAAAATGTGGCTTGCTGTGTAATAACACATCATCACTAAGCCCTAATGTCGGTCTTTTGCTAATATTTCAGACATCTTTTTTTATATAATAGAGAGATAAGATATTGAATAATATTATCACATATCAACAAATAATTGACATAGAAAAGACCGAAATAGTTACCAAATATTGGATTTTGGTTATAAGTTTTATTTTAGGTTTACTACTGGTATCGATACAACTATTAATGTTTTGGTTGCTTTCTGAATGTATTACATCAGTGTTGGTATACGCGTTTTTATCTTACAAAAGTGCTTACTGGAAAAAACATGTCCTGCTGGCAATGATGGGGTTTGGGATGATGAAATGACTGCTATTGGTGATAGAAATGAAGCAATCGACTATTAATTACTTTTACATAGGTTTAAATAAATGGTATATTATTTTCTTGATTGTACATATTCCATAGCCCATTTATATGTCTAGTCCCGTAACGTAGCGAAGCTGATTTTCATTCTTTCAGTATCGTACATCCTGTGGTACACAAGGCCTGGGGTAATGAAAACTTCCCGTTTCTGGATTTTACATACCCTCAGCACCCTACCAACCCATACGTCCTCGCCTTCACCAGAGGCGCACGTTGGTCTATCGCAAGCACACATTTTGTCTACCACTTCAGTATTGAATCCGTAGAATTGGCCCGCAAAGAATCGGTGGCTGCGGCTTTGACTAGAACCAAAATATACGTCTCCCTGGAGTGACTCTATCTCTACGTTTACTTCTGGATCGACTAAAGTATCGTCATCGACCTTGACAATGTATTTGTATTTCTGATATTGTTTGATGTTGCACAAGTGGTTGAACATCATTCTCGTCTTTTGGCATAGGTTGTTCCACCCAGACTTCACCGGCAGAACGACGTCACACGTATGGTTTGATGTCGCCTCCTCGCATACTTTGTAAGCCTTGCTCAAAGCAGTATTCATTCGAAGCCACTTATCGTCTACGTGTTTGCCGATCTGTACGTAGTAGCCCACACCATCGCCAATGCTATCGGGTTGATGACCTTGCAGGCACAAAAGGTCTAACTTGTCGTGTGTGTTTAGGTATAAGTATAATATACTTATTATACTTATTGTTATCAAAGATAAAAGCGCTAGTGTCGAAAACAGCTTTGTCGGCTGTGTCATAGCTGTCTACAAGGACGCACGAGTCGCCACTGTTTACAGTTATCAAAATAACCAGTTACTGGTTATTGCATTATCTGCTCGCTTCCCGTATTTGGCTATCAACTTGATCTTCGGCCGAAAAAACGTTCAGCAGTTGACTGAGACTGCTTCACCTCGTCATCGTTCATAAGACTTTCAATTTTCGCAATGACGATGGATGGCGGACTCTCGTTTTTGGGTTTAACCTGTGCCTCTTTAACCTGCCCCCCTTGGTGATTCGTATCATTCGGGGGGGGTGACGGCTAACTATCTGGAATGATCCATTTAGAAATTGTACTTTTAATTGCTTTCAATAGGATTATCTGTTATTGCTTTTTAATAGGATTATCTTTTATTGCAAGACTTGTAAGAATACCTTCTTTGTTTTGTCATCATCGTCCCACTGGTATGCTGTGTTTATAAGATCCTGCAATTGCTCATCGTTGTCGTGGTCACGGCCCCTGAAATCGTGCAATATATTGGTTTTAATATTAATACGATATTATATCCATATTTTAGACTTACGTTTTTTAAAATATTCCCACTTCTTTTTTTCAATATGCTCTTCAAATTCGAGAGGTATGCGGCCTGGTGGCATGAAATCGGATTTTATAGCACAAATGTGGATGAATAACAAGCTATTTAACATTTAACCAACGATGTCCCAACAAAATACGGAAGTTATTCACATATGTAAAAAGTCCATTCTAAAGGCCTAGAGATCGTGCACAATATAAAAAGATTGGATATATTTGTATTTTTTGTCGAAATATAACAAATTAAGTAAATTATAACAATTAGCGCACCGCTACTATAACAACTTAGGCGGACTCAGCCTAGGGTTGTTGGCGAAACGTTTCGCCACTGGCGAATCAATTAGTACGTGATAAATACGTAATTCTCAGCCAATCAACGTCTTTTGGACGATTTGAGAGTAATTTAGTCTCTTTGATAAACTCTGATTTCGATAGTATTAAATACTATTTTGAAGCAAAACCTTGAATTAAACGTTACTAAAATTACGTATTTATCACGTGCTAATTGATTCGCCAGTAGTTGAACTTGAGTGGCTGTTAAGTAGTGTTTAGTAGAGTGGCATACTTCGAGTGTGCGTTAGTTCAACTTAAGTTCGACTTACGGTCAACTTGATATAGTATTCGCATGTACTAAATTGTCAATTTCTACTAGCCAAAAAGGCTGAGTCCACGTAAGAAATCTTCTTTACAAAGGTCCGCACGCGGATTGTATGTATAAAATATGTGGTTGAAAGGCCATTGATACATAACATAATTCGTAATTATAACGATTTAAACCAGACGTTATCGATATAAGGCTCTTGACCCGGCGTGTAGTAGTTAAGACTTAGGATAATTCAATTAGCTTGATAATTATACTTTTAACGTTGCAATTAGATTACTTACGATCGGCACCGTCAACGCGAGATGTACGTGGAACAATATCTCGTTCATAGTTATCACAATTCAGTCGCGCAACCGTAGTAGTCGGCCAAAGCGCCAGGTATTCGCGACTTCGATAACGTATTTTTGGCATTGCCACTATCGCAAATTCTTCATAAGTATCAACAAGATGTCTTCTTTGTGACATTGCACGCAGTCGTCCAACAAAAATATGGAACGATTTGG
>Ga0335073_10000971_pt1 | contig 37902 bp, 39 predicted proteins | sample Lox_Sample_22_FD_207093 | JGI IMG/M metagenome (GOLD analysis project Ga0335073, IMG submission 207093) | Soil microbial communities from Loxahatchee National Wildlife Refuge, Florida, United States - Lox_Sample_2.2 | ecosystem: Environmental > Terrestrial > Soil > Wetlands | place: USA... | reverse complement strand
AGAGGCCGCGGGTTCGAGTCCCGTCGTCCCCGCCATTCCTTTCAAGCACTTGCTGGGAATTGGAAATTTCGCTCATGGTCCAATTTGATCCAGTTAGGCCAGTGCCTTCTCCTTTGTTGAGTACCAGCCGCACTAGTTTGCTTTGAGCTTCCCGCTTCTCCTGCATTCCAGCCGCTTTGCACTCTGAGTAGGCTCTTGATTGGATTGCGTTGCGTCGACTTTCAGCGGATCGCGTGAGAAAACAGAGCGCTCATCAGATTTCTGATTTTGGCTCTGCTGCCGCGCGCCAACTTCTTGCCGCCCGAGTTTTGTCGCTGCCACGCGGGTATAGTGTATGAGTCAGCGCTTTTCCAACTGTGCGGAAGGTGTTTTGACGGACTTTCTATTGAAGGGACGGAGACGTGAAAAAACGCAAGCTCGGAAGCGGTCTTGAGGTGTCGGCAATCGGCCTGGGTTGCATGGGCATGAGTTTCGGTTACGGTCCGCCGGCAGACAAGCCCGCGATGATTGCACTGATCCGCAAGGCGGTCGAGCTGGGCGTCACGTTCTTTGACACTGCCGAAGTCTACGGTCCCTACACCAATGAGGAGCTCGTGGGGGAAGCTCTTGCCCCGCTCAGAAAACAAGTCGTAATCGCCACCAAGTTTGGGTTCAAGCTTGATCAGGCCACGGGGAGGCAGGACGGGCTCGACAGTCGACCGACGCACATCAAAGAAGTCGCCGATGCCTCGCTCAAGCGGCTCAAAACCGATGTTATCGATCTGTTTTATCAGCATCGGGTTGATCCGCAGGTGCCGATCGAGGATGTCGCGGGCGCGGTGAAGGATCTCATCCAGGAAGGAAAGGTGAAGCATTTGGGTCTGTCGGAAGCAGGAGTACAGACCATCCGTCGCGCCCATGCCGTTCAGCCCGTCACGGCGCTGCAGAGTGAATACTCGCTTTGGTGGAGGGAGCCGGAAGAGGAAATCCTTCCGGCGCTCGAAAGACTCGGCATCGGGTTTGTTCCCTTTAGCCCTCTGGGTAAAGGCTTCCTGACAGGAAAAATCAACGAAGCCACCCAATTCGACAAAAACGACTTCCGCAACACCGTTCCACGTTTCAATCCAGAGAACCGCAAATCCAATCAGGCCATCGTGGACGTGGTTGCGCGTTTCGCCCGGGAGAAGAAAGCTACTCCCGCCCAGGTCGCACTCGCCTGGGTGTTGGCGCAGAAACCGTGGATGGTTCCGATCCCCGGAACGACGAAATTGAATCGTTTGGAAGAGAACCTTGGAGCAGCAGCGGTGGAACTTACGCCCGATTACTTACAGCGAATCGACGAAGCGGCTTCCACGTTCCAGGTGCAAGGCGCCCGGTATTCGGAAGGCGCACAGCGCTGGATTGATCGCTAGGCCATAGGCGAGCCGGCTTCAGTTCATGCGGGCGCGGGCACCTCAGGCCTGCGGCCGCGCTGAACAAGCCACAGCACTCCGCCCACCAGTAAACCCAGAAACAGAAACGGAGCCAGAAGAATCAGCGGAATCCAGGCGCGCCCACCGAAGGAAGTGACGTCGCCCGCGATTTGAGCGTCGGGAGCACGGCGGATTTCGCCGCCGAAGACGGTGGCGTCGCCGGCAATCTTCACGCCTTCGTCCAGCCGGACATTTCCCGCGAAAGCGGTCACGTCGCCGGCAACCTGGGCCTGGTCTTCGACGACAATGCTGCCGCCAAAAGTTGTGGCGTCCCCTGCAACCTGACCGCGGATGCGAATGCTACAGCCAAAACACGTAACGTCGCCTACGTTTTGATCGCGGCCGACGCTGATATCGTGTCCCACCTGCGTATAGTCAGGATCGCTGAGCGCTGCTGCCGTCATTCCTAGTATCAGTACCGAGAGCGTCGCCAGGGCCGGTGTGCGAAACAAACGAAGGTCCATTACGAATCCCCTTTTGCCCGGTAGTAGAAACACATTATGTCAGAAAAGTTTCGGGAATCCATCCCGTGTTAGGAAACACTCAGAAATATTTGACTTTTCTCCTACCCCACGCCACCGCATTTCTCTATAATTGCAGGTTTTTATGAACTTATAGGGAGGCTGTGCATGGCAGGCTCTTATAACAATCTGGCAGTGCCGGCAGATGGCAGAAAGATTGAGTATACAAACAGGAATTATCAGATTCCTGACCGTCCTATCATTCCTTTCATCGAAGGGGACGGAACCGGGCGCGACATCTGGAAAGCGTCTCGGCGTGTGTTTGATGAGGCGGTTGAGAAGGCCTACAAGGGCAAAAGAAGCGTCGCCTGGTACGAAGTCTTTGCCGGTGAAAAGGCCAAGGCGAAGTTTGACAACTGGCTGCCCGACGACACCGTTGAGGCCATCCGCGAATTTCGCGTTGCCATCAAGGGACCGCTGACCACTCCCGTGGGCGGCGGCATTCGTTCCCTCAACGTGACTCTGCGCCAGGTGCTCGATCTCTACGGCTGCGTCCGCCCGGTGAAGTATTACAAGGGTGTGCCTTCGCCGGTGAAGCATCCCGAGCGCATGGATGTGGTGATTTTCCGCGAAAATACCGAAGACGTTTATGCCGGCATCGAATGGGAGCAGGGAACACCGGAGTGCGCGCGGCTCATCGAATTTCTGAACAAAGAGATGCTGAAGGGAGGCAAGAAACAGATTCGCCTGGACTCGGGCGTGGGAATAAAACCGATTTCCGTGACTGGAACCAAGCGTTTGGTGCGCATGGCGATCCAGCACGCGCTGGAGACCGGCCGCAAAACCGTGACGCTGGTACACAAAGGCAACATTCAGAAGTTCACCGAGGGAGCGTTTCGTAAATGGGGATATGAGCTGGCAACCGACGAGTTCCGCAGCCAGGTCGTGACTGAGCGCGAGAGCTGGATCATCGACAACAAGGACAAAAACCCAGACCTGACTGTCGAGCAGAACGCCGAGATGGTCGAACCCGGTATGGAGTTTGCTCCCCCGGCATTTCACAAGGCGGTGGAGCAGGAAGTAAAAGATGTGCTCGACCGGATTTATGCAACCCATGGTAAGGGCGCGTGGAAGAAGAAAATCATGGTCAATGATCGCATCGCCGATTCCATCTTCCAGCAAGTGGTCACTCGCGCCGATGAATACTCCGTGCTGGCCACGCCAAATCTGAATGGCGACTACATTTCCGACGCCTGCGCGGCACAGGTGGGCGGCCTGGGAATCGCTCCCGGCGCCAATATCGGCGACGGCTACGCCATTTTCGAGGCTACCCACGGCACTGCCCCCAAGTATGCCGATAAGGACGTGATCAATCCCGGCTCGGTGATTTTGTCCGGTGTGATGATGTTTCGCTTTCTGGGCTGGAACGAAGCCGCCGACCTGATCGAGCACGGCCTGGAACGCACCATCGAGCAGAAGAAGGTCACATACGATTTCGAACGGCTGATGGAAGGCGCGACCAAGGTAAAGACCAGCGAATTTGCCGGGCACATCGTCGAGAATATGGGTGCAGGAGTACTCGTCTGAAACAGCTGTCAGCCACCAGCTTTCAGTGCCGCCGCCGACTCCTGGCTAGTTCAGAAGACTGACAGCTGATAACTGAAAGCTGGTTGCTTTTTTATCTGAAAGGACTTATCCATGCGAAAAAAAGTAACAATTGTAGGCTCGGGCAATGTGGGCGCGACCGCGGCTCATTGGATTGCTTCCAAAGAACTGGCCGACGTCGTTCTCATCGACATCATCGAAGGCGTTCCGCAAGGCAAGGGGCTTGACCTGCTCGAGGCTATGCCTATCGAGAAGCGCGATTCGTATGTTACCGGCACGAACAACTACAAAGACACCGCCAATTCCGACATCGTGGTCATCACCGCGGGGATTCCGCGAAAGCCGGGCATGAGCCGCGACGATCTACTCAACACGAATTACAACATCATGAAATCGGTTGTCGGCGAGGTTGTGAAATATTCTCCGAAATGCATTTTGATCATCGTATCCAACCCTCTGGACGCGATGGCGCAAACCGCCTACAAGCTGAGCGGATTCGGGCGCGAGCGCGTGATCGGAATGGCCGGAGTGCTCGATTCGGCGCGCTTTCGCGCCTTCATCGCCGATGAACTGAAGGTCAGCGTGGAGAATGTTACCGCGTTCGTGCTTGGCGGCCATGGAGATACTATGGTGCCCCTGCCGCGCTATTCCACGGTGGCGGGAATTCCGATTACCGAATTGATCGAAAAATCAAAGCTGGATGCGATGGTGCAGCGCACGCGCGATGGCGGCGCGGAGATCGTGAAGTATTTGAAGACCGGTTCCGCGTACTATGCTCCCTCCGCCGCGGTCACCGAGATGATTGAAGCGATTCTCAAGGACAAGAAAAAGATTCTTCCCTGCGCTGCCTACCTGCAAGGCGAATACGGGGTCGATGGGCTCTTTGTCGGCGTGCCCGTGAAACTGGGCGCGAAGGGCATCGAGCAGATCATCCAAATCAAGCTCACGCCGGAGGAAAAGGCCGGACTCGACAAGAGCGCCGCGGCGGTGAAGGAGCTGTGTGGCGTGATTGGAGTGTGAACAGAAGGCTTTTCGCACTCGCAGAAACCGACCGACTTTGATGGGTCTTCGCTGGAAGACCTCGTTTGATAGAATCCGGCGCATGACAAATGCAGGCGCGCGGTCTTCTCGCCCTCTTTTCTGGTTGTGTTTTTGGCTGTTTGCTCTTTCTGTTCTTGCCTGTGCCCAAGCAGCAGAGCCGCTTCACTTCCGGGTGAAGCTTTCCCCTGACCTCGGCAACGCCGCGCAATCGGGCCGACTTTTGATTTTTCTTTCCTCGTCCAAGAAAGCAGAAGAGGAGTTGCATCCCGGCTTCGGCGCCGAGGCGCACTCGGTTTGGATCACCTCTCGCGAGATCATCGGGCTGAAACCCAACACCGGCATTGACATTTACGGCAATGAACTCGCTTATCCCGCGCCTCTGGCGCAGGCTCCGGCCGGCGACTATCAGGCGATGGCTCTGCTCGATGTGAACCATCATTATGCCTACAATCAGGACACAACCGGGGATCCTCGCAGTAAGGTGGTGCTGTTGAAACAGCTTGATCCAGCACATGCCGGGGAAATCGACCTGACTCTGACTGAGGAGGCGGACGACTCGCCCATCAAAGTCGCGTCTCCCAGCGAAATGCTCGACTTCGTGAGCCCAGCATTAACGGCGTTTTGGGGACGCCCCATTCACATGCGGGGCGCCGTCGTTTTGCCGCCTGATTACGCGAAGTCGACCAGACGCTACCCCACGGTCTATTGGACACACGGCTTTGGCGGCGATCTCCGTGGCATCGCGGAGTATGTCGCGCCGCGTTACAGCAAAGCTATGGCGAGCGGCGAACTGCCGCCAATGATTTACGTCATGCTCGATGAATCGTGCCCGGGCGGAACACACGAGTTTGCCGATTCGGTGAATAACGGTCCCTGGGGAAAAGCCCTCACCAGAGAACTCATTCCCTATCTCGAAAAGAAATACAGGATGCAAAACCGGACCAGCGGCCGCTTGCTCACGGGACATTCCTCCGGCGGCTGGGCCGCATTATGGTTGCAGGTAGCCTATCCCCAGATTTTTGGTGGTACGTGGCCCACGTCGCCCGATCCCTCCGATTTTCGGAACTTTACCGGCCCCAATCTGCGTTCCAATCCTCCAGCCAACATTTACCATGACGCTGGCGGACAGCCTTGGCCGCTGGTCCGCATGGACGGCCAGGAGGTGATGACCATCGAGGATTATGTAAAGCAAGAAAGAGTCCTCGGAGATTACGGCGGGCAATTCAGTTCGTTTAATTGGGTGTTTAGCCCTCGAGGCGAGGACGGCCGTCCGGAGCCGCTCTTTGACGTCGAGACGGGCGTAGTGAACCGCGAGGTGGAAATGGCGTGGGAGAAATACGATATCGCCGAGGTGCTGCGGCGGAATGCGAGGCACTTACGCCCGTTGCTTCAAAACAAGATTCATCTCACAGTAGGAACGGCCGACACATTTCACCTGAACGAATCGGCCCGCTTGTTGGAAGCCACCATGAAGGAACTGGGCATCAAAGCCACGTTCACCTTTCTTCCGGGCAAAACGCACTTTGATTTGTATAAGGATGGCCTCCTGGAACAGATCGGGAAAGAGATGGAGGAGACCGCCGAACGGGGAGAACGGACAAGAGGCGCGGCACAGCACCGTTGAGATGTCCGAAGTGTACGGCACCGCATGTCGTTTGGGTAGCCTGCTACACTCGTTCGAGTCCCACCTTTTTCAGCACCACATCTTTGTTCGGCTTGTCATTTCGTCCGCGCGGGACTTTTGTGATCTTCTGCACCACGTCCTGGCCTTCGACCACTTCGCCGAATATTGTGTGTTTGCCGGTCAGCCACGTCGTCGGCACGACGGTGATGAAAAACTGCGAGCCGTTCGTGTTTGGTCCGGCATTGGCCATGGCCAGCTTCCCGGGCTTGTCGAACTTGTGCGGCGAGCCTTCGGTTTCATCCTCAAATTTATAGCCGGGCCCGCCTATGCCCGTACCCTGCGGATCGCCTCCCTGGATCATGAAGTCGGGAATCACGCGATGGAAAATTGTTCCATCATAAAGGCGATCCTTGGATTTCTTGCGCGTCGAAGGATGCGTCCACTCGCGCTTGCCTTCGGCAAGCTCGACAAAGTTGGCAACAGTTTTCGGCGCATCTGCCTCAAAGAGGCGGCAAACGATAGTTCCTTCGCTGGTATCAAACATGGCATAAAGTCCGGGTTGGCGAGTCATAGTGTCCTTTCGAGATCGATGTGGGATTCTAATTTATCCATTGCTGGAGCGGAGAGGTTCATGCTCGACTAATTCGCCGGAGCCGAGGCTTTTGCCGCCGCTGCCGTTTTCCGTGCGCTCGATGCCGGCCTCGCTGCCGCAGCGCCGTGTACGATCCTGATGTGAATGATTTTTACCGGGCGGAACGGGCGATCGTTCATCGGATCCCTGGCCATGCGCGCGATTTGCTTCACCAATCCAACGGTCGCCTCATCGCATTGGCCGAAGATAGTATAAAGCCCGTTGAGGTGCGGCGTGGGCACCTCGGTGATGAAGAACTGCGATCCGTTCGAGTTCGGAAGACTGCTGTGGGCGTACGCCAGCCGGCCCGGCCGGTCGAACATTAAATCGGGTGAGGCCTCAACGCCAAATCCATATCCCGGAGTTCCGCTTCCATCACCGGCGGGGTCACCGCCCTGAATCATGAAATCGGGAATGACCCGATGAAAGATGGTGCCGTCGTAAAGGGGCACGCCATGCTTGGTTACGCCCTTTACGGTCTTCCAATCTTTTGTGCCGGTCGCAAGGCCGATGAAGTTGGCTACACCGATGGGCGCCTTGTCCGGAAATAAAGTGCAGGTCATCTTGCCTACGGTCGTTTCGATGACTGCTGTCGGCTCGCCTGCCGCCGCATGATGAATTGCTGGCTTGGCCGTCGATTGCGCTGATAGGCCGAGCGTCGAAGCCAAGAAAAAAAACATTACCATCGCAGACCTGCTGCGCATGAACACTCCCCTTAAGAAGGTACCCATTGGTCCTGGAAGGTTACGTTATATTGTACGACAGCGCATCACTGCGACTGGGATTGCATCTCCCGACTCACGCGTTCCACTTCGCCAAATACGCGCAGCACGTTCCCGCCAAGAATCTTGTGAATATCCTCGCTGCTGTAACCGCGCTCAACCAACGCCTGCGTAATCTTGGGCAGGTCAGCCGCTGAATCCATACCCTGCGGTGTTGCGCCGCCGACACCATCGAAGTCAGAACCCAGACCGACATGATCGATTCCTGCAACCTTCGCCACGTGGTCGATGTTGTCGATGAGCGCTTTCAATGGCGGGCGAGGAATTTTCGCCATCCACTCGCGCTCGAGGCGATCCTCGTCACTATAGGTGACAGTTTCTCCCGCTGCCCGTTTCTTCGCCACATAGGCCGCGATAGCTGCGTCGCGATCTCTGGCCTGCGCCTTGGCGGCGTCCCAGTAGCTTTGGTCATCGAACCCTGAAAAGAAGTTGACGTCGACCACGCCGCCGTTCCTGGCCACGGCGCGCAGCATATCGTCGGTCATGTTGCGGGGTGCGTTGGTCAGCGCGCGAGCCGAGGAGTGGGAGGCAATCACCGGCGCTTTGCTCGTGGCAATGGCATCCCAGAAGGTTTTATCGGATACGTGAGAGATGTCGACCATCATGCCGAGACGATTCATCTCCAGGACCACCTGCTTGCCAAACTCGGTGAGGCCGTTGTGATGCGCCACCTTGGGGTCGTCTATGTCGCCCGAGGAATCCGCCCACTCGTTTGTGTTTGACCAGGTAAGGGTCATGTAGCGCACGCCAAGGCGATAGTAATCGCGCAGCAGACGGATGTCGTTCTCAATCGAGTGCCCGCCTTCAATCCCCATCAGCGCCGCCAACTTGTGTTCTTTATGCGCTCTCTCGATGTCGGCTGCGGAAAAGGCCATCATCATGCGATCGGGATGCTTCGCGGCCTGCTCGTATACAGAATCGATCAGATCGAAAGTGTGTTTGGCGAAATGACCCTGGTTGGTTTCGGGATCGACCCAGATGGAAAAGAATTCGGCGCCAAGATTGCCCCGCCGCGCCTTGTCAAGGCTGATGTGGCCGACGTCGTTGGGGTCGGTCGAGCCAATATCGAAATTTTCGTCGAGAAAACGCTGCGGCGTGTCGGCATGAGTGTCGATGATGATCGCGGAATCGTGAATGGCGCGCGCTTTCGCGGAAATTCCCGCATCCTGAGCGGCCATGCAGACCGAAGAAAGAAGGAATGAAGCCACGATGGCGAATGCAAAGCGGATCACAAACTTGTGCGTCTTCATGGCAGGGGTTGATTGTAAATGCGGCAAGCGAAACTGCGAAGGGTTTCAGACCTTAGCGCAGAACGAGAAGTGCGTGCTCGACGCATTCATCCAATGGACGACCGGTATCAAGGGTCGTCTTCGGAGGAGCAATTACCTCAAACCGGGCCTTCACCTCCAGATAGAGTTGCCAGGTGCGATTGGCTGCCGGATGTTCGCCGTTGGCTGCTTGCTCCGCGATTCGCTGCCTGGCCGTTTCCTCCGCGCAGACACACTCAAGAATGCGCCATGGCTGGTGCAGGGAAGCCGCAGCGTTCACGGCATTTTCAATCTGGTAGCGCCGCGAGAATGTGCGGCCATCGAGAAAGATGAATAGCTCGGAATCCTGCCGCAGCAGATATCCCGCCGTCTCCAGCATCACTTGCATACAGAAATCGTCCTGACGCGAGGAGTATTCAATCTCCTGCGGCAGGAACAGAGCGTGGCGGACCTCATCTTTGCTCAGCACGCGGCCCGCGGTTCGTCCTGCCAGTTCGCGCGCGAGTGCGCTCTTTCCCGTACCGGGCAAGCCGGCCATCAACACAATCATCATGCCATTAAATCACGTTCTGAAATCGGTTTATGCATCGCGCTCAGGAATAGCTTCATCTCTAGTGAGTAAGATTTCGGCGGGCTTTTCGGGAGGCGCATATGCCTTTGGTTCGAATCAGCGTGCGTGCAGGGAAGAGTCCAGAGTATTTAAAGGCTTTGGGAGACGGAGTGCATCGCGCCATGGTGGAATCTCTCGAGATTCCGTCCCAGGACCGCTTTCAGGTGATCACCGAGCATCCCGCGGTTGGCCTGGTTTACGACTCGAGCTATCTCGGCATTCAAAGAACCGACGATATCGTGCTGGTCCAGATCGCGATGTCGACGGGCCGCAAGCCGGGGCAGAAACGAAAACTGTTCAAGCAGATGGCGGAGATACTCTCGGAAAATCCCGGAGTGCTACCGCAAAACCTCATGATCAATCTGGTGGAAGTCGCCTGGGAAAACTGGTCGTTCGGAAATGGCGAGGCGCAGTACACGACCTGAGGATCGCGGACTGCGCCTTCTGAAATTTACGAATTATTGCCCGGCGTTCGCTGCTGTCTCACTGGCGGTTTCTGGACGGTCGACCGGAACCACCTCCTGGGTTTCGCGCCAGGCATCGTAGCGGTTGCTTACCATGATGTGGAACACCCATTGTCCGCGTTCTTCCTCGGGTTCCACCAGTCCGATGGCCTTCATATAGAAAAGGTAATGCTCCATCCAGCGAACCTGCTCCTTCGTCATGCCGCGGCGCTGCAGGTCGACGGTCACTCCAGCCAGGTGGGACGAGGCGGTGTCGCCTTCCGCCGGGGCAGCGTTACGGTTGTGGTGGCGGAGCCTTTTCTGCATCTTTACCGTACGTACTGCCGAATTCACCTGAATCTGCTCATGGAAGCGGTTGTAGTAAGCCTGGGCGATGTCCTGCACGAAGTCGCGCGTCCAGGGACGGCAGTAACGGCGCGAAGGATCGAGCCGGGGATCAAACCGCAAGGTTTCTCCGGCGATAATGGGTTGCAGAGCTCCGCTGGCCTTCAACGCTTCCAATTCGTTGTCATCCTGAATGCGGGGCAGCTCCAGCCGGTCGACCTCGGCATTTTGAATCAGCAGCGATTCGTGGGATGGCCGGAACATGGGATTCCACCGCATCCAGCGCAAACGGTAATGACGGCGCACGTGGTGGTGCAAAGGCCTATGCATCGTTGTGGGCGAGGCGGCAAACAGCGGAGAACTGAGGCCGGCCAGCAGGGGAAGTAGAGTGATGAAGCGCCGCAAATTTTGCATTACGAAGTGGTCCTTTTTTTGGTAAGCCCCTGCTAATACTGGCGGTCATTCTACGCCCTGGTGTCAAGCCGTCCAACCAACCTTCGTGTGTTGGTCTCCTTGGCTATTACGCAAGGGGCATTACCCAAGATTGGTTGCCGCCCTCGTTACTTCTGGTTACCTTGCTTTTCCGGGGCCGCAACACAACCTAAAGGAAGGCATCTAGGAGACCATTTCCGTAGACTGATTACAATGGACTTATGTGATCGTGCGGCAATGAGTTGCAAGAAACTGCAACCGGCTGAGACTGCTACTTTCCCGCCAGCCTGACAGAAATCAGCGCCGCAAAAGGTCATTGAAGGCTTGCTTCATGACCTCGCCGCCCACCTCGGCAATGGACTTGGTCAGCGGAATGTCCTTAGGGCAGACCTCCACGCAGTTCTGGGAATAGCCGCATTCCTGGATTCCACCATCGCCCATGAGCGCCGCCAGGCGTTCGTGCTTCAATGCTTTGCCCGTGGGATGCGTGTTGAAGAGGCGGACCTGGGAAATCGTGGCCGCGCCGACGAATCCCGTATCTTCATCGAATTGTGGGCAGGCTTCCATGCAGCAACAGCAGGAGATGCAGCGCGACAGGGGATAGGCAGCTTCCTGGTCCTCCGCCGACATGCGCGGCCCCGGCCCTAGGGCATAAGTGCCGTCGATGGGAACCCAGGCTTTGACAATCTTAAGGTTCTCGAAGATCACGCTGCGATCCACCGCCAGATCACGCACAACCGGGAATTTGGAAAAAGGTTCGAGCCGGATCGGTTGCTCGAGATTGTCGATGAGAGCGGAGCAGGCCATGCGGGCGCGTCCGTTGATCAGCATGGCGCACGATCCGCAGACTTCCTCCAGGCAATTCGAATCGTAAGTGATCGGCGTAGTGGGCTTGCCTTCTCGAGTGACCGGATTGGCCGCAATCTCCATCAGCGAGGAGATCACGTTCATGTTTGGCTGGTAGGGGATGGCGAACTCCTCCCAATACGCCTCGGAAGTGGGCGTGTTTTGCCGTTTGATTTTGATGATGACGGATTTGTCAGCCATGGTTAGTGTGAAAGCTTTTCAGAAGAAACGCAACCGCAATCAGTAGTCCTTTCCAAAAGCCGCCCCCAGTAAGCCGAAAACCAAACGCTCCTTGCTGCGCAATCTTCGCGGCGTCGGGAGCCACTTCAATACTTCCTCGCTCTTGGCGGGATCAGTGAAATATCCACCGGCTCGAACTCGAACTTCGGCTCATCGGCGTCGGGAGCGAAATATGCTTTGGTGGTCTTAAGCCAGTTCTTATCGTCACGATCGGGAAAGTCGGGCTTGTAATGCGCGCCACGAGACTCATCCCGCAAACGCGCTCCCTGCGCGATCACGCGTGCCAGTTGCAGCATGTTATAGAGCTGGCGGGTAAAGGCGACGCTGGTATTCGCCCACTGCGTTCGATCGCTCAAATTCACTTTGCGGAAGCGCTCGAGCAGTTCCACCAGCTTGGCGTCGGTTTGCTGCAGGTTCTTGTTGTAGCGGATGACGGTGCAGTCTTTTGTCATCAACTCGCCGAGTTCCTGCCACAGCTTGAACGGATTTTCCGTTCCTTGATTGCTCATCAGCAGGGAATTGTTCTCTTCCTGCTTTTTCGTCTCGGCGTCGAAGCAGCCGTTGCCATCCGCCAGAGCCTGCAAGCCCTGCGCATATTTCACCGCATTCGGCCCGGCCACGAATCCGCCGAAAATGCACGACACCAGCGAGTTCGCACCCAGCCGGTTCGCGCCGTGATACTGATATTCGCACTCCCCGGCCGAGAAAATGCCGGGAATGTTCGTAGCTTGTTTGAAGTCGATCCATAACCCGCCCATCGTGTAATGCATCCCGGGGAAAATCTTCATGGGCGTGTCGCGGGGATCGTCGCCCACAAACTTCTCGTAGATTTCCAGAATGCCTTCCAGCTTCTTGTCGAGAATCTTGCGGTCGATGTGGGTGAGGTCGAGGTAAACCATCGGCTTGCCATCGATGCCGAGGTTGTATTCGTAGACCACCTTGAAGATCGCGCGCGTCGCCACGTCGCGCGGCACCAGGTTGCCGTACTTGGGATACCACTCTTCCAGGAAGTACCAGCGCTCGCTCTGGGGAATCGACTTAGGATCGCGCTTGTCCCCAGCATTCTTGGGAACCCAGACGCGCCCGCCTTCGCCGCGCGCCGACTCCGACATCAGTCGAAGCTTGTCGTTGCCCGGAATCGACGTGGGATGAACCTGAATGAACTCGCCGTTGGCGTAGTAGCAGCCCTGCTGATAGAGCGCCGACTGCGCCGAACCGGTGCAGACCACAGAGTTCGTCGATTTGCCGAAAATCGCGCCGATGCCGCCGGTGGCGATGATGATGGCGTCGGCCGGGAACGTGCGCACTTCCATGCTGCGCAAATCCATGGCGCAAATGCCGCGGCAGATGCGGTTTCCATCGAGCACCGCCGAGAGGAACTCCCAGTGCTCGTACTTCTTTACCTTGCCTTCAGATTCGTAACGGCGGACCTGTTCATCGAGCGCGTAGAGAAGTTGCTGGCCAGTGGTGGCGCCGGCAAACGCCGTGCGGTTGTATAAGGTGCCGCCGAAGCGGCGAAAATCGAGCAAGCCCTCGGGCGTGCGGTTAAAGGGCACGCCCATGCGGTCGAGCAGATCGATGATGCCCGGCGCCGCCTCGCACATCTCTTTGACCGGCGGCTGGTTGGCCAGAAAGTCTCCGCCGTAAATGGTGTCGTCAAAGTGCTGCCAGGTGGAGTCGCCCTCGCCCTTCAGATTCTTGGCCGCGTTGATGCCGCCCTGCGCGCATACCGAATGCGAGCGCTTAACCGGCACAATCGAGAACAGATCGACTTCGCCGCCCATTTCGGCGATCTTGATGACGGCTGCCAGTCCTGCTAGTCCGCCGCCTACAACGATAATCCTGGGAGCTGCCATAGTTCGTTTTATCGGCTTTCGGTTTGCATACTGTTCTGCACAGCCGTTCCGGGTTCAAAAGGTTGCTGGGGCAGGGAGCGGAACGAAGCCAGGCTGGCCAGCCCGGCGCCCGAGAGAACAAAGAAAAATGCCAGGCACAAAACCAGGAACCGCTTCTGCGCCTTTGCTCCCGAGACGATGCCCCACTTCGCGCAGAACAGCCAGATACCATACGCGAAGTGCCACGAGGCCGCAATCAATCCGACGACATAAAAGAGGAAAAGCGGCGCCTGCAGCACTTCATGCTGCACTTTTCCGAACGAAAGACTGGGGTCCATGTGCAAGTCGGAGCCCATGAAGCGCATCGTCGTCACATGCCACACGATGTAAACGAAAGCAATGCCGCCAGTCCATCGCTGCAACGTGTACATCCAGTTGCCGGTCCAGGGATACTCGCCGACGTTTCCGTCCCCGCGATACCAGATGTAAAAGCCATATATCCCGTGGTAAGCGATAGGCAGCCAGATCCCGAACAACTCCAGAAAGAAAACCAGGGGGAGATTCGCGAGAAAGCTTACCTGCCGCGCATACGCCGCCGGGCCGCTGATCGCCGTCGCATTGGAAACCAGAATGTGCTCGAAGAGAAAAGCACCGACGGGAATAATTCCTGTCAGCGAATGCAGGCGGCGCAAAAAGAAGGAGACTCCCTGACCGGCTCGCAGAGGCGCAACACCCTGCGCCATGACTCGATTTGCACCGGGAGCAGTAGAATTGGCTGCTGAGGCCACGAAGCGCTCCTTATGAATGCGACTAAGCTTTTGAGAACAGCTAACCGTGACGGCGATGAAAAAAGAACCTGTTATTATCCGGTCGCGGAAGAAAATAAGTCAAGGAACCTTTAGGCGTTTCCCGCCGCATCATTCCATTTCAGAAACTGCCGAAATGCCGACCCGCGATGGCTGTAGAGCCCTTTCTCCGACGCCGTAAGCTCCGCAAACGTCTTCTGAATCTCCGGGAAGTAAAACAACGGATCGTAGCCAAAACCGTTGCTGCCGCGGGGCGTTTCGAGAATCACGCCCTCGGCGACACCGCGAAACGTCCCGAGCATTTGCCCATCGCAGGCCGCCGCCAGTACGCACACGAAACGCGCCGTACGTTTTTCAGAAGGAACGTCTTTCAATTCCCGCAGCACGCGGGCGTTGTTGGCGGCGTCGTCGGTGTTGGCGCCGGCCGAGTGCGGTTCTTTGTTCTGCAGATCCGGTGCGGCATATCGCGCCGAGTGCACGCCTGGAGCGCCGTTCAACGCGTCGACCTCCAATCCGGAGTCGTCCGCGACGACGATCTCTCCCGGAGCGTAACGGCTGTAGGTTTCCGCCTTCTTCTTAGCGTTTTCCTCGAATGTGAGGCCATCCTCCACGACGGCCGGCAGGGAAGAAAAACTTGGAATGCCTGCAACTTCCACGCCGTGGTTCACAGCCGCGCCGGCGAAGTCGCGTAGTTTGCCGGGATTAGATGTGGCGATCAGAAGTCGGCGCATTGAAGTCAATTCACGGGTTTTGAACTCCACGAAAGTGTCCTGCGTACGGCAAGGCAATCATCAGAATCAGGGCAATGGCCGAAATCCACCAGCCCCATTTGCGGTCCCACGTTTGCGTGAAACGAATTAGCACGCGATTGTTTCCGGCGCCCGCCGCGATAAGCATCTGCCCGTTGCCTTGCTTTTCCCGCGGCTGCACCAGATGCCCGTTGACTTCAAGCCGCCATGCCGGGTAGCAGAACAGCTTCACGGCCACCTCGTCGGCCGCCGACATCTGGACCGTAAACAATTTGGACTCCGCGTCCCACTGAAAAACATGAATGGCGGCATGAGCCGGGCCGACCACAGTCACGCGCCGCGCGTCCTTGTCGATTGCGGGAAGCTCCGCCCCGACCGGCTTGTACTCGTCAGTGCCTTCGTAACCGATCTGATCCGACATGTTGTCCTGCATTTCGCGCAGGTCGGCCGCCTGGTCCCACCACGGCGCCTGCACGCGCCACCAGCCAAAACCCAGGATCAGCAGGAACCCTGCACATATCGTAATACGCACCCACCAGCGCTTAATTCCGAGGGAAAGAAACAGCGTGAGAATCATGCTTAGACAAAGCAGCCAGCGCCAGGGAAACTGCATGAAACGCAGCTTGGGCAGAAAATCCCAGAGCAGGCGACTAAGCGGAAACAGCAGCGCGCTGCAGCCCGCGGCCCACACCGTCAGCGCCACCCACAGTTCACCTCTGCGCCGCAGTTTGTAGGCCGCCCATGCCGCGCCGACAGTTACAGCCATTTCGCCGACCGCCAGCAGAGACATGATGCGGTTAAAGTGATCGTGATCGGGGTCAGTCGTGTGAATGAACAAGAAGTTGTCCTGCGGACGCGAGCCGCGCGCAATCGCCGCGGCGATCGTGACCCACTTCTGTTCGTAAATTGCGGGCAGCAAATAAAAAGCGGCCAGAGCGGCGCCGAGCGCGACGGCGGCAGCCGCCGTCAGCAGAATTCGCGGTGAGCGGCGCCGCCAGGCGATGATCAGAACCAGCAAAGCCAGCGAATAGTGAATCATCACCGCTGCCGGGGCATTGGTGAGCCATGCGGCAGCCAGCAGCAAAGCAAGCGGAATCGTCACACGGCGCGCTTCGCCGGCACGCAAAACGAGCAGCAATAAGAGCGGAAGAAGGCAACTGGCGAGCAATTCGGCCAGCGCGCTTCGCCAGTAAACAACCACCAGGTTGTATGGATTGATGGCATAAAACGTCGCCGCGAAGATGGCATCGCGACGGTCAAGCCACTTCCGCGCTAGCACGAACATCGAAAGACCGGCAGCCACCAGTGCTATCCAAATGAAGACGCCGGGAACGACGACCCAGGGCAGCAGCCCCGCCAGTGCCCCACCCAGAGTCCACGAAGCTGGCGGATAAAACACGAAGCGCGGCGACCCATACCCGAAGTTTGCCTGCGCGGCCCAGCGCGGGTAGATCACGCCTTGTTTCCACTGTTCCAGCACTTCCAGCCAGGAATACGTGTGGAATTCGACGTCATGCCCGGACGGCATCCCAAGGAAGAAGAACGGGACTTCAACCAAGAAGGCCGCGACCCCTACGGACACAAGCGGCTCCCAAAGCAAGGAAGAAGTAGGATCATGAACAGGTCGGCCGTCCGGTCTTGCCGATTGGTTTGCCGATTCACTGTCGCTCGTCGCCAGCTTCGTGCTCCCTCCCGGACGCATCCATCCGGGGCTCTGGACGACACGAAGATCTCATGTCGCCTCGAGTCTACATTTAACCGAGAATTAACACTCCTGAAACCCTAACGCAACGCAGATTGACTAGGGTACTCGCATTGGGGTGGAACAGACCACGGAGAGCGGAAAGGCCGCGCCAGAGACGGGGCTAGGCCTTTCGCTTCTCCGGAACAGTTCTGCCGCTGAGCCTCTCGTCCACAGTACTGTTCTCGCGCGTTTCTCTTTTCGTCTAGCCTTTGCGCCTTTTCCCGAAAACCTGCCCAATCACCCGCTACGAGAGGCTTTTTGCGCGCATTGCAGAGGTTTCGGGGCAATGGGGAGGTGCGGTGGATGCTCAGCCGGCGGTCAGGATGCGACGGGTTCGCCCCTCTGGCGGCGAAGCTCCTGCAGAAAATCGTCCTGCTGTAGCCGCGGGCCTTCCCGCAGCAGTTGTAGGAGTGAGTCTTCCATCTCCTCGTTACTGTTGCTGGCCGAATCGGAAGCGGGTTCGAACTCTTTCAGGTCTGCGGTCAGAGAGCGCGGAGAAACATACAGCTCCAACATGGCTTCGGGAGAATTCCGCAGGAAGCCGATGAGATTCTCTACTTGTGCCCTCTGTTCGGGAGTGCGTGAGGGAAACTCCACGCCCATGCCGTGATCAGGATGTGTTACACGTACCATTCCCTCGGTGTGAACTTCCATTTCGTCGGTCTTCAGGCACAGATCGACCAGAGCTTGCTCGGGAAAGGGCGAGTCGGTTTCAACATAACAACCGCCCAGGCTGAGATCGGTGAGTTTACAGTGAGGAACGGTTTCACCCGGCCCTGCGCTGTTGCTCGCCGCCGCCGCCCGAAGCCATTCCTTTAGTTCGGTCTTGGTCGATTCGGGCAAATCCAGAAAATGCACACCGGTTTGGCCGTTCGGGTTTGCCCAGGCCACTTGCCCGCGGGCTGCAATCTCCAGGCTTCCACCCGGAAGCTGAAAACGGAACTGCAGTAACGCCGCAGGCACCTGCTGTTCGGCCGTCAGCACATCCATGCCGGTTTCGCTCAGGTCGAGCAGGATACCTTCGATTCCCTGGGTGTTGGGTAAGGTCAGCTCAACCGGCGCTTGCACAGGGACGCGAAACGCACGGCGCCGTTCGCGGTTCAACAGAGCTGTGACAGCGCGCAAACCAGCTTTAGCCCTATCTTCGGAAAGCGGCTTGTAAAGGACGAAATGAGCACCGCCACTGAGAATATTCCGCACCGTGCCCGCATCGGAAACCAGGGCCACAGTCACCGGCGGGTGCCCTGAGCTCAGGCGGCGAGCTTCCTCGATGATCGCGTGGGCTGACTCCAGGTCGGAAAAGTCAACGATGATGGCGTCGAATCTCTGCCGTTGGAGACGGTCGATAGCGGTGCCGGTGTCACTGAAACGCTCCACCACAACGCCGGAAGCCGGCAGTATCCGCCCGAGAATCTCGGCAGCCGAATCGTCTCCGGAGACTAACAACGCGAGAAGGGTCATGACTCGAATTCCCCAAAACAAAAGGGGCAGCGTTTACGGCCAGCGCGGCGCCGTAGGCCGGGATTGCTTGGAGGCAGATGCTGCCGGAGAAGCCCCCGCTTTTGCGGCCATGGCATCCTGCTGAGACGAGGTTTCGTCGACTTCCGTCAACACGGTATTGTCTTCGTCGTCATTCTCCGCCAGCAGGGGAGCGACCTCGCGCAGTTTCTCCGCCGCCTGCTGGAGCATTTCAATCTGCTTGCCCAGTTGCGCGTAGCGCGCTTGCTTCTGCCGCAAAACCTCGTGAATATCCTTCATACAACCCCCTTGTAGCGAATCTAAGGAGGCCTGTGTAGAGGCGTCAACGGTAATCCAGACTTGCGGGTTACTGGGGTAATTGCTTCCGGATCCCTCAGCAGTGGGTGGAAAAGCAGTCACAGCAGGCAAAAAAAAGCCCCACTACAAGAAGCAGGGCTGATTTGAAAGGTTAAATATTCCGATCAGGACTTAAGCTTGCGCCGAACCACCCCGGCTAATCCCACCATTCCAGTTCCCAGCAGGCCCAGAGTTCCAGGTTCGGGAACCGACGATACGATACTCGTATCTCCGCTGGCCAGGCGAACGTTGCCGTTGAACATGCCCTTCCCGGTATTGATCGCTATGGTCAATTGGCTGGTCGCCCCGCCGGCGGCCTGTCCGTTCGCCCACGTACCGCTTATAGATCCAACTAAAATGTAGTTGTGGGTGCCGTTGGCGTTGTCGGTCATCGTCCAAGTAACCGGACTGGTGAAGGTCCCGCTAAAGATCGCCCCACTCGGGAGGCCGCCCGTACCGTTTCCTGTGATCGTAAAGGTCCCTCCGCTGGCGAACACCCCGCCCGTCTGGAGGCTTCCGCTCATTAGCGCGCCTGTGGTAAAGGACACACTGCCGAGGTTGTTACCCGTTATCAATCCCATGCCACCGTACCCATTTACGACAGTCAGGACTGAGCCGGATAGGCTGAGACCGGCAGAGCTGCCCGATAGTGTGCCGCCGCTGTTGGTGAAGTCCACTGAATTCGTGGCAAAGGCTGATAGAGGCAAAGCGAGAGCAAGTAGAGCTATCCCTACCACAATCCGCTTCATACCGACATCCTCCTGAACCGACGCTGGCAATCCGTTCTAGTTGAGATCCTTGACTTCGGACCTTCTTGGGGGCCTTCAAAGCCTCCCGGTGTCGCATGGAGACATGATGCCGATGCGTATAGAGCATATGGAATGCCAAACTGGCAGTTTGTCTATGTGATTGATTCAGCTATTGTTAAGGCACGACAGACGCCAAGGGCGGGAATGTTGACTGCAAAGCAGTGCACACTTATGCATGTCTCTTGCGTTATCTGCCTGCGAGACATGGACTACTTTCCAAATGGCAGCGTGGGAGAGTTACGGGGGATTGGAACTTCAATGCCGACCGGGACCACCATATCACGCAAACGTCGGAAGTGTTTTGGCCTTCTCGTGCCATCCTACTGGCACGGAAGTGTGATTTTCGATCGTCACCCTTCCCCTCATGGGTGCCCGCTGAGCAGTCCCGCAGGAGGGCTGTTCGGGCTTCCCGCGACTCGCGACGAGTTCGGGGCGCTTCTCAGTTTTTTTCGTATTCTCCCGAGAAACACCACCCCCAACGAAATCAACGCCCGCTTTCGGGCACGTCGTCTTTGGCAGGCACGGCAGCAATCAAATCTCGCAGCCGGTGCGACAGATTCGCCGCCAGTGAGCGATAGAACCTCGACGCCAGGTGAGGAAAAAGCTCGAACAGGCTCTGCAGGGTAATCCGATCGAGGTGGTAAGCCTCGACCGCTTCCTCGGCGACTACGTTCGCGCTGGCCGGCTGCTCATCGAGAAACGACATTTCTCCGCAGATCTCGCCGGGTCCAATCATTCGCGAGATGACTTGCGTGGGAAACTGCACTCGCGCCCGCCCTTGCAGCAGCAGAAAAACGCCGTCGGTCTTGCTGCCTCTCTGGACTAGCAGTTGGCCCTTGCCAAAGCTGACCTTGCCGGCTTTGTCGGCAATGAGCGCCCAATCGTTGGCCGTGAGATAACGCAACCCATGCTTCGACGTAGACAGCAGAGAAACTGCCTGTGCGGTAACCTTGGGCATGGCGCACGCTTGGGGGGCTGGAGCGAAAAGATCTCCGGTCGCGACTGATTTATGCATTGACCGGACTCAGACTACCAGAAAACTCCCGCCTCAAACGTCCCCACGCTTTACCAAAGTAACGCGAAGAATGCGCGCTTTGAAAGTGAATTGGAAGAGGTGGGGCGAATGCTTGGCGAGAAACTATGGCGCGCCCTGAGAGATTCGAACTCCCGACCTTCTGGTTCGTAGCCAGACGCTCTATCCAACTGAGCTAAGGGCGCGGGTTAAATGTCGGCAGGAAGAACTGGTTCTCGATTATAGCGGAACCGGCCCCGGCTGAAAACCGTCAGCCTCTCCGGCGAACTGCGTCATCCGTTCTTTTTCCTTACGTGCCCTGGGCAGGTTGTAAGCACTTTCACGCGCCCGGCCTCAAAAGTAAATCTTTCCCGCCGCAGAGCAATTCCTACCGACCAAATCCGGCGCGGGGCCTGTGTTTTGAATGAATTAACTACGGCACGAAATTTGCACTATGCACGGGCAGACGAAGTGGCGCGCAACGGGGCGCTCAAGAAACAACTTCGGCCAGAGGTTTTCTTGGACGCCCCTTGCTTATGCTTCCGCATCCGCGAACGGCCCTCCCCCGCTCCTGTTTCGCGGCCCTCAAGCAAGAGCGAGTTGCTCGCACAGTTCAACTCCGGCTTGCCGCAAAAGGCGGGCCACAGCATCCGTTTTTAGCCGGGAAGCGTCAAAACGAACCCGCACCCTCCGGTCTTTCTCGTTGAACTCCACCCGCAGAATTCCGTAAACTTCACGCATACCGTCGATTGCGCGCAACTCATTTTCGCCCGGCACGCCGCCGTAGCGGAAAACGACGTCCAGATAAGTCATGCAAGACCTCTGTCACGAATCGGAATGGTCGGGCCGTTTAAGCGCCCGATGAATCCAATATAAAGCATCGGCAATCGAAGCAAAGAGCCGGATATGCGTGATCGATAGGAGATCCGGGCCAGAGCGTTCATCAGCCGGCTAAGGGCGCCTGACCTCTGGCAACCAAGCCGGGGTGGACGCCATTTCAAGGAGATGCAGCCAGATACTTCAAACTCCGCAGCTATAAAGGAAATCGATCCCGTCTGCGGCATGACTGTGAATGCCGCCAACGCAAGGCATATCTACGAACACGCCGGCAAGACCTATTATTTCTGTTGCGCCGGATGCCGAACGAAATTCCAAAGCGATCCGGCAAAGTATCAAAGCCAGCCCAAGCCTCCGTCCGCGGGCCTCATCACCCTCGGCATGACCGCGCCCAAGGCGCTCGTGAAGCCTGTCGAACCGCCGGCGGCCACGCCGGTCTCCTCGTTTGCTTACGTCTGCCCGATGTGCCCCGAGGTTCGCGAGACCAAACCAGGGGCCTGTCCTTCTTGTGGCATGACGCTCGAACCGGAGATGCCGGCGGTTTCGGCCCGCACGGAATACACCTGCCCCATGCATCCAGAGATTGTGCGCAGCGAACCCGGGTCGTGCCCGATTTGCGGCATGGCGCTCGAGCCGCGCACGGTGAGCGTGGCCGAGCCAGAGAATCCCGAACTCCGGGATATGACGCGCCGGTTTTGGGTAAGCCTGGTGCTGACTGCACCGTTGCTCGCGATCGCGATGGTATCGATGCTCTGGCCGCACGCGTTCGCGGGTGGACTCGATGGGCTGAGCGGAAACCGCTACGTTGTGAGGCCCTGGAGCTCGATTTTGCCTTGGCTCGAATTCCTCCTCGCCACCCCCGTTGTTCTCTGGGGAGGCTGGCCATTTTTTCAGCGTTTCTGGACTTCTCTGGTCAATCGCAGTCCCAATATGTTCACGCTGATCGGGATGGGCACCGGCGTGGCATACGGATACAGCGTGATCGCGGTCCTCGCACCCGGAGTTTTTCCCGACTCGCTGCGTCTGAGGGGCGGATATCCCGACGTTTACTTCGAAGCCGCCGCAGCCATCACCGTTCTCGTGTTACTCGGCCAGGTGATGGAACTCCGCGCCCGCAGCCGCACCAGCGCGGCCATTCGCGCGCTGCTTGATTTGAGTCCGAAAACTGCGCGGCTTCTCGTCGGAGACGACGCCGCGGGTCACGAGCTGCGAGAAAAAGACATTCCTTTGGAACAGGTGAAACCCGGTGACCGCCTGCGTGTGCGTCCCGGGGAAAAAGTTCCCGTCGATGGCGTTGTCCTCGAAGGCCGAAGCTCGGTCGACGAATCCATGATCACCGGCGAATCGATGCCAGTCGAGAAATCACCCGAGAGCAAGGTCATCGGTGCGACCATCAACGGCACCGGTTCGTTCGTCATGCGCGCCGAACGCGTAGGCAGCGAAACTCTCCTCGCCCGCATTGTGCAGCTGGTCAGCCAGGCGCAGCGCAGCCGTGCTCCCATTCAGAAACTCGCCGATCGCGTCTCCGCCTGGTTCGTGCCCGCGGTCATCGCAGTTGCCGCGATTACTTTCATGGCGTGGCTTCTAATCGGTCCCCAACCGCGCCTCGCGCACGCTCTGGTCAACGCAGTGGCGGTGCTCATCATTGCCTGCCCATGTGCTCTTGGCCTTGCCACTCCCATGGCCATCATGGTCGGCACCGGCCGCGGCGCGCATGCCGGCGTTCTCATCAAGAACGCCGAAGCGCTGGAGACTCTGGAAAAAGTCGACACGTTAGTCGTCGACAAGACAGGAACGCTCACGGAAGGGAAGCCGAAACTGGTTAGGGTAGCGGCCCAGCCCTCTTTCGATCCGAACGAAACTCTGCGCCTCGCCGCAAGTCTGGAACTGGGGAGCGAGCATCCACTGGGTGCGGCGATCGTCAGGGCAGCAGCAGAGCGAAAAATCAAGCTCTCCCAACCCGCGGATTTTGCTTACGAGCCAGGGAAGGGAATTCAAGGCACCGTCGACCGCAAGCGCGTTGCAATCGGCACCGGCCCGCTGATGGTTGAGGTTGCCGCGCTCGAAGGTCCGCGAAACCCCGGCCTTTATGCCACCGTGCCCGGTGCTACGCACGTGGGCGTCGCCATCGATGGCCAGTTCGCGGGCGAGATCATTCTTGCCGATCCTCTCAAACCGACCAGCGCCGAAGCCGTTCGAGCGTTACGATCCCTCGGGGTCCGCGTGGTTATGCTCACTGGAGATCGCGAAACAACCGCAGCGCAAGTCGCGAAGCCTCTCGGTATCGAGGAATTTCAAGCCGAAGTTCTGCCCGAGCGCAAAGCGGAAATCATCCAGAGACTTCAGCAGCAGGGAAGAGTCGTCGCTATGGCCGGCGACGGAATTAACGACGCTCCAGCACTCGCGCAGGCTGATGTCGGCATCGCCATGGGCACCGGCAGCGATATCGCCATGGAAAGCGGGGGCATCACGCTGGTAAAGGGCGATCTCACGGGCATTTTGCGCGCCCGCAAACTCAGCCAGGCTACAATGCGCAACATTCGCCAGAATCTTTTCTTCGCTTTTATCTACAACGCCATCGGCGTGCCCATCGCTGCCGGAGTGCTCTACCCGTTTTTTGGGCTGCTTCTCAGTCCCATCTTCGCAGCGGCCGCCATGAGCTTCAGTTCGGTGTCTGTGATCACGAACGCGCTCCGCTTGCGTAGCGTGAAGCTGTAGTTTTCAGCGCGGAAACCTGGAACCACGGAGAAATTCCGGAAGCGGTTAAAAGTGGTTTGGGAAGGGCACGGCTTCAGCCGTTCCGACGGGAGTTGAACAAAATGGGCGCGCGTTAGCCCTTGAGGTGATTGGGCTAGAGTTTGTTCAGGAAATCGATGATCTCCGGATCCGTCCAGTCCACCGGCCCGATGAACTTGCGCTGCATCACGCCATTGCGGTCGATAATGTAAGTCTCCGGGAACTTGAAGGTGCCATAGAGATTGCTGGCGCTCTCATTGGGGTCGCGCACGGTGAGCAGATTCACGCCGTGGTCTTTAAGAAACCGCTCGTAGTTTGCCTGGTCCACATCCACGCTTACCGCCAGCACCGTAACCCCTTTGCTCTTCATGCGCTGCTGCATCTGGACCAGCGAAGGCATTTCCTCTACGCAGGGCGGGCACCACGTGGCCCAGAAGTTCAGGACCACAATCTGTCCCCGTAGTTTGCTTAGAGTGACGGAACGGTCGCTGTCTTTCACGGTGAAATCGGGAGCGTTGGATCCGATGCGCGGCGGATGGGAGTTATCGTAGCAGGCCGCCAGCGCCAGTAGCAGAACCGCGGCCAAAACAGCGCACGCGGAATCAACCAGGCGTCTCACGCGTCTATAATAATCCATTCGGCCGATACCCACGGGCGAAACTATGGCGAGTCAGCTTGCAATATCGGTGATTGTACCGGCGCGCAACGAGGAAGCCTCGCTCGGCGCCTGTCTCGAGTCGCTGGTGGCGCAGACCGGAGTCAGCTTTGAAATCTTGGTGGTCGACGATCATTCCACAGATCGCACGCGTGAAATCGCCCTATCTTTTCCCGGCGTTCGCGTCATCGAAGCGCCAGCGCTGAGGCAAGGCTGGACCGGCAAGAACAACGCTGTCACCACCGGTGCACGCATTGCGAGAGGCGAGTGGCTGCTGTTCACTGATGCCGACACGGTTCATCTGCCCGGCTCGCTTGCCCGCGCGCTGGCAGAGGCGGAAGAAAATGGCGCTGACATGCTTTCCTATTCACCCGAGCAGATCGCCGTAACTTTTTGGGAGATGGCGGTGCTGCCGGTTGTGTTTGCCGAGCTCGCGCGCCAATATCCGCCATCGAAAGTCAGCGAGCCATCCTCGCCCATCGCCGCCGCCAACGGCCAATACATTTTGATCAAACGCGAAGCCTACGATGCGGTGGGCGGCCACGCCGCGGTCGCGGGTGATCTTCTCGAAGATGTTGCGCTCGCCCGTCTCATCAAGCGGTCGGGCCGCAAACTTCGTTTCCGCTACGCTGCCGATGCTGTCCGCACGCGCATGTATCGCAATTTTCGCCAGCTCCGCGACGGCTGGACGAAGAATTTGGCGCTGTTGTTTCCGAACCCAGGCTGGCTGGCCGTGCAAATTCTTCTCTGGTGGGCATTTCCGTTCGCAAATCTGCTCTTGGCCTTATTTGTTCCCGCGATCGTTCATCGCGCTTGGTGGTTGGTGCCTGGAGGACTGGTATTTGCACGCAACACGGGACAAATGCGTCGTGCGAATTTCGACCTGGCAATGGAATTTCTCGGGGTCATTTTCGGCATGCCCATGTTCGCTTACTTATTGCTGCGTTCGAAACGTGCCCACGCGAAGGGCGACGTCTCATGGAAGGGCCGCCGTTACTCGGATTCTGCCGCGCCCAAAAAGAAGTTTCCTGCGCCGGCAACGGCGAAGAAAATGCGTTCTCTGGCCGCTCATCAATGACCTTGTTTCTTGTCATTCCGAGCGCAGCGAGGAATCTGGGTTCTCTGACAACTGAGAACTAGCAACTGAGAACTATGGTTTATCTAACCCGCAAAGCCGAATTCGCCGCCTCGCATTACTATCACAATCCGGAATTCACTCCCGAAGAAAACCGCCGCCTCTTCGGCAAGTGCAACAACCCCAACGGACACGGCCACAACTACACACTGGAAGTCACGGTGAAAGGCGAGGTCGATCCGCGTTCCGGCTTCGTGGTCGATCTGAAGCAGCTCAAGGAAATTATGCAGCGCGAGGTCCTCGATGCCCTGGACCATCGCTTCCTGAATAAAGAAGTTCCAGAATTTGCGAAACAGATTCCGACCACGGAGAACATCGCCATCGCCATCTGGCAACGCCTGGCGCCAAAGCTCACGAGAGCGATGCTGCACCGCGTCCGCGTCTACGAAACGCCGGACTTATTCGTCGACTTTTACGGAGAGGAGTAAAACTCGCAGCTCGAAGCTCATAGCTCGCAATGAAAGCCCATCTCACTCGTCGCTATCTATTTTCCGCCTCGCACCGCCTGCACAGCGACGAAATGTCAGCGGCGGAAAATCAGGTCACTTACGGCAAGTGCAACAATCCCTACGGTCACGGGCATAACTATTTTCTTGAAGTCACAGTCAGTGGCGCGGTCGATCCCCGCACTGGCATGGTTTGTAACCTCGTCGATCTGGATGCATCCATAAAAAGGGAAGTGCTCGACCGGTACGATCACGAGAATCTGAATACACTCAAAGAATTCACCCAAACGGTGCCGACTACAGAGAACTTATGCCAGAACATCTATGAAATAGTGCAGCGAACCTTCTCTCATGCGCATCTTGAGAGAGTGAAACTGGAAGAAACGATGATGAACTCGTTCGAATATGCGGGCGAGTAGGCTTTCGATTTCTTAATCACTCAATGACGCGATCACTGAATGACTCGATAATTATGAAACCAGCCACCGAACCAGCCACGCTTACCAGCGCCAGCTTTGAAGACCTCGTGCGCGAAATAATCATCCGCCTGAGCGAGGATCCCGATCGCGAGGGCCTCGCGCGCACGCCGGAACGCGTACGTAAGGCTCTGCAGTTTCTCACCAAGGGCTACAGCGAAGATCCAGAAGCGTTGCTCAAAGAAGCCCTTTTCAGCGAACGCTATGACGAAATGGTAATCGTGAAAGACGTCGAAATGTTCAGCCTGTGCGAGCACCACATGTTGCCATTCTTCGGCAAGGTGCACGTCGCCTATATCCCCAGCGGCAAAGTGATCGGTCTGAGCAAGATTCCTCGCCTGATCGAGCTTTTCTCGCGCCGCCTGCAAATTCAGGAGCGCCTGACGACGCAGATCGCTGAAACCATTCAAAAGGTCGTCGAACCCCAGGGTGTAGGCGTGGTCGTCGAGGCGCGGCATCTGTGCATGATGATGCGCGGCGTGGAGAAGCAGCATTCTGCCGCCGTAACTTCATCCATGCTGGGCTGTTTTCGCCAGGAGGAAGAAACGCGCCAGGAATTTCTGTCGCTCATCCGCCAGCGGCCGAACGGGGTGTAAACGAAAATCTGCGGACAAGCGCCTGGCTTTTCGTGCTGGCCTGATCCTGCTGTTAAGATGGTCGACGTTCATGCGAACGTCGCGAAATACGCGTGCGCTTCGAGGCCAACTTGCCCTCGTCACCGGCGCCACGCGCGGTATTGGCCTCGCCATCGCTCATGCACTCGCCGAGCAAGGCTGCAACTTGGTCATCAGCGGCCGCGACCAATCCGCACTTAAGAGCGTCGGCAGCGAACTGGTTCGCCACAAAATCAAATTCCTCGTCCAGCCCTGCGACATCCGTGATCCCGATTCCATCGACGACTTATTTCGCTCGGTCCGGCGGCACTTCCAGCGGCTCGACATTCTCATCAACAACGCAGGCATCGCCCAATCTAATCTTCCCATCGACAGGATTCCGTTTCCTCTGTGGAACGATGTTGTCGCCACCAACCTCACCGGCACGTTCCTCGTCACGCAGGCCGCGCTGGCAATCATGAGGCGTGGAGGCACGATTGTGAACAATCTTTCGGTCGCCGCCAACCGCGTCTTCCCCGGGTCGGCCGCCTATAATTCGTCCAAGCACGGTGCGCTCGGATTTACCAACACGCTGCGCGAAGAACTGCGCCCGAAAGGAATTCGAGTGATCGCCGCGCTTCCCGGAGCCACCGACACCGACATCTGGAAAACACTCTGGCCCCAGGCTCCCCGCCGCAAAATGCTCTCCCCCGAGTCTGTTGCGAAAGCAGTTGTCGACGCAATTCTCCTTCCCCCAAATGCGACCGTCGAAACTCTCGAGATTCGCCCCAGCATCGGAACACTGTAGCCGGCGGTTTGCACTGTTGTTGAATTCTCTCTAAGATAGCGTGCGCTCGAAACCTTACAACGGAGAATTCTCGATGAAGCCCTTACCGGTTCTCGCACTCGCCCTGGCCCTGTGCACTCTCGTCCAGCCTTCACATGCTCAGGATTCCATGAAGAAAGACGCAGCGGTCAAACCAGCTGCCAGCCCTTCGCAAGCAGTCCTCGAGGCCTGGAATGACATTGGCCGTAAGCTGATCGCCATGGCCGAGGACTTTCCTGAAGATAAATACAATTTCAAGCCCAACCCCGCCGAGCGCACATTTGCCCAGCAGCTTCTCCACGCCGCCGGAGCAACCTATTTCTTCACCAACCCGGCGATGGGAAAGCCGATGCCGGCTGAAGAAGATCCCAAACGCGATCAATACAAGACCAAAGCCGATGTCGTCGCCTTCGTGATGAAATCCTTCGCTGATGGCGCTGCCGCCATCCAGGCGAAGGGCGATCAGGGGATGAACGATCTGTTAGTCGATCCTTTCGCGCATCAACAGGTCCGCGTCCTGGACATGGCTTATGGCTTGATCGAGCACTCCGGCGAACATTACGGACAACTGGCCGTCTACTATCGCGTGGCAGGGCTGGTGCCGCCCGAATCGCGGCCAAAGAAGTAGGAAGTAGGGAGAAGAAAAGCCTGTCCTTCCAAGGAGCGGGGCAACGAGGAATCCGGCGCGAGTCGTTCGAGGCCGCGCCGGCTTTTACCCCATCGCGTATGGATATCGTCGCTGCCGCTCCGGAAACACCCGAACCAACAAGAGCCCGGCGATAAACCCGCCCACATGCGCCCAGAATGCGACGCCGCCCACGGCGCGCCCTTCATAAGCGATCGAGGTGACCGCTCCACTCAGGAACTGCAGCACGACCCAATAGCCCAGAATGATCCAGGCCGGCACCCACAGCACGAATATGAAGAACCAGGTCAGCACGCGCGCCTTGGGATAGAGCACGAAATACGCGCCCAATACGCCGGCAATCGCGCCGCTGGCCCCAATGGTCGGTATATGCGAATGCGGATCTGTTACCACCTGCGCGAACATCGCCAGCAGCCCGGTCAACAGGTAAAACACCAGATAGTTGAAGTGCCCCAGGTAATCCTCTACATTGTCACCGAAGATATAGAGGAACCACATGTTGCCCAGCACGTGCATCCAGGACCCATGCAGAAACATCGCGGTAAAAAGGGGAACGACGGCCGAGGCGAGCGAATACCTCGGCGAGCCAGTCAAGAATGCCGTGAGATGATAGGGCACCATGCCGAACTGCGAGATCAAAGCATCCAGGCTGCGGGGATCGGACCGCGTCAACACCCACTCCCAGAAATAAATGAGCACATTGAGCCCGATGATAAAGCTGTTGACGAAAGGCGTGCTGTATCGCGGTTGGTCGTCGCGGAGAGGCAACATGGGAGATTTGGTAGTTTAGTGATCGGGTAATTTCGCGATGGAAGACCCGGCGCTTTGGATGCTCTCCCGGCTTTTTATTTCCCGATTACTCCATCAACAAAGTATCAAATCTGCATGAACGGCGTCCTCATCGTCGATAAGCCCGCGGGATGGACCTCGCACGACGTGGTCAACCGCCTGCGCCGCATCCTCGGCCAGCGTTCCGTCGGTCATCTTGGCACGCTCGATCCCCTGGCCACAGGCGTCTTACCGCTGGTCGTGGGCAACCTCACGCGTTTGGCGCAGTTTTATACCACTTCCGAAAAAGCCTACGAGGGAGCAATCCGCTTCGGTTTCGCCACCGACACCTACGATGCCGAAGGTGAGCCTTCCCCCCCCGCACAATCGGTCGATCTCAGCCTGGATCAAGTCCGGCAACTTGCCGCCGGTTTCGTAGGAGAGATCGACCAGATGCCGCCGCCTTTTTCCGCCAAGAAACTTCACGGCGTCCCCGCCTACAAACTTGCCCGCCAGCGCAAGGAAGTGGCGGTTCAGCCAGTTAAAGTAAAGGTTGAAGAGTTTGAAATTCTCGGTGTCGAGGGCCCTCTTGCCCATTTTCAGGCGAGAGTCTCCTCCGGAACCTATATGCGCTCCATCGCCCACGATATGGGCCAGCGTCTGGGTTGTGGCGCACACCTGCAATCGCTGCGCCGTACTGCAGTCGCAGAATTTACCATCGCGGAGGCCCACACCATCGAGGAGATCGAAGCCGGGGCAGGGAAGGCACGCGTAGCCGTGGGTGCTTCGGCCAGGGACGTATACTCCTCTCGCAATCAATCCAGTGATCTCGAGACTCTTTTCGTACACTCCCGCCGGCTCTTGCCCCAGCTTCCTTCCGTCACTGCGGACGAGGCAACCGCCGCCCGCATCCGAGCCGGGCGCACTGTTAACCTGCCGGAGCTTTCCCGTGCCCGTCAGGTCAAAGTTTTTTACGGACAGACGGAATTGATTGCCATCGCTACCCGCGTCGCCGGCACTTTATTCCATCCAAAGCTTGTCTTCGTGTGCGGGGATTAAACTGCGCAGCCTAACAAGAGTTCATTCCTATCCTAGGCAGTCGCCTTGCGGGTGAGCCACCACCACAGGCCGAGTCCGGCTAAGCTGTAGAGTCCCATCGCGATCAGCAAAAGATCGCGCATCCCGAACACCAACGAAAGATTCTCCATCAGTCCCCCGGCGACCGCGCCCAGAAGGTTCGCACCCAGGGCCGCACTCTGCGTGTCTGCCGCTTGAAACTCCAGCGCAAACAAGATCCCGGCAAACACGACGGGAATAGAAAACACGACAACCGCTATCGTCCCGGCAAACGCAGGAGTCCCGCCGATCCGTTCGAAAGGAAACCAGAATGCCAGCGCCAGCCCGGCGAGCAGCGCCGCCAGATTCCACGTGGGAGAGAGAGGTCGTTTGCTGATTTCTACAATGGTATTCGCCACCAACAGCGCAGCCAGCATGGCGGAAATCACAATGCCGTTTACCTGCCAGGTGGTTCCGAAAAACAAAGCCAGGCGGCTGATCACCTGCGTTTCCAGCAACAGGAACCCGGCGCCCATGCAGAAGAAGAACAAAAAAGACGGCCGCCACATGTCGCCCGCCATTCGCCAGCAGAGCGCGAGAGCCAGCGCAAAAATAATCGCTGAAATCGACCAATAGGGACGAGGAATGGTTTTGTCGCGCTGGTACAGGTAAGGCCAGTCGTCTGTTGTAACCGGGACCTCGCCCCCTCCGCTATCCACGGGATTGCTGGCGGTGAAGCTGGCCAGACGGGGGTCGCGATCCAGTGCATCCTGCACGCGATTGGAAGAAGCAACCACAAAGCAGCGTGCGCGCGCCGTGTAGCTCGAGTCGGCGTTGAAAACCAGTGGTTCCTTGCCAAAGGTCGAGGCCAGCATTTCCTTCAGCCTTCGCGCCATCCAGGGACGCCGCACCTCAAACTTCAGGAAAATGATGCCGTCCGGCTTGAGATGCGCTTTTGCCTCCTGAAAAGACTCTTCCGTGTAAACGAAATTGTCGATCCGCATATTCGCGTAGTCGGACAGCTGCGTGTGCGAATCGAGCAGGCCAAAAAGGATCAGGTCGTATTTCCTCGGGCTCCGCTTCAGAAAAGCTCTCGCATCGGTCAGATACACGGAAACCCGGGGCGAGTCGTACGGATGCTCTGGATGCTCCTTTCTGCCGATTTCCAGGATCGCGGGATCGATCTCCACGGCATCCACCGAGGCGCTGCCATTTCGCAGCGCTGCCGCCACGTCGTTGCCCGTCCCTGAACCGATCACCAGCACCGATGGCGCAGGCGCTGCGAAGCGAAAAGGCAGGTTATACGGATTCTCGTCGATAGGTTCCTGCATCAGCCGCGGATGGCGGCTCAGAAAATCGCTCGTCAGATTCACGATGAGCTGGTAACCAACATGGTTGACCTGCACCAGCCCCTTGATCATCTCTCCACTTGAGTCGCGAATGCGGGTGAACTCAATCTGCTGATAGGGCGTCCAGAGGCTATAGTGATCGTGACTGGAAGGTTCGTGCAGGAGCAACACTAATGGAACCAACAGACCCGCCAGCACGATACGCTCGCTCCCGCGATTCTGCAGCAAAGCAAAACCGAGCAGAACAATGCCGAGCCACGCCGAGGGCGGAAGCATCATCCGGCTGACCGCGAGAAATGCCAGAATTCCCGCAAGGCTCGCAGCCAGATTCAACGAATAAGCCGTCAGCGGCTTGCGTGCCAGGTTGATTTGCCGTCCCACCTCCTGGCCAAGCGGAACAAATACCCAGACCAGCAATAAAAAGAGCAAAGCCGAAAGCGCGGCGGCAAAAGCAAATCCCGCTACGTTTAGCTTTGTGCGCGTATCCCAGATGCTCATGTCGGCGGCGGCGCCAAGATTTTGCGAAAGTCCCTCCAGAACATCGCCCTGGTACCATGGCCAGCGAATGACCAGCAACAACCCAAACAAGGAAGTAACCGCCGCGCTCCATCGATTTGGCTTGCGCACCAGCGCGCATCCCAACCCGAAGCCCAAAAAACACAACAGCAGGGCCAGGTTCTTGAAATAAGCGAAGATCCGCACCTCTACCGCAATCCAACGGATGAAGGCCAACTCCGCAAACAGAACCAGGAAGCTGGCCACCAGAAGCCGCCATGTGCTTCGCTTCGATTCTTCCAATTGTTGAAGAAGTGGATCAGTTGATCGGGGACGCTTTCGCAAACCCACCATAATGCGAATTGCCGCCAGAGCCAGAACGGCAACAATGTAAGCGACCATCCGCCCTTGCATGTGGGCAGGATTATGCCATAGTCCTCGGCAGGTTTTTGCAGCCATTCCCGGCTGTTCGCTCAGCCGCGTGGCGCGGCTTTGGTTAACGGCTACCCCGAGCCCGCGGCAGCCTCACGATCGAGAACCAGAAATGTTCCAGCGCCCGCATGATGGCTTGAAAGCTCCTGTAGTCCAGAGGCTTCACGATGTAGCAATTGGCGCCGATTTCGTAGCTCAGGTCTATGTCTTTCTCCGAAGTCGATGAGGTCAAGATAGTTACCGGCACTCGCCGGAACTCGGGATGCTGTTTGATCTCCGCCAGCACTCCTCTGCCATCGATTCCCGGCAGATTCAGGTCCAAGAGAATCAGGTCCGGTGTTGCGCTGGCCGCGAATTTCCCTCGCCGGTGAAGACAGTCCAGCGCCTCCATCCCATTAGCCGCGACTGTCAACTCAATGGAAAAGCTGCTACTGGCCAGGCTCTCCCGGGTCAGGTCCGCATCGCCCGGATTATCCTCGACCAGCAGCACTTGCATGCGTTTTTTCATGCCTCCCTGGTTCGGCCCGGGGAATCGTGAAGTGAAAAATCGTGCCCTCGCCGGGCACGGAATCGAACCAGATCTTGCCTCCGTGACGCTCCACGATCCGTTTCGCGATCGCCAGCCCGATGCCCGTTCCCTCATACTCTTCCCGCGTGTGCAGCCGCTGGAACATCTGAAAGAGCCGTCCGCCGCTCTCTTTGTCGATTCCGATTCCGTTGTCGGCCACAGAAAATTGCCACATGTTTCCCGCCGCCTGCGCCCCGACTTCGACCCGCGGCGCCTTCTGGCTGCGAAACTTGCACGCATTGCCGATCAGGTTTTGGAACACTTGCATCAGTTGTCCTTCATCGGCGCTGACCACGGGCAGCTCGCCGCAAGTAATTTCTGCGCCGCTTTTTTCGATCGTTGCGCGCAGGTTTCGGACCGCTGCCCTCAGCACGGTCTGCGAATCCGTCGGCTGCAATGTTTTCGCTTGCGAGCTTACGCGGGCGTAGGCCAGCAGATCCCGAATCAGCCCTTGCATGCGACGCGCCCCATCCACTGCATAACCGATGTATTTTTCGGCCTGTTCGTCCAGTTTTCCCCGGTAGCGTTCGCCCAGTAGTTCGGTGTAGCTCGCGACCATACGCAAGGGCTCCTGCAAGTCGTGCGAGGCGACGTACGCAAACTGCTCCAGCTCGGCATTCGAGCGCTGCAATTCCAGCGTGTATTCCTGGGCCGCGCGCTCGGCTTCATGACGCTCCGAGACATCGACCACCATAATCAGCGTCTGGGTGCCGCTCGATGTCTGAATCGGGGTCAGCCCGATCTCGGCGATGAATTCGCTGCCGTCTTTGCGCACACAAGCGAGATCGCGCCGGTGTCCCATGGGTCGAGCCTCCGGGGCCTCCCCGTAAAGTGCGCGATGGTTGCGATGAACCTGCCGCATCGGCTCAGGTACCAGCGTCTCGACGACTTGGCCGATCAGTTCTTCGCGCCAGTAGCCGAATAATTTCGCGGCTTGTGCGTTGGCCAGAATGATCCCGCCAGACTCATCGGACATCAGGATTCCGCTGGGAGAAGATTCCACCGCACGCTGAAATAGCTCTTCTGCCATCTTACGCCGTTCGCATTCTTTCTTTTCCCGCAATGCCCGGCGAATTGACAGCGGCAGTCTCCAGAGCGCCCGCTTGAGCACGTAGTCGGTTGCGCCTTTCTTGATGCACTCCACGGCCGTCTCCTCGCCTAGAGCTCCTGAAACCAGAATGAGCGGCACATTCAGTTTCCTCTCATGCAGGATGTCCAGCGCTTCCATCCCGCTCCATTGTGGAAGGCTGTAGTCGCCAAGCACGACATCCGGGCACAATAGATCCAACTCCCGTCCGAATTCCGCAGCCGTCTGTGCCACGGCTGAGGTATATTCGAAACCCGCACGGCTCAGCTCATGCCGCACCAGCTCAACATCCTGCGGATCGTCTTCCAGCATCAGAAAATGCAGCCGTGCTTCCTGCTCGCCAATCTTGCGCGGCTCGACACTCATTCGCCCACCTCTGCCTCTTATCGGCATATTCCATGAGGAAGGCCACCGAGTTCGGAAGAATGAGAAAGGTCTTAGGCGGGGAAGCGGTTTGGTCCGAGGAAACGTTTGCGGCGACGCAGGACGTCGGCCGAATCCCCGCACCGGCCAGTCCCTTCAGCAACCTCTTGCGGAAAACAGTCAGGCGGGCAGGCCATTGTTGTTGGTGTTTAGCGTCTGCGTCGAAAATTTGCCAAGGTAGGCCGAGAGAGTCCCATCGCCTTTCAGAGCAAAGACACAGCCGTCTTGCCAGATGCCGTCATCAGCCTGGTGCGGCCCGGGTGGATCTCCCTGATTGCAATGAACGTCGTGGACGCCCTTGCCGGTTGTATAGGGCGCCCCAAAAGCATAGACCTTGCGTGAGCCGGTGACCATTGCAACCAACGCCTCTCCGGCTTCGTTGCCGGTCACATTGGTCCAGGTCTGAATGTTGCTCTTGAAGATGGCATTGATAACTGCCCACAAGAGGGACAAGCAACCTAGCGGTCTCTGCAGGATCGGACTGCGCGCGTAATCCATCGCACCCGAGCTCGCGTTGGAATCCAGATGGTGCCAGCCGTCGGCCAGCGCCGAGACCGCTGTGAACAGGCTGAGGTCGAGATTGTCCAGCACCTGATACTGAAACAGGCCGTTCTGCTCATTGACATCAACGGCGGCCTGATAGGTTGTCCCGCCGGCATTGATGTTCATGTCGACATGAAACCATTGCCCTTGTTCGGTCGTGTAGTTCACGAAATCTCCTACGACAACGCCGTAGTCGGGTAGCATGGTTATCTTCCTCGCAACGCAGACTCCTGCTGAGGGCGCGAATGATACAGGAAAAGGGGACTGGGATGGCAGGTCAGCGCAGAATTTCTAAAAACCGGACAGAGGCTTGCCGATGTGGTAATGTCCGATAACCGGTATTATGTAAACTTATGCCCCGAGAGTGGTTGAGCGGCGCCTCAATGCGGAGCTTCTGCTTTTGGATGCGTTCGACAGAACGAACCGGTCGTTTCGTCTATCGGATCACTTCGACAAAGTAGCGGTCACTCCGGGCAGCCGCCCCCCACGCGGCAATGCCTTCATCGCAGGTCGCTAGCAGTCCCTTGTGTTGAACGGCCAAGCCGAGTAGATATATGTCGCTAATCTGCCGGTGCCCTGTGGCGCGCACCATGGACATCTCGAACGCTCTGCCGAGCGGGATGTCGGCTGGCCAGAATTGATGCCTGGCGTGCTCGATGTTTCGTTGCAGCAGTTCCAAAGCGCGTTCGGGAGTCAGTGCTGCCGGTGAGAGCGCGGGATTGGACAGAATTCTTACAAACGCCGCTTCCGTGAATGGACACGTAGCCCAACCCCGCTCGGAATGCTGCTCAAACCATCGAACCACGCGCGCATGCAGCACATGGCTGGGCACTGCCAGGGCCACAAGAACGTTGACGTCCAGCAAATATGCCTTCATTCGGCTTCGGCTTCAATTCGTTTGACGTCTTCGCTGGTGATGGGCGGCGTGTCCGGTGGCAAGTCCAGCACGTGAAAACCTCCCTCCAGTCTGGTGCGGAGAGGGGCTTGCACAGCACGCCTCACTAATTCAGACACGACCTTTCCAACTGATTGAGAGCGGCTATCTGCGTAGAGCCGCACAAGCTGGTACACATCGTCATCTAGATTGAGAGTGGTTCTCATCGTCACTATGATGTCACTCATTCAAAGTGATGTCAATAATTAGTGTTGATGCAACACTGCCGAAAACCTGCCGCGCTCCCGCCTTCACTCTCAATTTCCTGTCTGGGTTTGTAGCTGGGGACCTTGCCCTACATCTTGTACTTGCCAAGGTCTTCGTCGTTCAGGCCTTCCAGCCATTTGCGGAGTTCGTCCGCGCTCAGCCGGTCCGCCATGTTAGCGGCCTGCTTCGAGGTCTTGAGGACAACCTCATCTACAAAGATCGGACAATCGACTCGCAGCGCCAGCGCCAGAGCGTCGGAAGGCCGCGAGTCAATGCTCACCACTTCGCCGCTGCGCTCCAGCCAGATCACCGCATAGAACGTGTCTTCGCGCAGCTCCGTCACCACCACCTTGTGCACCTGGGTTTCCAGGCCGGTCAGAACGTTCTTGATCAGATCATGAGTCATCGGCCGCGGCGTGCTGACCTTTTCCATCTCCAGCGCGATAGCGTTGGCCTCGTAGACGCCCACCCAGATCGGCAACACCGAATCTCCCGCAACATCCTTCAGAATCACGATCGGCATTTGCGTCACCGGATCGAGCATGAGGCCGCGGATAGTCATTTCTACTTCCATTGATCTGCCTTTGATCTACCTTTGTTCCGGCGCTACGCTCCCCCAGCCGGCTTTCTAGCGTGTGTCCTACAACCAGCTCTTAATCCCTTATACCACCTTTTTCTCACGAATCTATACCAGCATTTCCCCCAGAAGGCTGTTCGGAAAAGCGCTGATGGCGAGCACCGGGACATAACTTCCCACTCTCGGAGCAGCCGCCGCTGGCGCGCTGAAGTTGAGAGTCTTGTTCTGCGAGGTGCGGCCGATCCACTGCGCACGAGCTTCGTTCCTACCTTCGACCATCACTTCAAATGCTTTGCCGATGTAATTCCTGTTTCGAGCCGTCTGGATGCTCTTCTGTCGTGACATGAGTACTTCCAGGCGGCGCGCTTTCTCGCCGTCGGGAATCGCATCTTCGAGCGAAAGTGAGGGTGTGTTCGGGCGCGGCGAATATTTGAACGAAAACACGCCATCGTAGCCGACCTCTTCCAGCAGCGTCAGGGTTTGGTCAAAGTCAGCTTCAGTCTCCCCTGGGAAGCCAACGATGACGTCGGTGGTGAGGCTTATGTCGCGCTTCGCGGACTTGAT
>Ga0335073_10000970_pt1 | contig 37932 bp, 33 predicted proteins | sample Lox_Sample_22_FD_207093 | JGI IMG/M metagenome (GOLD analysis project Ga0335073, IMG submission 207093) | Soil microbial communities from Loxahatchee National Wildlife Refuge, Florida, United States - Lox_Sample_2.2 | ecosystem: Environmental > Terrestrial > Soil > Wetlands | place: USA... | reverse complement strand
TGGGCGGCTTGTCCCCGCTTCGAGGTTTTCAATGGGGCCAGGAAATCGATGGCCTGGGCGACTGCCATGGCCTCAATCGCCAACACATTGCGGGTGTTCTCGACGACGCGCTTGAGTTTATTGGCTGCCGTCATACCCATGGAAACGTAATCTTCTTTGTTGCCCGACGTCGTGATCGAATCCACCGACGCGGGATGCGCCAGAATCTTATTTTCGCTGACCAATGCCGCGGCGGTGACCTGCGGCAGCATGAATCCGGAGTTCAAGCCTGCTCCTGCCGCGAGAAACGGAGGCAAGCCTTCATTCAACGCGGGATTCACCAAGCGCTCGACCCGCCGCTCAGAAATTCCCGCGAGGGCGCTCAAAGAGATGGCGAGAAAGTCGAGAGCGAAGGCCAGCGGTTCGCCGTGAAAGTTTCCGCCAGAAAGAATATCGCCGTGATCGGACGCGGAGCTTCGCTCCGCCGCACGGCCGGGGGCGTCTACAAACACCAGCGGGTTGTCCACAGCCGAGTTCGTTTCGATCTCCAGCACTCTGCGGCAGTGCGCGAGTGTGTCGCGCACCGCGCCGTGCACCTGCGGAATGCAGCGCAGCGAATAAGCATCCTGCACGCGGGCGCAATCTTTGTGCGAGGCGCGAATCTGGCTGCCTTCGAGCAGCCGGCGCAGGTTCGCTGCCGTCTTTATTTGTCCAGCATGCGGGCGCGCTTTATGAATACGCTCATCAAATGCGGTATCGGTGCCGCGGAGAGCGTCCAGCGTGAGCGCTCCGATCACGTCGGCGGAATCAGCCAGAACCTCAGCCGCGAGCAGAGCCAGCGTGCCCATGGCCAACATGCCCTGCGTGCCATTGATCAGCGAGATGGCTTCTTTGGCTTCTAGGACAACTGGTTTGATCTGAGCTCTTCGAAGCGCCTCGGCCGTGGACACGCGTGAGCCTTCGTCGATACACTCGCCTTCGCCGACCAGCGACAGAGCCAGGTGAGCCAGCGGAGCCAGATCTCCGCTGGCTCCCACGCTACCTTGCGACGGTACAAAGGGAGTGACGCCGCGGTTGAGCATCTCGCAGAGCGTATCGATGAGAACGGCTCGCACGCCGGAATACCCTTTGGCAAGAGAGTTGGCCCGCAGGAGCATCATGGCGCGAATTTCGGCAAGCGGAAGCGGCTCGCCCACTCCAGCGGCGTGCGAGCGCACCAGATTGATTTGCATCTCACGAATCTGGTCGTGGGCAATGCGCACATCGCTCAGCTTGCCGACGCCGGTGGTAATCGCATACGAAACTTTGTTTTCCGCGACCAGCTCATCCACCACCGCGCGCGCCCGGTCGACCGCTTCGCGCGCATTCGGGTCGAGTAGAACGGCCCGCCGGTCGACCGCGACTTCGCGAACCGCCTCTAGGGTTAGATCATTGCCGTTGATGTGAAGAGCTTTCATATATCGACTTCAGGATTCTTGTTTGCCCATCGCCGCCCGAAACGCATGCAAGTATTTTTCCGGTAGTCGAGTAGCTTGCATGCTTTTGTCCGTGACGATGTGGGTTGTTTCACCTTCGGCCAGCACCGCGCCGTCGCTTGCGCGAACAATTTCATATCCAAAGTGAACTACAGACTCACGCACGTTTTTCAGGTGCGTGCGCACAATGACCTCTTCGTCATAGTAAACTGGCGCTTTGTAGCGGCAGCGCGCATCGGCCACGGCAATGAACAAACCGTCATCTCTCTCGATATCGCGGTAGGCGAAGCCGAGCTGGCGCATGAGTTCGACGCGTCCAATCTCAAACCAGATGAAGTGATTGGAGTGATAAACGACGCCCATCTGGTCGGTTTCGGCGTAGCGCACGCGAATGCGGCTCTCGCAGAATATGGGATGATGATCATTGCGGCCGCTCACTTGCCGCTCCAACGTGGTTTGCGCTTTTCGAGAAATGAAGTGATGCCTTCGCGGAAATCGGCGGTGGTGCGAATGCGGGCGTTGTCTTCGATGGCCTGCGCGATCTGCTGATCGAGCTGCGCAGAAATGAAACCGTTGATCAATTGTTTCGTCGCCCGAAGTGACGACGGGCTGTTCTCCATGATCTGCATTGCGAGTTCCCGCGCGCGGGGCATCAATCGATCCGGCTCCGCAACCTCGTTCACCAGGCCATAACGATGCGCTTCTGCGGCGTCGAACAATCTTCCCGTCAAAAGAAGATCGCGAGCGATCTTGTGGCCCACCTGCCAGACCAGAATGGAAGAAACCAGCGCCGGCACGAATCCGATGCGAACTTCGGTGTAGCCAAATTTTGCTTCGGGAACGGCGAGCGTGAAATCGCACATGGTCGCCAGGCCTGTGCCGCCGGCGATCGCCGCGCCGTTCACTGCGGCGATGGTTGGTTTGGGAAAATCGTAGAGCCGGCGAAAAAGCTCCGCCATGCGGGCGGAATCTTTGACGTTCTCCTCGTGAGTTTTTCCGATGAGAGATTTCAGTTCGTCGAGGTCCATGCCGGCGCAGAAAGCTTTGCCTGCGCCGGTGAGAATGGCTACCTGGGCATCAGAATGCTCGATCTGGTCGAGCGTTGCGAGCAGATCGTTGACCAGCTGAAAGCTGATCGCATTGCGTTTTTCCGGACGGCTGAGCGTGATCGTGGCGATCGCAGAATCGACGCTTAGTTGTAAGTTCTTGTCGGCCATTCTTCTCAGGTCTGCGCGATTTTCAATTTACAATCGATGCGGCTCTGTATCTGGCGCCAATCTCCGCGGTGACGCGCAGCAACGTGTCCAGCGGCTTGAGTGGAGGCAGTTGCGCTCCACGCTGCTGCAGCGCTTCCAATACTTTTTCCGTCGGGATGTTTCCTACGAGCGCGTCCTGGGCAAACGGGCACCCACCCAATCCGCCGAGTGCGGAATCAAATCTTCGGCAACCGGCATCGTAGGCGGCGAGAATTTTGTCCACTGCCTGTTCCGGTCTGCTGTGCAGATGAACTCCGATTTCGATGTAGTCATACTTCGCCAAAACGAGGGAGACCAGGTCCCCGATTTGCTTCGGGCCGACCATGCCGACAGTATCCGCCAGCGAAACCATCTTGATTCCGTACGACTCGAGCAGATCGAGAGCGTCGATCACTTCTTCTGCGTTCCACAGATCGCCGTAGGGATTGCCAAAGGCCATCGAGATATACGCCACCACATCAAGCCTGGCTTCTTCAGCTTTCTGTTTGATTTTCTCAAGCTCGTCGATGGATTCCTCGAACGTCTGGCGCTGATTGTTTTGCAGGAAAGTCGGCGAAATGGAATAGGGAAATCCCAAGGTGCGCACAGCATTCGTAGCGATCGCGCGCCGCGCGCCTTCCTCATTGACCACGATTCCGATGATCTCTACATCATCGGGCGGGTCCAGTTCTTTGACAACCTCCTCCGAGTCGGCCATCTGGGGCACGGCTTTCGGCGAAACAAACGAGACTGCGTCGATGTGCTTGAAACCTGCACTGATCAGGGCTTTCAGATAGTCGGCTTTCAGGTAAGCAGGAATCTGCCCTTGCAGCCCTTGCCAGGCATCGCGCGGACATTCGATAAGTTTAACCGTCTCTGGCACTAAGATTCTTGGCCAGGGATTAACACAGATTCGCACGAATCAGATCACGAAAAACGTCATTGATCTGCGTTAATCCGCCTGAACCTGTGGCGAAAAGAAGTCACGTTTGCAGCACTCCGACTTTGAACTCTGCCACGTCCGGGTTCAAAGCGGCGGCTTCCAGCGCCTGCGTGATGGCGTCCCGGGTCTCGGCGGGATCAATGATCTTGTCGATCCATAGCCGCGCCGCGCCGTAGCGCGGGTCCATTTGTTCGTCGTAAGTCGCCTTCACGGATTCGTACAACTCCTTTTTTTCCTCTTCGCTCAACTTTTTTCCGTCACGCTCCACTTGACGTAGCTTGATCTCGACCAGCGTGCCGGCGGCGGAATCGCCGCCCATCACGGCGTAACGCGCGGTGGGCCAGGCGAAGACAAAACGAGGATCGTAAGCCTTGCCGCACATCGCATAGTGCCCGGCGCCGAATGATCCGCCAACGATCACCGCAATCTTCGGCACGACAGAATTCGCCACGGCATTCACCATCTTCGCTCCGGCTTTGATAATGCCGCTCCATTCTGCGTCGCGTCCGACCATGAATCCGTTCACGTCGTGGAAGAAAACGAGAGGAATCAGATTCTGATTGCAATCCATGATGAAGCGAGCGGCTTTCTCCGCCGATTCGGTATAGATCACACCGCCAAATTCGATTCGTTTGTGGCCTTCATGATCGGTCTGGTGAGTGTGGAGTTTCTGGTTCGCGACAATGCCGACGGCAAAGCCGCCAATGCGCGCATAGCCGCAAAGCAGGGTCTTGCCATATTCGGGCTTGTATTCATCAAAGCGGCCGCCGTCCACGATGCGCGCGAGAATTTCCTTCATGTCATAGGGCCGAGCCGGAGAGGAGTCATAAATTCCGTAGATTTCTTCCGCCGCGAATGCGGGCGCGTCCGGCTTCTTACGGTCCCAGGGGGACTGTCGCCGATAACCCCACTTCTCCACGATCGCGCGAATGCGCGCGAGGCAAGCCTCATCGTTCGGTTCGCGAAAATCGACCGTCCCGCTGATGGCGGAGTGCATCGCGGCCCCGCCAAGTTCTTCGGCCGAAATTTTTTGTCCAATTGCCGCCTGCACCAAAGCCGGCCCTGCGAGAAACAGTCCGCTGCCATCGGTCATGAGCACATGGTCGCACATGACCGGAAGATAACCGCCGCCGGCCACACACATTCCTACGATGGCCGCGATCTGCGAAATCGCCATAGCGGACATGACCGCATTGTTTCGAAAGACCCGGCCGAAGTCGTCCGTGTCGGGGAAGACATCTTCTTGCAAAGGCAGAAACACGCCGGCAGAGTCGACCAGATAGACAGTTGGAATCCGATTTTCAATCGCAATGTTCTGCGCGCGAATGACCTTCTTGGCGGTCATGGGGAAAAACGCGCCAGCCTTTACGGTCGCGTCATTAGCGATGATCATGACCAGCCGGGTGTGAATGCGGCCGAGGCCGGTGATCACGCCGGCGGCCGGCGCGCCGCCCCATTCCTGATACATCTCATAAGCGGCGAAAATTCCCAGCTCAAAAAAGCTGGCAGGATCGACCAGCAAATTGATTCGTTCGCGAGCGGTCAGCCGCCCTTTCGCGTGCTGACTGTCGATCGCCTTCGCACCGCCACCCTCGCGAATTTTCTCTTCCTGGTTGTGGACCTGGGACATGAGATCGGCCATGAAGCGCATGTTGGCTTCAAAGCGCGCCGAAGTGGGATCAACGTGCGATTCCAGAACCGTCGAAGTGGCAGGCGGGCTGGAATCGCGGCGGTCGGCCATGGTGGAGGAAAAGGGAACTGATTACGGTATACCAGCGCGCGCCGGGCACGCAAACAGCGAAAGCCCGTGTGGTCTAGTCAACGAGGCAGGACATGAAGCAGCACGCCAAGAGATTTTTTGGCGATTCGGACTTATATGGCTTCGTGCCTCGTTTGGCCGGTTGTTAGTCTCAAGTTTTTCCTCAAGTGTCCGATAACGCTTGGGAGGACCCCACGGAGGCGTCGAATGCGTCACCCTATCCTTTTAACACTCCTGTGTTTGGTCGCAGCCCACGCCAGCGCGCTGGGCCAAGAATTCGAACTTTTCAACAGGCGGGTGCAAGCGCATGGGTTCGTGTCTCAGGGGTTCGCCTACTCGGACCAGAACAACTATCTAACCATGAACACGAGTCAAGGCAGTGGCGCGTTCACGGATGCCGGCTTCAACTTTTCCGCGCCTATCACCGACCGGCTCCGGGTTGGAGGCCAGGTTTATCTGCGAGACATTGGACAGCTGGGTGAGGGTCATCCGGAACTCGATTGGGCTTACGGCGATTACCGGTTCGCCGAATGGTTCGGTATACGTGTCGGTAAAGTAAAGACGGTTCTCGGACTTTACAACGACACACAGGACGCGGATTTTCTGCACACCTGGGCTATTCTCCCACAGTCGACTTATCCACTGGATCTGCGCAGCGCGACCATCGCGCATACGGGAGGAGACGTTTACGGACATATCTTCCTTCGCGGGGCTGGCGCGCTAGACTACACCGGCTATTTTGGCCTGCGGTCGTTTGATAGGTACGGCGGCATTTACTATTTTTCCGCCGACCAGGGAATTCCGATTGACAAAGACTCGGGCCACGTCGAGGGTGGCGACCTGCGATGGACCACACCGCTCACCGGCCTGTTGGTCGGGAGCTCGGGAATTAATCTAGCGGAAAGCCGGATCGGGCATGAGGCCCCACCCCAGACTATTGGCGGGACATACAAGTTATCTCCTGATCCGGATTACATCATTGCAGGTTACGGCGATTACCGGCGCGGGCCCTGGCAATTGAATGGAGAATTCCGTCGGGAATTTTCCCCATTAAGAGTCATAGTCTCAACCTTGCCCGGCGTGTTCATCTACAACGGAGAAACCAACAAAGCCTGGTTCCTGTCGGTCGCGTACCGCTTTTCCAAGTGGCTGGAGATGGGAACCTACCATTCCCGGTTCCTAGTGGAGCACCCCGACAATCCCAATGACCCCTACGCCAATCATGTTTATGACCAGACCGTAACGGCGCGTTTCGATTTTCGGCGCTGGTGGAACTTCAAAGTCGAAGGTCATTTCATCAATGGCTACGGCGATGTGTTCTCCGCGCACGGTTTTTATGCGCGGTCGAATCCCAATGGCCTGAAGCCGACAACCAACATGCTGGTGTTGCGCTCCGGGCTGAACTTCTGAACGAAAGCCGGCAATGAAAGTGGGTCCTATGGAGTGCTGGCAATTTCGATTTGTGAGGGCCGGATTTCTTCTCCTCACGGCGCTGAACGGTCTGGCGGAGGATATCAAAGTCATTGCCAACCCCAGCATTCCAACTGACACGATTTCGACTCAGGAATTGAAAAGAGTCTTTCTGGGCGAAAAAAATTCGCTGGGGAGCGCGCATGTTGAGCCGGTCTTGGAAAAAGGTGGAGCCGCTCATTTGGTTTTTCTGAGGGAGTATCTTCGGCAAAGCGACATCGAATTACAGTCCTACTACGGTTCTCTCGTCTTCACGGGCAGAGCGTCGATGCCCAAAATTCTCAACTCCGATGCGGAAGTTGTTGCCTATGTAGCCTCGACCAAAGGCGCCATTGGATATGTGAGCGCCGACATTCCGACGGAGGGCGTCAAAGTCTTGACGATCGTCGATGCCCGAAGCGGTTCAGAGCGAAGGCTCATTAGCCGGGTCGAGCCAGACTATCCGCCCACCTTGCGGCAGCTGCACATTGGCGGAACGGTGCGCTTGCAGATCACGATCACGCCGCGAGGCACGGTCGAGAAGGTGCAGTTACTGGGAGGAAATCCCATTCTGGCCGAGGCGGCGATCGAGGCGGTGAAGAAGTGGGAATATGCCGCCGGCTCCCGAACCGTCAGCGAAGTGAGTATTTCTTTCGATCCAGACCGGAACTGAAAGTGTTGCCCATCTACTCTCCCATACTTTCGTAACCCAATTCGCCGGGCCATACCAGCCGACAGTCAACGAGAAGGCGTGTTGTTTCAGGCGTACTCCAGATTCAAAGAGAACGGACGATTATGTTTCGACTTTGCAGTGCGATCCTACTGCTTGCAGCCGTCTGCTCAGCCCAGGATACGGGGCCCAGCGAACAGGAGACCATTCGCCTGCTCCTGCAGCAGGTCAAGGAGCTACAGGAAAAAGTCAAAGCTCTGGAGGCCCAGCAGGCCACGCCGGCAACTCCGGTTGGGCAAGCCCCGCCCGCACCGCCAGCTGAGCCGGCAGCGCAGAATCCCGCTCCTGAAACGGCATTGGCCCCCCTCCCGCACGATTTGCACGGCATTCATTGGCTTGGATTTGCCGAAGCGGATTACAAAGTGCTGGACCAGCGCAAGCCGGAGCTGGGCACTTTCGGGTTCAATCCCGGCTCAGCGGGAAATTTCTTCATCGGTGACTTTGACCTGTTCCTCACCTCCCGAATTAACGACAAGTCTGAAGTTTTTTCTGAAATCGTCATCGGCGAAGACGAGAACCAGACCTTCGACGTGGCGCTCGAAAGGATGATCCTGAAGTACGATTTCAACGATCATCTGCGCTTATCGTTCGGCCGTTACCACACCGATGTCTCCTACTACAACATGGTCTATCACAGTGGAAGATGGCTACAGACCGCCGTGGATCGTCCCCTGATCACGGCCTACACCGACGATGGCGGATTGTTACCCACCCAGGCAGAGGGAATTCAAGCACAGGGGCTGCTGCCTTCAGGAACTCTTGGCCTGAACTATATTCTTGAATACGGCACCCCTGACACTACCCGGCCTGACATAAACGGATCGGCAGAAATCAACCACGAGAACAACAGCAATCATGTACTAATTGGGCTCTACGCCCGTCCCGACCACCTGCCCGGACTTCAGATCGGGGGTTCTTATTATCACGACCGGATAACCGACCAGGACTCACCTGGAGTTCCGCGTTTCGGTCAGACCATTTTGAACGCGCACGTCATTTTTACCGGACACGGAATCGAATTCCTCAACGAAGGTTTCCTCATGCGCCATGCGCGGATCGGTGGGCCGTTGTTGTTGAACATGCCAGCGTTTTATACACAATTTGCCAAGAGCTTTGGAGTGCTTCGCCCTTATTTCCGCTATCAATACATAAACGCTAACCCGCACAGCGTCTACGGCGACGTTTTGCTGCGGTACGGGCCATCGTTTGGCGTGCGCTACGACTTCAATGACAACATTGCATTCAAGACCCAGCTCGACCACACCCTCCGGAAAGGGGAGCCGGACCTGAACGGCCTGCAATTTCAGCTGGCATTCACTTTTTGAGGCGAATCAAGATGCGTGGCAGGCTGGCAATCGTCTTTGCGGTTTGGTTTTCAATGCGGCTGCTTGGTCAATCGCCGCCTGCTAATAACGATGACGTGGCCATTGTCGTGAACGAGAAAAACTCCGTGAATGAACTCAGCATGCCTGACTTGCGCAAGATTCTTGCCGGCGAGCGGCACAACTGGCCCGGAGGTCAGCCCGTCAAACTCGTCGTGCGCGCCCCTGGAACTCACGAGCGATTGGTTCTGCTTAGAGTGCTGCACATGTCGGAAAGCGAGTACAAGCAATACTGGATTTCCCAGGTTTTTCGCGGCGAAGCTCAGGCTGAGCCGGTCGTGCTGCCTTCGAATGGGATGCAAAAAGAGGCCCTCGCCAGCTTTCCCGGGGGCATTGCTCTGGTGGAAGCGCGGGATGTGAAGACTCCCATGAAAGTGCTGAAAATAGATGGTTACTTGCCCGGCCAGCCGGGTTATCCTCTGCACTAGGAAATCGCTTTGACAGTGCCGTGCTGTTTGACGTTCGCACGGATGAACTGGACGATCTCGTCCATGGCCGTACCGGGCTGAAAAATCGCGCCGACGCCGGCCTTTTTCAAGCCCTCGATGTCCTGATCTGGAATGATGCCTCCGACCACGACCAGCACGTCCTCCATCTTGTGTTGGCGAAGCAGATCCATAACCCGGGGCACGATGGCGTTGTGCGCGCCGGAAAGAATGGATAAGCCAATGACATGAGCGTCTTCCTGGAGCGCGGAATTTACGATCATTTCCGGCGTTTGGCGGAGGCCGGTGTAAATAACTTCCATGCCGGCGTCGCGCAAGGCACGGGCAATCACTTTGGCGCCGCGGTCGTGACCGTCGAGCCCCGGTTTAGCGACCAACACGCGGATTTTGGGGTCAGGCATCGGACCCATTTAACCACAGAGGACACCGGGCTACACAGGGAGATTCACTTCGCGGGCTTCCGTGGCAGCCTAAACGGTTTTGACATCCAGACTCTTCCACAAGTACCAGCAAGCCACGCTCCGATATGGTTCCCACGGCCTGGCAATCTTTTCCATTTGAATAGGCGTAGGCAGCTTGCGTTTCTTGTAGTGCTTCTTCATCGCCATTTGGACGCCGTAATCGCCGGTGGGCAGGACATTCTGGCGCCGCAAGGCAAAAATCAGAAACATGTGCGCCGTCCAAACGCCCACACCTTTCACTTGCGTCAGGTGCTTGACCACTTCATCGTCAGTCATCCCTGGCAAACGGGTAAAGTCCAGGGCGCCGCTGGCGGCGCGTTCCGCCATATCTTTCAGATAGGACGACTTCTGCTTCGAGAGGCCAACCGAGCGCATTTGGCCCTCACTCAGTTTGAGGATGCCTTGTGGAGTAAGGGGTTCACCTGCGAGTTCGGCAAAACGCTTGTAGATCGTGAACGCCGCTTTGCCATTAAGCTGTTGATAGATGATCGCTTCGGCGAGGCTGTGAAACTCGGGTGATCCGAATTCCATGCGGCAGGGACCGACAAGGTGAATCAGGCCGCACAAAACCGGGTCAGATTTTCTCAGGTAATTGATGGCCTTGCGCATAAAGATTTGGACTGAACGCAGGCAAGCAAGATAGCAGAAATCACTTCGGAAACGCGCTGCCGCCGGAAAGCGAACGAAGGCGATAATCGAGCTAAGCAATCGATGTTTCCGTGTATGCGCCGTACACCTCCCGCAATGTATCGCAGATTTCGCCCACGGTGGCGTAAGCGCGAACTGCCTCAATGATGCATGGCATCGTGTTGGTGGCTGAGATGTTTCCATTCTCACCAGCCTGAGGTTCTTGAGCGGCCGCTTGCTTGAGCGCGTCCAGCCGGCGCCGCACTTCATGGTTCGACCGGCGCGATCGCAACGCCTTGAGTTTTGCCGATTGCGCCTGCGCCACGCTTTCGTCAATGTAAAGAATATTCGGTGGCGGCTCGTCAATCTGAAACTCATTCACGCCCACGATGACTTTTTCTTTTGCTTCAACCGCACGCTGGTATTGATAAGCGGCCTCGGCAATTTCTTTCTGCGGATAGCCGTGTTCGATGGCCTGCACCATTCCTCCCATCGCGTCCAGCTTGCTGAAGTAGTCGAACGCTCCCTTTTCCATCTGCAGTGTCAGATTTTCCAGGAAGTAGGACCCGCCCAAGGGATCGACCGTCTCCGTCACGCCGGTTTCGTAGGCGATGATCTGTTGCGTCCGCAAAGCGATGCGCGCGGCCTCTTCGGTGGGCAGGGCCAAAGCCTCATCGTAAGAATCGCAATGCAGTGACTGGGTGCCTCCTAAAACCGCCGCCAGCGCCTGTAGCGCAACCCGGGCTATGTTATTCATCGGTTGCTGCGCTGGGAGAGAAACTCCCGCCGTCTGAGTATGAAAGCGCATCAGCAAGGTGCGTGGATTCTTCGCGCCGAAGCGTCCTTTCATCACCTGGTACCATATTTTGCGCGCGGCGCGGTATTTCGCGAGTTCTTCGAAAAAGTCGCTGTGCGCATTGAAAAAGAAGCTGAGCCGCTGCCCGAATTCATCCACGTCGAGGCCGCGCCGCTGCGCCCATTCAACATACTCAATTCCGTCATAAAGCGTGAACGCCAATTCCTGCAAGGCGGTCGAGCCGGCTTCTCGGATGTGATATCCGCTGATCGAGACGGTGTTGAAGCGTGGGGTAAACTTGGAGCCGAATTCAAAAGTGTCTACCACCAGCCGCATCGATGGCGCGGGCGGGTAAATGTATTCCTTCTGCGCTATGTACTCTTTCAGAATGTCGTTTTGAATCGTGCCGGAGATTTTCTTCCAGTCGGCGCCTTGTTTTTCCGCAACTACCAGATACATGGCCCAGAGCACCGAGGCCGGCGAATTAATCGTCATCGAGACAGTTGTGTTCTCGAGATCAATGCCGGAAAAGAGAATTTCCATGTCTTCCAGAGAATCGATTGCGACTCCGCACTTTCCAACCTCGCCTTCGCTGGCCGGATGGTCAGAGTCGTAACCCATCAACGTTGGTAAATCGAAGGCGACAGAGAGGCCGCCGCCGCCGTGCTCGAGCAAATACTTGTAACGCTGGTTGGTTTCCTCGGGCGAAGCGAAGCCGGAAAACTGGCGCATGGTGAAAAGCTTGCCCCGATACCCGCTGGCGTGAATTCCGCGCGTGTAAGGAATCTGGCCCGGATAGCCGAGGTACTGCTCGTAGTTCCAATCTTCCGGAAGATCAGCGGGCGTGTATAGACGGCGAATCGGCACACCAGAAATGGTCGTGAAACGAGCATGGCTGTGCTCATCGAGGTTGATGCCGGAGTGGGCGCCAATAGGCTTTTCCGGGGCCTTTTCTAATGATGGACCAAGCGTTTTCTCAGCCCACATTTTTTCAGAAGCGGAGGGGTGCCGTCCCTCGAAGACGTCAGCGATTGGGCTTTCCGCGATTGCGGGCTTGTCGGGCTTTCGCTCTGCCATTCCACGATCCCCGTTTTCAACCTAGATCATAGAGAAGGCGATGCCCAACCCGCAAGATTACGGGCGCTAGGGCCCCACAACCGGCGGGCTGGGAGGGCCTTCATCTTTCTTAGGGCCGATGGGTTCCTCTTCATCTTCCGGAAGGGAACGTATTGGTTGCGTGCCGGCGGAGGAGTCAAGATTCAACGCGGAGGGAGAAGCGCGAGCGACCCTTCGCAGGTCACGCACGATCTCCTCCCGGTCGCGCCCAGCGTAGTCATGGGCAAAGCGTGTGAGGGCTTCGGTCAGAACATCGTGATGGTGCAGATTCTCCATTCCCGACTCCCGCGTAATGTTCAGCCAAAGCCGATGCAGAAGATGGATGTCTTCGGCCTTCATGGTTGGAGTGTGAGGACCAATGCGGAAGGTGTCTACGAGGCCATCCGAGTGGACTACTTGAAAGACGAACTGGCGTTTGGGCTCGGGCGTTTCTTCCCAGGTTCGGCCTAATTGAAAAGCCTGCTCCTGGGAATTCATCTTGCTGGAAAGGCCGGAAACCACCGCCGAAGATTCGAGATTGATGGCGGTCTGCACAATCGCGGACCACACGTCGCGCGCCGGAACCACCAGCAGAGAAACGCGCTTGCCGAAGCTTTCGGCAACGCTGACCGCGCGCGTGAACAATTCCTGTTCATAGTCACTGAAAACCTGCTCGGTCGATAAACCGTAAGCGGCAGAACCGAACTGGCTTACTCGCGCCGTCATGACCACAATGTCTTGTTCCTTGGTGTCAATCCGGTCGAGTACCCATTTGAGATGGTTAAGCGTGTTGTAGTCGCGGACCGTAACCAACACGTTCCCGGCCCGAATTCCCAGGCCTCCGCGATCTACCGTGTCCCGCTGCAGCAACTGGAACTGCTCCTTCATCTGCTGCTGAAAATGCGCGTGCTTGCGCCGGTTGACGCGTTCGGAAACTGTGAACACAGCGAAAAGGCCCAACGAGAAGACGATGCCGCTGACCGTGGCCACGGATTTCGTAAACAAATTCACGACTGCGGTCGAAACCAGGACCATGGCAACCGAGGCGAGCCCGATGGGGATCTCAATTTTTCCTATCTTGAGATTAGGGGGGACCTTCCAGGTTCGTTCGCCCTTGTACTTGAAGCGCAACACCAACATCGAAACTGTTTTAAACACAAAACTCCAGATCACACCGAAGGCGTAGGCCTCGCCGAGTACGTAGACGTCTCCTTTACTCACCAGAATCGTAAAAATCTGCAGGCCGACCACCATATTGATGATGCGGTGAGTCGTACCGTATTTGCGGTGAGGATGACGAAACCAGTCAGCCAGCACTCCATCCTCAGAGACGCGGTTCAGCACGCCATTGGAACCCACAATCGCGGTGTTCACTGCGCCGGAAAGGATCAGAAAACCCACCACCACCACGAAGGCGCGGAAGACCAGGCGCAAGACTTGGGGACCGAACATCGACATGGCGAGGCCGGCGATCAGATTGTCCTTGTAAACCGGTACGCGCACGGCGTCCGGGATCAACATGACCGCCAGGAGCGAGACCAGTCCGGTGAAGACGAAGCTGTAAACGCCGATGACGATGGCAGTGCGCTTCAGATTTTTTAGCTTGGGATGGGCCAGTTCGCGATATACCTGGGCCAGCGATTCCTCGCCGCTCATGGCCAGAACCGAGTGCCCAAAGCCAATAATCAATGCCAGTACCGCAAAGTTGTAGGCGACACGGCTCTGCTTCCAGAAGCCGAGCGCTTCGTGACTGAAATGAAGGTTGCTCAGTGTGGGCAAAGGCGGGAGATGAAACCCCGTTTGCAGCAAGGTAATGCCGGACCACGCCAGCAGCAGCACCACCATTACGGTGGTGATCTGCATCACCCACAGCGCTTTTTCGCTGGATTCTTCAATCCCCTTGAGGTTCTGCCACCAGTAATACAGCGTGACCAGAAGCGCGAAAACCACAGCCGTCCCGTTTTGGCTGACTTGTGGTGTTCCGTGAAAAATAGCGTGGACCGCGCGGGGAATCCAACCATGCGTATCGGCGAACAGAATGGTGTCGTTGATCAGGCCGGCAATATACTGCCCGGCGGAAACGCCGGAGATCGGTCCGGTAAGCACATAGTCGAACATCAGGGCGGAAACGCTCAATTTGGCGAGAGTCCCGCCCAGAGCTTCTTTCACCACCCTGTACACGCCGCCACGCACGAACATCGAGCAGCTTTCCACGTACACGGCGCGTACGCCGAAGGAAAACAGCATCACGGCCAGCACGAACCACGGTGCGCTCTTGCCTACGGCTTGCTCGGCGATGCCCCCTGCGTAAAAGGCGGAGGATCCCAGATCATTCAGGATGATGGCAGCGGCCCGCCAGAAGGAAATAAAAGTCAACATCACCGACGTCGCGACCACAATGCGGACGCGGTTAGAAACTTGACCGGTATCTTGCGGGGACGAAGGCATTCTTACAGTTGGGGCCGTTAAGGCTGCGGGGGTTCGTCCTTCTCGACTAGAGTTTCGATGTCTTCAATCGCCGTCAGCAGCAGCACGATTGCTGTCCCGAACCACCCGGCGACAAACATCACTTCCAGCGTTCGAACCCCAATCGTGGCAAGCAAATTCATGCGTGAGTTATGTTACCTGATACGCGGGACGCGGCATAGGCTTGGTCCCTTGCGCCTCTTGAGAGTCTTCCAAGCGGCCTGGTTTGCTATGCTTGCCGCGTGCGGCAGATCCACTCCAGCGCCTGGCTGCTTGTTCTGTTGTCGGCGATTCTCCAGATCCTGATTTTCCCTCTCCCCAATCTGTATCCGCTCTCCTGGATCGCTGTTGCGCCGCTGCTGGTTGCTTTGCTACGGGCCCGGCCGCCGCAAACTTTGCAACTCAGCGAAAGCACGAAACTGATTCCCGCGAATCCGGGACAGGCTTTTCTCCTGGGATACTCTTGCGGCGTTCTATGGTACGGAGGAACTTGCTACTGGGTCTATTCCACCATGCGCCAGTACGGCGGAGTCAGCGCCCCCGCAGCCACGGGAATCCTGATGTTGTTTTGTTTATACCTCGGCCTTTATCACGGTGCCTTCGGGCTGATCATCGGTTTGTTGGCCGCAAGGGACAGTGCGGCCAAAACTCAGTTCAGCCGTCGCGCAGTGCTCTTAGCCCCTGCGGTATGGGTGACGGTAGAACTGGCGCGCACTCGCATTAGCGGCTTCCCCTGGGATCTGCTGGGAATCGCGGAAGTGGATAACGTTGCGCTCACCCACTCCGCTACCATCGCCGGCGTGTATGCAGTTTCCTTCGAGATCATGCTGGTGAACGCGGCGATTGCCGCGATCTTTCTTGTCCGACGTGAAAAACGGAGAGCCCTTTTCCTGGCCGCATTGGTGGCGACCGTGGTTTTGCAGGCAGGAAGCTGGATTCCCGCGCCCACGGCCGGCTCCGATCATCTGGCCGTTTTGCTGCAGCAGAATGTTCCAGTAGGCGGAGGCCAAGACTGGACGAGAGAATATTTCCTCTCCACGCTGCGCGAGTTCACAACTCTGAGTCTGAGCCAGCCTCCAGCCCAACAGAATGGCGGAAACGGACCCACGCACCCCGATCTGATCGTCTGGCCGGAATCGCCGGCGCCGTTTTACACGAGCGACCCGTTTTTTCGGAATGCAATTAGCAGCCTCGCTCAACAATCGCAGGCTTGGATGGTCGTCGGCAGCCTGGGAACGCGCAGCGCCAGCGACACACCTGAGCAGTCCACTGAAATTTACAATTCGGCCAGCCTTGTGAGTCCGAGCGGTGAATGGATGGGACGATATGACAAAGTGCACCTGGTCCCATTCGGAGAATACCTTCCCTTCAAGCGCATTTTTGCTTTCGCCGGAGGACTTACCAAAGCTGTCGGCGAGTTCACTCCCGGCACGTCGCACGCTCCTCTTCAAGCAGGAACGACGAAGCTCGGCGTTTTCATCTGCTATGAATCGATCTTTCCCGATGAAGTACGGCAATCCGTCACGCAGGGCGCGCAGGTGCTTGTCAACATTTCCAACGATGGCTGGTATGGCGACAGCGGCGCGTACGCTCAACATTTGAAGCAAGCCCGCATGCGCGCCATTGAGAACGCCCGATGGCTTTTGCGCGACACCAACACTGGCGTCACCGCCGCGATCGATCCTTATGGACGAATCGCGGCCAGCATTCCGCGCAAAATTCGCGCCGTTCTGTTCGCTCCCTATTCGTTGTCCAGCGAAACCACCTTCTACACGCGCTATGGCGATTGGTTCGCTTATCTCTGTGCGATAATTTCAATAGTGTTCGTTGGATGGGAGCTGCTCCGGCTTCTCATTCTGGATCGAGGAAAAAAGCATTATGGTCGAAGAACTTGAACAGGAATATTCCGGGTTAAAGAACAAGGTCCACGATCTCCGGGAGTACCTTTGACGCGGGCAAGCTGCGTCTTCAATTAGCCGACATCGAGAAACAGGTGGCCGATCCCGGCCTCTGGTCGAACCCGCAAAAATCCCAGCAGGTCATGCGCGAAAAAAAGCGCCTGGAACATCTGGTGGCGACGGAGGCGGAACTCGTCCGCCGCAGCGACGATATTTCTGCCTACCTCGAATTAGGCCGGGAGGGCGAAAACGTCGACGCCGATCTGCGCCGTGAAATTGATGCGCTTCGCGGACTCGTCGATCGCCTGGAGACCGAGACCTTACTCGCCGGCGGAAATGACGCTCGCAACGCCATCGTGACCATCCATCCGGGCGCAGGCGGCACCGAATCCCAGGACTGGGCCGACATGCTGCTGCGAATGTATCTTCGCTGGGCCGAGCGTCAGGGTTTCCAAACTGTGCTCTACGATTACCAGCCGGGGGAAGAAGCAGGATTAAAGTCCGCCACGTTCGCGGTGAATGGCGATTACGCCTACGGCCTGCTCACCAGTGAAATTGGCGTGCACCGCCTTGTCCGCATTTCCCCGTTTGATCAAGCCAAGCGCCGGCATACCTCGTTCGCCAGCGTCTTTGTTTCACCAGAAATCGATGACAGCATCGAAGTGGTGATCAAACCGGAAGACATTCGCGTGGACACTTACCGCTCCAGCGGCAAGGGGGGACAGCACGTCAACACCACCGATTCCGCCGTGCGCATCACCCACATTCCCACCGGCATCGTCGCCAGTTGCCAGAACGAGCGCTCGCAACACAAGAACCGCGAACGCGCCATGAGCATGCTGCGATCCAAGCTCTACGAATACGAGATGGAGAAGAAGCGCGAGGCCACAAGGAAAATTGAAGATTCCAAGCTGGATATCGATTTCGGCTCACAAATTCGGTCCTATGTCCTGCAGCCTTACCGCCTGATCAAAGATCATCGCACCAAGGTCGAAGTCGGTGACGTGGACCGCGTTCTCGACGGCGATCTGCAGCCCTTCATCCGCGGCTATTTAATGATGCGCCGAAGTGAGAAGTCGGCCGCCAGCTAGTGAGAAGTCTCAATCTCCCTGGGCGCAGCCCCACCCGAAAGTAACGTGCCAAACCTCGAAGACAGTAGAAAAACTGCGGTTCGCTGCCTCATCCTGTAAGCATGCCTCGCATGCTCGATCTGCTGCGCGTCTCAGCCTTGCCGTCGAATATTGTCATGGCGGCAGCCAAAGGCTCTCTGGCCGTGCCGCCGCGCGAGATGATCGAGATCCTCGTCCACCTTGCCGTCCACAACAAGGTTTTCAGCCAGCAGGCGCAACTTACCCTGGCCGGATGGGATGAGGCCGTCTCGCGCACTGTGGCTGCCGATCCCACCACCCCTAAAGAAGTTCTGGATTACATGATCTCTCCCAGAAATCTGCGGCCGGTTCTGCTGCCAGCTCTGCTTTCGAACCGATCGGTGAGTGAGGAATCGCTGATTGAGCTCGCGGGCAAAGCCACATTCGACGTTGCCGAGATTATGCTGGAGACCGAGCGCTGCCGCCAATCTCGAAATTTGCAGGAAGCGTTGCGCTCGAACCCGAATGTCATCGCCGCTGGGGTCAAGCCGCTGGAGTCAGCACCCGCAGCCGAATCTCACGAAACGTCGCTCGCTCTCGACGAGTCAGCCGCGGCGCATGATGAGGCAGGCGATCCTTTATCGCTCATCGCCGAAACCGCCGTGCAGGAACACGTCTCCGACGAGGGCGTTCTGGCCTATCTGGCGGAACACAACAATGAAATCACCGCTGAAGGGCAAAAAGAATTCCAGCCAATAGGCGGTTTTTACGAAGAACTCATACCGGCCGCAGAAGATCAAAATGCGCCCGTGGCCCAGCAAAATACCGACGTGGCTGGCGCAAAAGCCCAAGTTCCCTCTGCTGCCGAGGTGACAAAACCATCGGGCGCCGGCACGGCCGCCGCGGCGAGACGAGCCCCGGTCAAGAAGACTTTCTTAAGCGCCAACGAAGAACGAGGCAGCGCCCTGCAGAAAATTTCCAGGCTCGACATAAAAGGCAGAATCCAGCTGGCGATGAAGGGCAACAAAGAAGAACGGTCTCTTCTGGTCCGCGATGGAACCAAAGTCGTCGCTTTGGCGGTGCTGGAGTCGCCCAAAATTAGCGACGGCGAGGTCGAGAAAATCGCCTCGCAGAAGAATGTGCTCGAGTCTGTTCTCCGCGCCATTCCTCTGAAGCGGCGTTTTGCCAAGAATTACGCCATCATGCGCAGCTTAATCTTCAATCCGCGCACGCCGCTCGATCTCTCTCTTACGCTGGTCAAGAATCTCTTGGTGAGCGATCTGCGGAATCTTGCCGGAAACAAGGAAGTGTCGGACACTCTGCGCAAACTTGCACTCAAAATGTTCAAGCAGAAAAGCGCCGTCAGAAAGTAGCGGCACCAATTTTCTTTCCCGCCCTGCAAGTTCCGCAGCCCCCTCGCTATACTTCCTGTATGGCGTCTTCGGCTCGAACCGATCCGATCACTGAACTGCTCAAACGCGCCAGGACCATCGCCGTGGTCGGCCTTTCCGACAGCCCGTTGCGGCCTAGTCATGGCGTCGCGGCGTATATGCAGGCCCAGGGATATCGCATTATTCCGGTTAATCCGCAGGTGCAGGAAGTGCTTGGCGAGCCTGCATATCCCTCTCTGATGGAAGTTCCGGAAAAAATCGACATCGTCAACATTTTCCGCCGGCCGGAACATGTTGAAGAAGTGGTCGATCAGGCGATCCAGTTAAAGATTCCCGCCATTTGGATGCAGGAGGGCGTCGTCCACGAGCGAGCCGCAGAGAAAGCCCGCCAGGCAGGCATCTTCGTAGTCATGGATCGCTGCATCTTGCAGGACCACCGCGCGCGCTTCCGCTGAATCCTAGTTCGACTGCTCTCTTACCAGGATGACGGTGGCATCATCCTGCAATCCCGTGCCGTTGGCGAAGCTGCGGACGTCGTTGAGAATGTGCTCGAAGCAAGTCTCCGGACGCAGCATGAGATCGCGCAGGCGCTCTCCGCCGTATTCTTCTTCACCCGGCCCAGTTGCCTCGGTGATTCCGTCGCTGTAGAAAACCAGCTTCGCGCCATCGTTAAGCTGGACCTGATGATCGGAGAAATCACCGGATCCCAGTCCGAGCGGCAGGCCGCGCTCGCTGGCAAGGAAGCGCGCGCCTTGCGCGTCGACCAGAAGCGGCTGTAAATGGCCGGCATTGGCAAAGGTCAAGGTGCGTTCCGCGGGATTCAGCACGGCATAAATCATGGTCACGAATTTGCCCAGCGGAAAATCGTCGGCCAGCAAACGGTTCAGCCGGCTCAGTACCTCCCCTGGACTGCTGCAAGCCGTGGCCAGCGAACGCAGCATGCCGCGCGTCGCCGACATCAACAAGGCCGCTGCCGTTCCTTTGCCCGAAACGTCGGCCAGCACCAGACCCCAGCAGCCGTCGTCGAACGGAATAAAGTCATACCAATCGCCGCCCACCTCGCCCGCAGGTACGCTCATCCCGGAGATGGCAAATCCAGGCACATACGGTGAGCTTTTCGGCAACAACGCCTGTTGGATGATCCGCGCTTCCTGCTGCTCGCGGCTCATGCGCTCCCGCTCCTGCCGCTCATGCTTGAAGCGCCGCGCGTTGTGCACCGCGACGGCAACGTGACTGCAAAGCGATTGCAGCATCCGCAACTGCTGCGGCGGAAAAGCGTCCAGTTCGTGGTGCGACGCGGTGAAAACTCCCACCAACCGCCCGTCGACCATCAGGGGAATCGCCACTTCCGAAAGCGTAGCTTCTTCGCACCCGATGTAATACGGGTCGCGGCGCACGTCGGGGGCATAGCGCATCTGGCCGGTGGCGGCCACATAGCCGACCATTCCTTCTTTGCCAATCTTCAGGCTGTGGCCCTTGCCGTGAACTTCACAGTCGGTGCAGCCACACGCCCCTGCCAGCACCAATTCTCCGCGCTCTTCATCGTGCAGATAAATGTCGGCATCGACGCAGCCGAACGACGACGCAACATCGTTCACAACTTTTTCAACGAGTTGATCGAGGTCGAGGATCGAGTTGATCTTGTGCGCCGCTTTCTGCAGCTTGAACATGTCTTCCATCTGCTCGAACTGGAGACCGGACGCGACGCTGGAATCGGAGTCGAAAAGTCGTGGATTCGCAGCCATATGAATACCTTTTTCTCGAGGAGTGCAGGATTGCGCTGCCAAGTCGTAAGATTAGCCAAACTATTGACTGGATTCAGTTTTTTGCGGCCCGGAGGCGCTGCCAGCAGCCCGTAATCGAGCCCGTTTGATCGCATCAAGCCGCTCGCGAATCCGCCTTTCCACACCCTCATTTGTCGGCTGATAATAAACGCGCTCTTTAAGGTTGTCCGGCAGGCATCGCATGTCTGCCACCTTGCCTTCCACGTCGTGGGCGTATTGATAACCTTGGCCGTAGCCCAGCCCTTTCATCAAACTGGTGGGCGCATTGCGCAGATGGAGAGGGACCGGCTCAGCAGCCGTGCGTTCCACGTCTTCGAGAACCGCGGTATAACCCGTGTAAAGAGCGTTGGATTTTGGCGCCAGCGAAAGATAGACAACCGCTTCCGCCAGGGCGAGGTTTCCTTCCGGCATGCCGATGAAATCGACAGCGTCTCGTGCAGCCATGCACAAAGCCAGCGCCGTGGGATCGGCCAGCCCGATATCTTCCACCGACATGCGCACCACGCGCCGCGCAATGTAGAGCGGGTCTTCCCCCGCTTCCAGCATCCGGCCGAGCCAATAGAGTGCGGCGTCGGGGTCGCTGTTGCGAACTGACTTATGCAACGCCGAGATCAGGTTGTAATGTTCTTCCCCGGTTTTGTCATAAAGCAGGACACGCCTTTGCAGCGCGTCCTGAACAATTTCATCGGTAATTTCTGCGCCGGTCTGGTCAGTTTGTTTGCTCAGTGACAGCGACGCGGCCACTTCCAGCACGTTGTAGGCGCTGCGCGCGTCGCCGCTCGAGTAAGCGGCGATTTTCTGGAGCAGTTCATCTGATGCCTTGAGCTTCATGGCGCCAAGTCCGCGCGCTTCGTCGCTCAGAGCACGCTTCAGCAACCGAACGATCTGGTCTTCGGTCAACGGCTTCAGCACGTAGACCCGCGACCGCGAGAGCAGCGCAGAAATAATTTCGAACGAAGGGTTCTCCGTTGTGGCGCCGATCAGCCGGATGTTGCCCTTTTCCACATGCGGGAGAAACGCATCCTGCTGGGCTTTGTTGAAGCGGTGAATCTCATCGATGAAAACGATAGTCCGGGTGCCGTACTGCCGGGCGCGTTCAGCGTCGGCCATGACCTGTTTGATTTCTTTGATCCCGGCGAGCACGGCTGAGAATTCAATAAACTCGGCTTTCGTCATGCGGGCGATGATTTGCGCCAGCGTAGTTTTGCCCGTTCCGGGCGGACCCCAGAAAATGAGCGAGCCGATATCGTCGCGCTCAATCTGTGCCCGCAGGGGTTTGCCCGGCCCAATCAGATGCTCCTGCCCGACGAATTCTTCAAGCGTTCGCGGACGCATGCGGTCAGCCAGCGGCCGCGTGCGATCGCCACGATTTTCAGCGCTCGGAATGGGCTGGAAAAGACCCATAAATTCATTGATTCAATGATTCAATTTCTTTGCCTCGCCGCTTCATACAACGCAATACTCGCAGCCACGCCTGCGTTCAGCGATTCAACTTGCGGCGAATGCGGGATAGAAATCAATTGATCGAACGTCCCAATCAGTTTCTTCGGCAAGCCTGCGCCTTCATTGCCGACGAAAATAGCCAAAGGCCCGGTCAGTTCCGCCTCCGGCAACGGCGTGCCTTTGTGCGAGGAAGTTGCCACCAGCTTCATTCCGGCCGCTCGCAACTGCCGCACAGTTTCCTCCATCTGAACTTCTGCGATGGGCAAACGGAATACCGATCCCGCCGAAGCTCGCACAACCTTAGAATTGAAAACGCTCGCCGTTCCTTCACCGACCAGCACTCCCGCCGCGCCGAAAGCTTCGGCCGAGCGAAAAATCGTTCCCACATTCCCCGGATCCTGCACGCCAGCAATCACGACCAGCGGACCCGCTTGCGAACGGCCCAGCAGGTCATCTAACGAGTGCGAGTGCCACCGCACCAAAGCTGCAATACCCTGCGGCGTCTCGCTGGGAACCACGCTGGCGAACAGCGAAGCGGGAAGCACGATCGTTTCCACATGAGCGCCGAGCTGCGGCAAGAGCTTTTTGGCCACGTCCCCGGCGGATACGCTGAAAAACACCGCCCGAAAGCGTATTCCGCTGCGAATGGCTTCTTCCACAATGCGCAGGCCTTCGACAGCGCAGCAGCCGTCGGGAGTCAGGGCGGCTTGGGAGAAGGCCAATCGTAGCTCTTTCACCAGGGCGTTATGCCGGCCCTCAATGTGCCGTAGACGGGATCGCGCGTCTTGTCCAGCCCTTTGAGCAGAGGCCATGGGTTTGAATGATACGCGATTAGGCTGCTGAACTCGCTGCTCTGCCGGGGCGAGCGCGTTTCTCTCGGCTTGCGATGCCTCGTCATGTTATGTTAGGTGTCATTCTTGTCCACTTCAGAAGCTGAGGAACGCACCTTTGCGGGCGGAAATCCTTAAAATCAGCAGTGAAAAACCGGAGCCCTCGCTCATTCGCTATGCCGCCGACCAGATTCGTGCCGGCGAAGTGCTGGGCATGCCGACCGACACCTTCTACGGGCTGGCCGCCGACCCCTTTAACTTGCGCGCCGTCGACCGCGTGTATGACATCAAATCGCGCTCGCGGCACAAGCCACTCTCGCTTTTGATCGAGAGCGTCGATCAGGCCGAAGAGCTGAGCCAAGTTTTGCCTGAGGAATTCGAGGCGCTGGCCCGGCGCTATTGGCCGGGGCCGCTGACCATCATCGTCAAAGCCTCATCCAGGCTGCCGCTGAAGGTGACTGCCAACACCGGCAACGTCGCGCTGCGTGTCCCCAACGCCGCCATTCCCCTGGCAGTCGTACAGGCAGCACAGATTCCCATCACGGCCACTTCGGCCAACTTGAGCGGCGAGTCGGAGTGCACAACCGCAACCGCGGTGCGCGACCAGCTTAAAGATCGCATTTCGATCATCGTCGATGGCGGCACTTCGCCGCGCGATGTCCCTTCCACGATTGTTGACCTGACCAACGAAGAGGCGCGTTGGCGAATTCTGCGGGAAGGCGCGATTCCCAGCCAGGAAATCTCTGAATTCTTCGCGAAGGGATGATTGGATCGGAAGGCACTCGGCGGCCGCGGCGCTACCTCTGGTGGCTGAGCGCAGCGGTCGCGACTGCGCTGGCTGCGGCTCTTGGCGTGACCTGTCTACAGATCGTAAGCGAAGCTTCCTTGCAGGAAGTTCAGCCGGCCGACGCGATCGTGGTTTTTGGTGCGGCCGAATATTCCGGGCATCCCTCGCCGGTGTATCGCGCCCGGCTCGATCATGCCTTTGATCTCTTCAGGCGTGGCGTCGCTCCCGTGATCATCACCACGGGAGGTTCAGGCGCCGATCCCAGCTACAGCGAAGGTGGCGTAGGCCGCGATTATTTGATGTCTCGCGGCGCGCCTGAATCGAGTCTGATCGCGGAAACACAAGGAGCGGACACGGCGCAGTCGGCGGAGCGCGTGGGTGTGATCATGCGCACCAATCACATGCGCAGTTGCGTGGCCGTGAGCGACGCTTATCACGTGTTTCGCATTCGGCACCTGCTTGAACATGAAGGCGTGCAAGTGCGTGTGGCTCCGCGTGCGGATTCGATCCCCCGCACCGGCTGGCAACGATGCGAGGCAGTCTTGCGGGAAGCGGTGAGTTATCTGCTGTGGAGGGTAGGGATTCCGGCATGAAGCTCCTGGCATCTGCGCCAAAATGGAGAAATGTTCCACGTGGAACACTTGTCGAAATCGGAAGAAAGGCAGTAGTTTCAGGGGCTTAAAATATATAGCTTTGAGAGATAAGTACCCTAATTGCGCTTTGCTGCCCGTGCTAAGTGCCGGGATGCCGGCATGCGCGTCGCAGAAACGCGGTCACCGGGAATCACCATGCCATCTTTTTTCTCAGTTCCGTGATATGTCCCACATGATGCCGCCCATGCCAGGAATAGAGCGCCAGATTTTTCTCGAGTGCAACGACGCCCAATTCCGGATGACGAAAGGTACGCTTCCATTCTTCGGGCTTGATGGCCCGCAGCACGCGCACCCAGCGATCGTGCAGAGAATCGAGCAGCGCGAGAGAAACTTCTATCGGCGTCAATCGGACATCAGGCAATTCTGCCCAGCTGTCCTGTTCGTACGGCTTGATCGTAGGCTCGTCCTCGGTGAGTGCCAGTTTGAAGCGGATGTACGCGTTCATGTGGCTCTCTGGCACGTGGTGTACGACCTGCCGCACCGTCCAGCCACCGTCACGGTAGGGAGTGTCGAGTTGTTTCGCTGAGAGGCCCAGCACGGCTGCGCGCAGCCGGGCCGGGGCCTGCTCGATCTCGCCGATCATCTGCTGGCGTTGTTCTTCGGTGGGCGGGTTTGTGTAAACAAACTTGCCGACAGGATACTGTGAGTCTGCCATTTTTCTCCCTCAAAATACGTCGTGCTGCCACACAGATGAGCGAAGGAGAAGGAAAGCCGCAGGAAAAATGAGATTAACTTGGATTATCTGAGAACCGAGACAAAGCCATGCTACCAAACCAGCGCCATCAGCCGGGCCGGAGCTTCGGAGACACCTGGCAGTTTGATGGGCGCGACCATGGCGATCGCCCCGCTCGCGGGAACGCGGTCGAGATTGGCGACGTTCTTCAAAAGATAAAGACCATGTGCGAGCGCGTACTGATATGTTGCGGCCTGCTTCGAGGAACCGGAGTCCAACATTGCCGTGTCGATGCCCAACCCAATCGCGTAGCGGCCTTCCACCAGGAACTTGGTAGCGTCGGCGGAAAATGCAGGAAGCTGTGGGGAACGATTGCGCGAGCGATCTGCTTCCGTGCGAGCCAACACGACTGCGCCCAGGGGAACCTGGCCGTGGGCCTGCTCCCAGGCGGCGATGTCTTCGACAGAAATCTCGTATTGCGGGTCGTTGCTCACCGCCGCGCTGACGTCGAGAACAACCAGCGGCGCAATGAGTCGCTCAGGAGGGATTTCATCCACGATCCACATGCCCGGAACCAAGCGTCCGGGAGCCTCGATTCCTGTCGTTCCTTTGGATTCTGACGAGGTCAGGTCGATTACGGCTCGAAACGGCGTGTGTGGAGCGGATTCCGTATGCCGTTTGGCAAACAGCAGCAAGGCGAGCGCCAGCGCGATCCCGATTACGAATGTCTGAATCCGCATGGTTGTGCTGGCCTGCATTGCAATTCGCTCAATCGAAAGAAAAATTTGCGAAGCGGCGCAAATCGCAGCCTAATCATCCTGTGAAGCTTACGTTCCATTCTCATTTGCGTGATTGGAAGCGGCAAGGAACCTGAGGACATGAACTACCGGAGAGCCAGCGAAATTATTTTAGAAAGCCAGAAAAAAGGCCAGCAGTGCTGCGATCAAGGTGCCGAGCAAGTTGACTGCATCGTTGTTCAGCCAGCCGGGCCGCTCGAGCGTGGCGCCCAGGAAACTGTCGGCCAACATCCCTAAAACGCCCGCGCCAGCGACGATGCCTGATAACTTCCACCTCACAATTCCTAATGCCGCGCAAAAGACGCTTAAGACCAAAGCTGCAATTGCTCCGGCAACAGTTCCAGCGATGCTGACGCCGCCATTTGCGCCGACCGGGACTCGCTCCCAAGTGGTGATCAATCGAGGCATATCGCCAGAAGCCTGGCCCAGTTCGCTGGAAACCGTGTCGGAGGCGGCCTCCGAGAGGGCTGCGGCCATGGCGACGAGCAACGCCGGATCGCCCGGTTTGGCTGCGTGGAGAGCAGCACAAATTCCCGCGACACCCAAATTTGCGCAGATCTGTGAAGCTTTGCGGCCTCCCGCTCGTTCCGCAGTTCCGAGCTTTTGCTTGCGTCGGTATCCTAGGCGGGTTGCGGCCCAGGTGAACGCGAAAACCAGCATGAGTACAACAATCGCGCCCGGCCCAGCGCCGATATATAAAACGAAACAAAACACAGCTCCCGCCACCGCTCCTGCCGTGGTGACCCCTCGCAGAACACGGGCCAGAACCGCAAAGGCCAGAGTGAGCGCCGCGCCGGTCAGAATGTGGTGAGGCATGAAAGTGCTGAGCCTTACGCTTAAAATTGCGATACTTCAATCGATAACCCTATTTGTTGTAGGCCCTTGAAAACAAGACTATTAGTTGGGCTTTCGCTTTCGATTCCTTATTTTACGTTGTCCCTGAGACGCGAAAAGGTAGTCTAAACTCAAGAACCTGGCGCTGCTCTGGCGCCGAACTCTACGGGGTGAACCATGGCGGCCTCAGTTTGGTCTGGTTATCTGACATTCGGATTGATTTCCATGCCGGTGCGCCTGTTTTCCGGCGCCCGCAGCAACGGCATTTCCTTCAACATGCTGCATCGCGACGACCTTTCCCGGCTTAAGCAGCAATACGTCTGCCTGGCGGATGGCAAGGTGGTCGAGCGCAACGAAATCGTGAAGGGATACGAGTATCGCAAAGGCGAATATGTGGTGGTTGAGCCGGATGAGATCAAGAAGATCGAGCCGCAGACCGCCAAGACCATGGAAATCCTGGAGTTCGTAAAGGCTGCTGACGTCGATCCTGTGTACTTCGAATCTTCTTATTACATGTTGCCCGAAGAGGCTGGACGGCGTCCTTACGCCCTTTTAACCAAGGCACTCGAAGAGAGCGATTACGTGGCAATCGCCAAGCTCACCATGCACAATCGCGAGTACACGGTTTTCTTGCGGCCGACGCAGGGCGGGTTAATGCTGCACACCATGTACTACGAAGACGAGGTCAGAAAAGTAGACGGATTTGGCGCCCCCGACGTGGAGTTGAAAGAAGCCGAAGTAAAAGTCGCGCACCAGCTGATCGAAGCACTCGCCGCCGATTGGGAGCCGGAGAAATATCACGACACTTTCCAGGACAATGTAAAGAAGCTGATCGAGACCAAGCTGGAGGGTGGCAAGATCGCCGAAGTCGAGAAGCCCAAGAAGCTCGCCCCGGTGGTTGATCTGATGGCCGCGCTCAAACAAAGTCTTGCTGAGATGGAAGGGAAGAAGAAGCCGGCGGCGACCGCTAAGGAAGCCGTGGGCGGGAAAAGAACCCGGGGCCGAGGTTGAAGCCTTTCGGCAATGTCAAGGTCAGGGGACACCAGCGATCCTACTGATCCGGTTCCGGGGCCGGCATTCCGGCACTGCTCTGGCGCGCATTCTTTCCAGCGGGTAAAATAGTCCACTCTGCATCAAAGTACCCAGAGACTCTTCCAGGTGTCGATGACTTTGTCTCGTGCGTTGCGGCTAACGTTAGGCTTATTTGCCCTGTTGATTTGCGCTAGTTGCGGAGACACTTTTCGTCCCGTAGCTACGCCTCTGGTTCCGTCCCCGACAAGTCCTTCGGCCACGCACGCGATTTACGTGCTCAGCTCGAATGGCCCTAACAATGGCGGCGCCAGCAGCCACATTGACGTTTCAGGCGACACTAACATTGGAGTTGCGCCCCTGGGCCTGGGGCCAATTCACGCCGTTCTCATGCCCAACGCCATTCGCATGTACATAGCGAACAGCCTCGAGGATACGATTTCGTCCCTGCCTCCGAACAGCATTGGCCCGGTGACTACAACCAGTTTGCCCACAGGCTCGAAACCCGTATTCGTTCATACCACCGAGACCGGAAATATCTACGTCGCCAATTTTGGGAACAACACGGTCGGAGTGATTCCCACTGGAACCAACCTCCTGCTCAATCCCCCGCTCAACGTGGGCCTGAAGCCGGTCGCCCTGGCGGAAACAGCCGATGGCAGAAAGCTGTATGCTGCGAATTCAGGAGACGGCACGGTTTCCAGCATCGACACGGTGAGCCGCACCGTGATCACGACGATCCCGACCGGCACGTCGCCGGTCTGGGCCATTGCCCGTCCCGATGCCGTGCAGACGCCGCCGGCGGGATTCAGAGTCTATGTGCTGAATAGCGGCAGCGGAACAGTCTCGGAAATCGACAGTGCCACGGATACGGTACTGGGGAATGTCTCAGTCGGCGTCGGCGCCAACTACATGGTTTACGACAAGGTCCGTACTCGTCTTTATGTCGTGAATCCAAGCTCAACCAGCGTGGCCGTGCTGGACGCGTCGACGGACCCTCCGACCGCAATCGGCTCGATCGATCTGACCGTGGCGCCGGCGGGAACGGCGCTTTGTGCCATCGCCGCGTGTCATCCTGTTTCGATCGCAGTTCTGCCGGACGCCAGCCGGGCATACGTGGCCAGCTACTTCCTCGACAACACTCAGAATCCTCCGGTTATCGAGTGGCAGGTATCGGTAGCGAATCTTCTGAATAACACGATCCGCACTCTCGCGCCGCTCGATCCGACTCAAACCCAGGTTCAGGTCGATACGGCTAACCCGACGGGCTGTGGGACTTCACCGTTTGGGGCGTCTCCACTGCCATTTCGCGTATCGGATGTAGCGGCTGCCGACGGCTCGCAAGTCTATATTTCAAACTGCGATTCCGGAAACGTTTCGGTTATCAGAACCTCCGACGACACGCTGCTGATCGATTCCGCTACCAACGGGTTGTTTTCGCTGTTCGCTCCGCCCAGCGTTTTCCAGTCGCCGGCAATCAACATCTCCGCAGCCACGCTAAATGGGTCGAGCGTTACTTACAACTACACGCCGGTTTCGGGATCAGTTTTTCGTGTCGGTCAGTTCCTGGCGGTAACGGGATTGGCAAGTTGTCCTTCATCATCTTCCTCTACGCCGCCCTCGAATAACGGCACATTTACCATCACCGGTCTCGGTGCCGGAACGATCACGGTGCAGAATCCCTTTGGTTGCACGCTTGGCTCGCCGCAGACTGGAACCGGAGTCCCCACACTGGCGCAGAATCCCGTCTTCATGCTGGCCGGGCCATGAAAGGCGCTCAGTTTTGGTTTTGCGAAAAAGCAGGACTTTGATTTTGCGAGAAACAGGAAGAGAAGCGAGGTTCAGTCCGGTCTTGCAAGCTGTGGTTCACCGCCCTGCAGCCGCCATCAAGTCAGGCTGCTGCCGGTGGTGACGAAGCGCGATATTCATAAAAATGCTGCCCACTTCCGTATCAAAGCAGATGACCAATGCTTCGGTATCTTCGCTGCTCCGCGCGCCGTCCGTGGTGTGAACCACCGGCGGATGCACGCGGAAATGAAATCCCTGGTCATTGAGTGAGGTTATGGCATTGCCCGTGACCTGGTTCGCCAGTTCGCACACAGTCTCACGCACCAAGGCATCGGACTCCGGAAGCTCGGCGCCGGCGAATTTGCTGGCCACTCGCACTGCGGTCTCAGAATCGAGATCCAAAATAATTCGCCCCTCGATATCGCCGGTGACCCAGATGAGCGCGGCCACGCCTTTTCGACGATAGGCTTCCTCTTCCATGGTCAGGCTGGCGATCGATGTGGGACACTGCAGCCCTTCCGCCAACACAGCGTCCGCCGCGTTGATAAAGGGCTGGATCAGCTCCATTTTCATAATCAGGCTCCTGCGCCAGTGGCATTGGCCACAACCGCATCTTCACCCAGTACGTACTTGATGACTTCGTACAAAACCTCGGGCTTGACCGGTTTCTGTACGAAGTGCCGTGCGCCACGTTGCAAGGCTGCGACGATGTTTTCCTGATATCCCACCGAAGACACCATGACGATGCGCGCTTCAGGATGTTGGCGGACGATCTTCTCCGCCGCTTCAATCCCTTCCATCTGCGGCATGGTGATGTCCATCAGCACGATATCGGGCTGGCTGCGTTCATATTCTGTGATGGCAGTGGCGCCGTCTCCCGCTTCTCCGGCGAGTTGTCCGCCGAAGCTCTCGATGATCCGGGCCAGATTTTTGCGCGCGAAGACTGAGTCGTCCACCACCAGGTAGCGGACGGGCTGCCCATCCTTCGCTCGTTTTACAGGTGCAAACTGCTCCATGATGACCTCCCTAAATTCACTCATCCCGGCGTGGTTTCGCCGGTGAAATCTAACTCTGCGCCGCTCCTGCGGCCTTACCATTATTGCCACCCTCCGCGAAGTCTCCGGGCTTTCGCTCCGGCATGCATTGCACTTGCAGAGTGTTCGCCATCGCTTCCAGCGGGACCACTCGCAGAGCGAAGCCGCGTTCAATGGCCGCACGGGGCATGCCGTAAACCACACAGGATTCCTCATTCTGAGCAATCGTCAATCCGCCCTTACTCTTGACCGCTCCCAGGCCCAGCGCTCCGTCCTCACCCATGCCGGTCATCAGGACGGCGACGCCCTTGGGACCAAATTCCTCGGCCAGACTGCGAAACAGCACATCCACGGACGGCCTGTGCCCATTCACTCGCGGCTCATCGCTGAGCACCACAACGTCACCCAACGGCAGACGCTTCACCTTGATGTGCCGGCTGCCGGGACAAATCAACGCGCGCCCGGCCAGCAAAAGATCGCCGGACTGCGCCTCCTTCACTCCGATCGCGCAAATCTCATCCATCCGCCGGGCGAACATTTCCGTGAAGCCTTCCGGCATGTGCTGCACGACGACGATGCTTCCCGGAAAATCCGCCGGCAGCTGAGAAAGCATGTATTGCAGAGCGTGCGGCCCGCCGGTGGAAATTCCCACCGCAATCACCCGCGTGGGTACGCGCTTGGTGTCGAGTTGCGCCTTGATCGCGGGCAGCGTGGTTTCCGACAATGGCCGCAAGCGCACGCCTCCGCTTTGCGCGGCGGCTTTGATTTTGGCAATCAGCTCTTGCGCGATCTCTGGCATGCGTGCCGAAACATCGTGCGGCTTGGCTACGAAATCAAATGCCCCCAGCGAAAGCGCTTGCAGGGTCACCGAGGCTCCCTGTGTGCTGTGTGAACTCACGACGATCACCGGCAAACGATGGCGGCGCATGATGGCTTTCAGCATATCCAGTCCGCCCATTCCCGGCATCTCAAGGTCGACGGTGACAACTTGGGGTTTGAGCTCATCGATTTTTCGCAGGCCGAAGTTGCCGTCCATTGCCGTCCCCACCACTTCGATCGAGCTGTCGCTTTGCAGAATCTGGGGGATCAGCTTCCGCATGAGCGCCGAATCGTCGACGACCAGGACTCTGACCGTTGCACTCATGCCTGCCCCCTGGCGCCGGTCTGAAGTTCGCGGGCACGGTCCGCTTGCGTGAGCAGCAATCCGGAAGCGATTGCATTCGTCGCTTCGCCGCGGGCTTTGGAATAGCGCTCGAGAATGGCCGCGAGATTCAACACAAGCACGACCCTGCCGTCCCCCAGAATCGATGCACCGCTTACCAGATCAGTAGCCACGGTCTGGTCATCCAACGCTTTGATCACCAGCTCGCCTTCGCCTTCCAGAGCATCCACAATCAAGCCCAGCTTGCGCTCACCCAATGTGATTACGAGGACGAAGATCTTTGCTCGCGAACCAGCGAGGCGCTCTTCGGGAGCGTGACCGAGGCGGACCAGCGGAAGAACTTTGTTGCGCAACTGCAAGACCTCCGAACCGTCGACTTGATGCACGTCGGACTCGCGCGCTCGCGTAATTTCCGCGACTGCGTTCAACGGAATTGCATACAAGCGCTGCTGCACGCGGAACAGGAGCGCCTTGATGATGGCCAGGGTCAAGGGCAGCTTTAAGCGGAACGTTGTGCCCTGCCCGGGCCTGTTTTCAATATCCACCGAGCCTTTCAAGCGGTGCAGCACCGCCTGCACCACATCCAGACCGACGCCCCGGCCAGAAACTTCGGTGACTTCGTCCGCCGTGCTGAAGCCGGGACGGAAGATTAGCTCGAGAACGTCACTTTCACTCAAACGAGCTGCCGCTTCCGATGAAATCAGTCCGTTGGCTAGCGCTTTGGCTCTAACTTTGCCCGCGTCGATGCCGCTCCCATCATCACTGACCTCGACGATCACCTGGTTGCCGTGATGATAAGACTTCAACAGAATTGCCCCCCGCGCTGACTTGCCGTTTTTCGTGCGTTCTTCCGCGCTTTCGATGCCATGGCTTATGGCATTGCGGACCAGGTGCGTGAGCGGCTCCGCCATGGCATCGAGCAGGCTCTTATCGAGATCGGTGTCCTGACCGCTGATGGTTAATTCCACATCTTTCCCGCACGTCTTAGCGGTGTCGCGCACCATCCGCGGGAAGCGGCGGAAAAGCTGTTCCACCGGAACCATGCGGATTTTCATGACCGAGCGTTGCAGGTCGCTCAGCACGCGTGCTTGAAAAGCCATGGCGTCGCCAAAGCGGGCGTGCGGAGCCTCGCGGGGAAGGTAGCGCGCCACTTCACTGAATGCCTGCTGCAACATCGACTTGCCGATAATCAGCTCGCCCACCAGGTTGAGCACGCTGTCGATGCGTTCGGCATCCACTCGCAGAATGTTTTCTGTCAGCAAGTGAGGCTTGGCTGCTTCGGGCGATGATTCAGCCTCGGGCGACGTAACTGTGTAAACCGGCTGGGCCTCGACTGTGGTTGGGTGTTCCGGTTCTACACGCCGTACTTCGGCCGCCTGCGGCGCAGCGCTTTGCATAGCGATTACATCGACCCGCGAAATCACCGTGGGAATCTGGCAAGCCGCGGTCAGACGTTCCACCGTTTGCTTGCTGGCGATCAGCAGCTCCAGAGTTTTCGCGTTCTCTGCCGATCCAGCTTCGGACCGCGTGCCCAAAACTTCGCAAAGTGCTCCCAAGGCATTGAGTACAAGCTGGCGGGCGGCGATGGGCATGGCACAGTTTGGATTGATCTGTGCCTTGATGTGAAAAACCGCCTTGCCTTTGCTTTGCGCCTCGGCCATGCACAGCTTTTCGTATTCTGACCAGGTTGTCTTTGCAGCGGATGCCGGCTCCTGCTTTTTCTTCTTGCTTCGTTTCGCTGTCTTTGGAACCTGATCGAGCTGGCGGATCATTTTGCGCAGCGGCTCAACCGAAGGCAGCTTCGTCTTGCGCTTGTAGGAAACGACCAAGGCACCAAAGACGTCGGCCGCGATAAACGCGACTTCGGCAAGCCCGCCATGCGTCAGGGCCGACTCCAGGGCCAAGGCGTCTTCCAGTTCGTGCGCAGCGTTGCTCAGCTCGCGGAAGCTGCAGGCCGCGGCGTCACCCTTGAGCGTGTGCACAATCCGCCGGATGCTGCGCACGGTTTCCGGATCGCCCGGATGTTTTTCCAGCTTGAGCGCTTCTTCGTTCAGCGACTGCAAAAGCTCCTGCGCAGTCTCAAAGAAGAGCTGGCGCATTTCCGCGCCGCGATCGTCAGAAAATTGGGTCATGTGTTCACCTCAACTTTCTGGTATGCCGTGCCGCTGTTGCGGTGGACCATGGCGAAGCTCTTGGTTAAGCCGAGCAGGCTCTCCGCGTGCCCGACAAACAAATAACCATCGCGATTCAGGCAGCGGGCGAACTTCTCAATCAACCGCTTCTGCTCAGCTTCATCGAAATACATCATCACGTTGCGGCAGAAGATGGCATCATTGCGCTGCGGAAGATATTCGGTTTTGAGGTTGTGGAAGTCGAAGTGAACCACCTGCTTCAGGGCCTGCTTCACAGCGTAGCGTTCGCCCACTTTGTCGAAGTAGCGCAGCCGGTAGCTGTAGTCGACAGACGCCATTTGGTTCTCGTTGTAAATTCCTTCCTGCCCGGCGCGCAGCACGGAATAGCTGATATCGCTGGCCAAAATCTCCACTTTCCATGGCGGCGGAATCAAAGGCTTTGGTGTGGCTGTTTCCAGGGGCAGAGGATTGCGCAGGTAGTAGTACGCGAGCCCATCCGCCACCAGCATCGCCAGTGTGTAAGGTTCCTGCCCCGTCGAGCAGCCGGCGCTCCAGATGCGCAAGGTGTAGTCCCGATGCGCCTGTTTGCGGTGCAGCAGGTCGTCCAGGATGTATTTGTGGAAAAGATCAAGCTGGGCCTTGTTGCGAAAGAAGCTGGTTTCATTGACCGTCAAATTTTCCAGAAGCCGCGCCAGTTCCTGTTTCCCTTCCTTGCTGATCAAGAGGCGGTAGTAGCTGTAAAAGGAATCGAGCTGGCACTCCTTGAGGCGGCGCTGCAAGCGGTCTTGCAAGAAGTGCGTGCGGCGCTCATCGAAGTGCATGCCACACTCCTGGTAGACCAGGGCCTGCAAGAGCTTCAGTTCAGCCTCGGTGATCTGCGGTGCCAAGCCGGTTGCTGTGCCCATGTTCGCCGCTGTCCGTTCTCTTACTTCGCCGCGCCAGCAGGGTGCGCTTGCTCGATCATCCGTTTCCCGCCAGGTTCCTGCGCTTCGTTGGCTTGTGGGGACTTGCTGTCGAGCAGTTTTGCCATATCCAAAAGCACGATCAATCGCCCATTGTGCTTTCCCAGCCCGGTGACACAACCCAAGCCATTCTCCTGCCCGATTTCCGGGGCTGGCTCCACGTCGGCCGCGGCGATCTTGAGCACTTCTGACGCGGAGTCGACGATCAGCCCAGAGAGCCGCCCGTTGTGCTCCACGACCAGAATGCGATTGCCGCGCGCGGCGACGATCTTTTGCTCTCCTAGGCGTTTCCTCAGGTCAATGACGGAAACGATCTTCCCGCGCAGATTGATCACGCCTTCCATGAATTCCGGCGAATCGGGCACTGCCGTGATCTCCGGTACGCGCACAATTTCGTGCAGGGAGGTGATGGAGACGCCGTAGGTCTCGCGTCCAACCCGAAAGCCGACAATGTGCAGTTCGCGGTTCATAAGCACTCTGCGATCACTAAGCCCGACCGGCCGCGCTTCGGAAAGCCGGCGTCGCGGATTTCGCCCGCGATCTCTCTTCTGCGCGTCCCCGCTCTTCCAGGGCAAAGCGGTCCATGGACTCCAGCAGGTCCCCGGACATCTTGGACATCTGTTCGGCCGAAGCGGCCAGTTCGGTTGCGCCGGAAGTGGTTTGCTGCACCAGTTCCCGCATCCGTTCCATCGCTTTCACCACCGCTTGCGCGCCCGAAGCCTGCTCTTCGACAGCGGAGTTGATTTCATGCGTGATTTCGTTCAACCGCGTGGTGGCGCGGGCAATTTGCGATGAACCATGCGACTGCTCGTTGGTCGCTGCCCCGATTTCCTGCGCGAACTTGTAAACCTCGGTCACGACGTTGGAAATCTTGCGCAGGGCAGCGTTCAACTCCTGCCCAAGGCCCAATCCCGCGTTGACGATGCCCGTGCTGCTATCCATGTTTTCAACGGCTTTACGGGCTTCTTTTTGAATGCTCTGAATGAGTTCCGAGATTTCCTTGGTGGATTGTGCGGATTTTTCTGCCAGTTTCCGCACCTCATCGGCAACCACTGCGAAACCTAAACCGTGTTCCCCGGCGCGGGCGGCTTCGATTGCAGCGTTCAGGGCCAGCAGGTTGGTTTGTTCGGCGAGGTCGTCGATGACTTCGATAATCTTCCCGATATCATCGGCGCGCTGGCCCAACAGGTTGATGATTTCCCCCGAGGAGCGAATGGTGAGATTGATTTTGTTCAAACCATCAGTGGCCTTTTCCATGGTTCCAAGGCCGTTGTGCACTTCTTCGCGGGAGCGATTGGAAATATCTAGCAGCACCTTCGCGGTGTCAGCGACCCGTTGAATCGAAGCCACCATTTGATCAATAGAAGCGGAAGTCTCGCTCACGCTCGAGGCCTGGGTCTGCGTGCTCTTCACCATGTTTTGCACGTTGACGCTCATTTCGTGCATCGTGCTGGTGACTTCGTCGATGGCCGAGGCCGTCTGCAGGCTGATCTTGGCCGACTCGTCCGAAGCACCGGCCACTTGCGTCGACGCCGTCGCCACTTGAGAAGCGGCGTCCCGTACATTCACAACCAGCTGCCGCAAGCCAGCCACCATCTTCTCGAAGGCATTTCCCAGCGTATCGATCTTGGAGCGGGGTGTGACTTCGACGGACAAGTTCCCGCCGGCAATGGCTTCCGAGACTGAAGCCATCTCCCGCAGGTAGATCACAACGTTGGCGAACGTGCGGGCCAATTCGCCGATCTCGTCTTTGCCGCTGGTATCAATCTGGTGGTCCAGATCGCCGGCATCACCGATCTGTTTCGAGACATTCATCAATGAGGAAAGCGGGCCGGTTATAGCCTTGGCCGTGGTATAGGCGATGATCAGGCCAAGAGCCAGCGCCAGCACGGTGCTGATTACTGAAATGGCGATTGTCCAACTGCTCGCGGATTCGTCTGAACTGCGCCGTTCTTCCAGTATCTTGCGGCTCTCCTGGTCGGCGACATCAAGATAATCGGTGGCGGTTTTCACCCAGGAGGCGGCATCTTTCTGCAAATAGAAAATCTGAAGTTCTGCTACGGTGGCGTTTCCTGAGTCCACATCTTTTCGCTTGTCCACCAGCGGGGCGGCGAACTCGCGTGCCCAGTTCTGCTCGGTCTGTTGCAACTTCTCAAACGCGGTCCGCTGCTGCTCGGACTCGGCCAGGTTGCGCGCTGCCTGCAGCTTGTCGCTCAGCAGGTGGATTCCCTCAGTCATGTGGTCGACTTCCCGGCTGTCACCGCTCAGCAGGTAGTTGGTGAGATAGAGCCGGTTCTGCATCATCTGAAAGCGGACCTTGTCGGTGGCGTCCGACAATTGCAGGGCCTGCGAGGCAGCGGCCTTGGCGGAGCGTTCACGAAATACGGCCGTGAGGTTCACCAGGAACAGCACTACGACCATCAAAAGCACGGCTCCAAAGGCGCTATAAAGCCGGTTGCCGATCTTCATTAGTGTTTCCTCCCTGCTTGTTTCCGCATCTCCTCAATCCTCGGGCCGGAACTTGAATTCCACGATGCCGGTATCCTGCTGGGCTGCGGGCTCAAACCGCCATTTCTTGACCGCGTCCAGCGCGGCGTTCACCAGCAGCGGATGTCCGCCCATAACTTTGGTGCTCTTCACCTCACCGTCGGGAGCGACTACGACGGCAATCTTCACTACGCCGGTGATGTTCATCCGCCGCGCGATCTCGGGATAGGTCGCCGGGACGCGGATTTTGACTTTTCGCGGCAGCTCCTCTTGCGCTCGTCCCAGGTACGTGTTTGCCCCCGGAATCCCAACCAGGA
>Ga0335073_10000969_pt1 | contig 37961 bp, 51 predicted proteins | sample Lox_Sample_22_FD_207093 | JGI IMG/M metagenome (GOLD analysis project Ga0335073, IMG submission 207093) | Soil microbial communities from Loxahatchee National Wildlife Refuge, Florida, United States - Lox_Sample_2.2 | ecosystem: Environmental > Terrestrial > Soil > Wetlands | place: USA... | reverse complement strand
ATGACCAGATTGACTGCTTTCTCGAAACCCTCGTAATCACCTAGTATCTACGAAATCAGCAGAAGGATGTGGATGGTAATACCGCCAGAGTGTCAAGCGTGTCTATTAGCGTTAACGAGAAGTCTCCACAAACATCGTTGATTCCAATGTTCTTCGGATTCAATTTGTCAGATCCTCGACCAATACAGGACAACGGCCGTAGTTCGTCTGCAGGGAATCCGTAGTCCATATAACTCAGATATCCATGATAAAAAGCCTTCTTTGTCTCTTCCCTAACGCCTGTCAGTCTCTCTGTCCACCGCCAAACTGCTACGTACCTGAGTTGCTTTTGACGAATTTTGGTCATTCCATGACACGGAGCATAAAACAACAAGTTTAAGAATATGCACACAAACGAGAACCACAGAAACATTCTCGATTACACCAACCCACTATTCTCCTGTTCCTAAGCCATTTGGATTATCCTGCACGCAATGGACCTCGCATTTTTGGTCTTGCGTCAAATGTGCAGATTCGCAGAAACCTTGAATTTTGGTGCCACGAAATTGCCAACTCACGCGAAAATCATGCGGGCGATCGCAATTTCAAGCTTTTTGGGTCCTCGGTTTTGGAAACCAAGATTCAACGACTCCACGTTGTCAGCTATAATGTGTGGATTTCAGCAGAAGCAGCTGGAGCTGTACCTTGATAATATCTTGGATGCGCTTGTGAGGCAGGATAAAGCTGCGCTGAAGCGATTTGGACAACAGAATGGATTCGTGAACGATCGGATCAGAAGGCTAGTTTGGTGAGTTTGTGATTGAAAGCGAAACTGAACTCGTACAGGCCGGTGTTGCTTGATTGCCTTGATGATGATTGTTCTCTGTATAAAGACGAACAATTTGAGTTTCCGGATGTCGACGAGAGAGATATAATCACCATTCAACAAGATGTACGAAGGTCATTTACTCGTTTTCCTGGTATCAACATCTGCAAATTGTATCTAATTCAGATCTGGAGGATTCCAAGCGAATAGAGCTGGAAAACAAATTAGAAGCCCTCATAACAAAGATCTTGAGAATACATCCAAGACTACATTACGTTCAAGTATACCCTGATTGATCCCTCACTGACTAGATAGGGCTTTCATGATGTTGCAGAAGTGTTAATCCTTGTCATCGACGATCCCAAAAGCTTTCTCCCCTACGCTCTCCTCCACCACCTCTCCCTCTTCAACTTCCGAGACATGCTCCTCCCCTCCCTAGAACCCATGCTCAACTCCCTGAACCTAATCCCCGCAATCCTCCAACGCATCGACTCCAAACTCTACAAACGCGTCCTAATAGCAATTCGACCACCCCACTTTGCAGCATCATCTCTCATGACCTGGTTCGCACATGACCTTTCCTCTCTGAACACACTATCCTCTCTCTACGATTTTCTCCTCTCATCACCTCCTATAACGATTTTCTACCTCATTACCGCAGTGATACTTCATTCGAAGCCTGAGATTGTGGCGAAACCTGACGATGATGAGAAGGCTGATGAGTTTGCTGTTGTGTATAGTCGTTTGGTCAAGGTTTTGAGAGGGGATAGAGTGAATGTTGCTGTTGTGTTGGGATTGACTAGGGAATTAGTTAGGAGAGTTCCGCCTGAGACACTAGACATTTATGGAGAACTGAGTGAGTGGAGTTGTTATAAGTTGGAGGGTGTTGAAAGTGAAGGATCTTGGATGGAAGAAGGAGGTCGGATTTTGAAAGAGGCTACTGAGGAACAATATCGCTCGAGGACTACAGAGACTCCAACTGAAGTGGCTCGACGTGAGAGAACAATTATACGACAAGATCAAGTGGATGAGATCTTAAAAGAGTATAGAGTGGCTCACGTCGAAGTCTCGCAGGAGCAAATGAGAGAGAAAATCAAGGGATTGAAGGAACTTGTCGTAGCAGAGGAAGCCGAAAACTGGAAAGTAAGGGAAGAACAAAGGAAATTGGAGGAACAACAGGAAAAGGAACGAAGAAGGCTTGCTAAGGATTTGTATAGAAAGAAAAGAAGAGAGGATAAGGAATGGGACAATAATTTCTGGGGCATTGTTATTGGGGGGACTGCCATTGCTATTGTGGTGATTGCAATTATGAAGGGATACCATTACGTTTGATGTACAAGGTAGGTAATCTAAGAGACATTGCACCATATTTCTGTTACACATTTACTCAATTGAAAATTCCTATCTACCTACGAAACAACCAAACTAATAATTGAAGATATTCGAGAACTCATTCGGGACCTTTCCAGCCCGTGCTCTTCAAGAAATCGATCCAAGTGTTCAAATGAACGCCAAGCTAGAGATAGTTAGATAGCGAATGCTAGAAGATCTCACCTCCTTGGTGTTCTTTTCAACCTCAGGCTCTGAGTAAGCTCCGAGTCCGATATCTGGGAAGGCGTTGAACATCTCCCAGAGATCGATAGCAGCGAGGTTTCCAACCCTTGAACTAGCTGCTTGGATATAAGGATCATGTGGGATGAGTTGGTAAGTAGCCTTCTTCCCAGTGACTAGAAAATCAGCGGCTTCGCAATGCTATCCTCACCTTTCTCGAATTCGGACACAAGACGCTCAAGCTAAAAGAGTAAGTTATCAGTAACTGTAGGGTGAGATACACTAATTTCCTCGCTGACGATTGGGAACACTTTTCCATTCGCCTTGGGTCCGAGGTCAAAGATACCTTTGACTACAGGACCCATGTCATGCTCAATATCGCAAACAGGAATGGTAGATTCAGGAGAAGGTAATGGCAACGCAAAGACTACAGTACCACCCTCCCCCTATACATCAGAAAGAAGTATGATTAGAAATACCTTAAAACTCATCCCTCCGAGGAAATTCTGGATATAGCAAGAAGGAGCGACAAAACTTGCAATCTCAAAGCCCAAAGACCTCGCATATTGTTCGACATGATACTTACCATCGAAATGGTAGACTTGAGGATACTTTCCACCGGAACGTTCCTTGACTTCATTCAAAGTGCTCCAAATGAAGTGTTTGATGCCTACTTTCTTGGCAACATCAGAAATGAGTCTTCCTTCTTTTTCCTCAGTGATATCTTCGACTTTATCGATCCTGTGAGAAAAGTAATTGGTCAATGCAAAGAATCCATCGGCACCCTCCAAGGCAGAAGCAAGGGAAGATTCAGAATTCAAATCGCATTCTTGAAGAGTGATGTTGGATCCATACTCAAGAAGCCTTTTTGCAGATGATTTGGAAGCATCACGCGTCAATGCGCGAACCTCAATTGTCAGATCTGGATAACAAGAAAGGACAATGTACCTCGTAATTGGGATCGTTAGCAAGAGCTTTGACTACCGAACCTCCTTGATTGCCTGTTATTAGCATACTCTGTGTAAAGAAAAAAAGTTGGAGAGGATCAAAGGTGTACTCACCTGTTGCACCAGCTACCGCAATGATTTTCTTTGCCATCCTCGCAATCCCCGAAGCGTTAGCGAAAGGGTTTTGTCCTGCGGCGGCATGCTGTAAAAATCGTCATGTCATGTGTCAGATCGTCAGATTTTGGACTTTACCGATCTTTTCTCGCTTTAAACCAGTCCAATACCACCTCATTTTGCTGTAACGGACGACACAAACACGTACAATTGCCTGGGTACTGTCGGTACCACGTTGTTGACCAATCATTGCGTCCACATGCTGTCTTGCTCAGCCTCTATTGGCTGGTACCTCACCACCAAATATGCTGCAACTTCACTAGCTATTGCTTTACTTCATATCCTTAGCAGACATGGCTTCGAGTCAAGTCGAGTCGAGTTTCAAGTCTAATTTCAAGATCGAGTTAGTGTTGGCATATAGTCGCTCTGGAACCAGAATCGACATGGGTTTGAGCCAGAAATCTTAGTTTTCAGTCGAGATCATCTATTCTATGAGAATACATCAGCCCTGTCAACATGTCACTAAGTTTTGACTACTATTTGCTTAGTATGCCTCATGACAATAATGGCAGAGAATGAACCAGAAAAGGACCGACTTCAAGAAGCACTAGAACTAACACAGCCCCAGAATTATGATCCAACAGATAGTAAAGATGAAACTACTAAGATGGCATTGCCACGCGAAAGTCGAGTTAACTTTCCCATTACATGACAGGACCAACGACGATATTTAAGAATTCTACGTTCCTACGAGAACGCCAAGCATCTTGAAGTGCTAAGCTAACTTTAGAATCAAACTTTGCAAATCTATCAAGTTGCAAATCAGCTTTGGCGTCTTGTGCCCTTTTTCCTAATAAATCCCTCGTCGTGCATCTGCTAGGTAGATTTAGAGATGAGTATGCATGCTTTAGCAATGCAACAAATTTGGGGTTTTTGGCCTGCGTGAATGGAAGGTTATCGGCGACAATTATGCGAAGAACTTTTTCTGTGAGCAACTGGTTGGTTATTGTAGGACGTTCAATTGACTCAATAGTAGCCTGTTGAAGTGGAGACGCTGGAGAATGGATTGAAAGACCTTTGTCGTCATCAAATTCTTTTGCACATTTTCTTTTGGCTCGTTTGGCAAAGACACAAGACCTCAGGTGATCTTCAAGCTGACCGATTCATTTAAAAGTGTTTTTGTCTATGATCTTAAGAGAGTTTTCAAATATGAATCAGACTGCACTCTTTCTAAACGAGAAAAGCAGGCCAAGCAACAAGCAAAAGAAAAGCACAGTGAATACAGACAAGCTGTTAAGGCCCGTGAGGATGCACTCCACGCTCGGCAACGTGGTCAAGGAACAAACCAGCCTCTCCTTGAATTGCCGAAAAAGCCACATCAATTCAAGGCCAGTTGAAGTATATCTCTTTCCTAGTACAATGCTGATGACTAGCTCGAGCTCTTTGTAAAATCAAATATTATCAGAACTTGGAGCAAGCTAAAGGATTGTGCTTGTCTCTTTCCAATTTTCATCATCTTATTCGTGAATCGTGAAATCATCCAAAAGGTTGTCTAGGAGCACGAAAACACTTTTGATACAATAGTTCGTCCTAGAACAAGAACAAGGCAACCACCACGCTTATATCCTCGTACTATTAACATCGAACAAGATACTGTCATGGCCTTGCAGTATGCCAGTGGCACAGAACACATCTTGGTGATGATGTTCGACATGATGTAAGCTGCCTTTGACTCCATTCTCTAATCGTAGGAACAAATTAGCAATTCATGCTAAACAAGTTACTGTTGGCACTCCAAAAAACGTGGCTTTTTTGCGAGATCTGTGGTCTCAGATTGCTTCAGAGTGTTGCTTGAGTCAGCCTTCCAAAGAGGTTCAAGCCGCTATCAAAAATCAAAGGATGCAGCTCAAAAAGAGAGGAAAGAAACTACAGAAGAAATATGTCCAAAAGCCTAGGAGGAGGTTGGAACAGACTCAAAGTGTGGTTCCAAGACACATGAAGTTTTGGTCTTTAACTTATGAGTGGCAGTTGGTATGTCTTGACGAAAAAGACCAAATGCTCGACCAAGAGATTGCAGAGTTTGAGCGTGCCATGGCTCGGAACAAGAAGAGAAAAAGAGCAACCGATGACATCCAAGTAGTTGCTGAATCTAGTACCGAGACATCTTAGGAAATTATTTTAGTTCTATAGCTAGTTGTAATGAGAAATGAAGGTTTCACGAGATAAAATAATTATAACCCATTACATCTCTTCTCTGACAGTATGCCTTATGGTATGACGAGAACAATGATAAGTGGGCTATGTAATAGGATTGGAGCTGATCGTAGGAATTTAGGGACGTGACCCATTACATTACTTTATTACATGATATTAAGGCATATAATGGGTGACGCACGAGTTCCTCAATACTCAGATCGTGAAATCAGGCCGTGATCTATATATTAACGACACCGATACGAAAATTGGGCCACTCGATCCTCGAAACTGACGTTTTGGGCGTCAGAGAACCTAATAATAGCCTCGAAAGCGATCCGGCATCGGTTTGAGGATCGGCTGGTCAGAGGAAACCAAGGACCGACTGCCATTACTGGTCCCAACTACGTCCCCAATATGGCTCACAGCATCAAGCTTCAGTTGCTCCAGATCCATCACGACTCATCCACTGAATTGTTGCCTGCAGCAAAATTTAATCGGGGTTTGCACTCAACTTCCAGGAGAAATTTGCACTTGCACTCGACGTCCGATCACTCGATCGACACTCAAAAAGTTTTGTCTTTTCGTTGTGTCCCTTTTCCACGGGTTAGGGTCCCTTAGCCAAATACTTTTCGCAATCGTTCGCGTTCGTTTCGCAGTCGTCCTCCATTAATCGAGCTAAGCTCGCATTTGTGAATGAATGTCTTCGTCTCCACTCTCTCTTTCCCTTCGTCCCTCTCCCTCCAACGAGGCAGCTTCTTCAGAACAGTATTTCCCCTGCTATCCTCCCTTTCCAGCTCTTCCCTTCCTCGGCTAGGAATCCCCCACATTTTCTTAATTGGCATCCCGCGCTAACTGTGTCACAAGATTAACTCTAGCACACCTCCTAGCAAGAATAACAGCCGAATACGGCCCTAACTTTGCTAATGTCACCGAAGAGAAACTGTTAGCGCAAATCAATCGGCTGCCAGAAAATGAGTTAGAAATGGAAAATGGAGCGCAATTGGATGTTTCGGGAAAGACGATGAGTAGAGAAGAGTTGGTCAAGACTGTGCAGTAAGTCCCTCGTCTTTGCAAAGCATTTTCGTCAGCTTTTGATACAGAGTCTAAGTGTAGGGTTGCTGTGGAAGAATCATCGTTGGCACAGGATTTCATTTCCCTTTTACTGTCGTCAATGAGACCTGCTGCAGGATCTGCGTCAATGTCACCTGCTTTGAGGAATGCTGTGCCTACTGGAGCCTTAGGTGGTGGAAGAATTGCTGCACCGCCGCAGAAGGCAGATACTGTGCTGTGTGCTGGGTGGAGGAAGTCTGAGCTTGACAAGGCGAGTCAGACGTTAATTGCGGCTGCAGAACGAGTTGGTCGAAAACAAGGAGCGATTACTGGATTTGTGGAAGGAGTTAGTAAGGTGAGAAGCGGGGGTTGGGGGATAGTGCAGATGCCTGCTCCTAGTGGAGAGACTGGGGGCTTTAAGGTTTTCTATGGGTTTCAGAAAGGTATGGAAGTGTCTCGTCTTGTGTTGACATGTAGCCGGATCCGATTATCATGATCCTGGGTTTGGATTTCTGAGAGAAGGGTCAACCGGTGATCTTGTTTTCGATAAGGACCCAAAATTCGCTGATAAGCCTGAGAAGCAATTGCGAATACGGCTTGAACAAAATGCCGACATCTCAAGCTCGATTACGGGACCAAGAGACTACAGTGAAAAGGGTCTATCTCAGGTTGAAACTCAACTTTACAAAGCTCGCGATGCTGTGTTTGACGATGAACTGTATCATGAGGTTTGTCGTTTCATTTCCAAACTGACACATAGCTCACGAAGGAAGCTCGGGTGTTATCAAATTCTGGGGTACTCATTAACGAGACTGAGATCCATGTTCCTTTGCCAAATGGATCTAAGATTCTTATTGACCTAGTATATTCTGCTTTAGGAGTGATCTAATCCTAGATTAACCCGGAGGAGATCGAAGGGTCAGATGGCGAGACCTTACCGAATTTAATACTTCAATCCCTGCGGGCTCTTCTTTCACATGCACATCATGTCAACCTTAAGAAGCGACAGGAAATTCCGGAACCTCTGAACCCAAGGAAACCACAACTCCGCCCCATGATCCTTCTTCGTCCTATCCTCGCCTTCGCAACACACAGTAATCTCCTGCACTTAGCAGAAACATACTTCAATTCCCTTCTCGAGCCCTTCAAATCAGCACACCTTCCCTGTTCCCTTTCCATCTCTCGATTTTCCAATCTCTCTTTCCCATCGTCTCTTTCGTCTCCTCCGTCTTTAGTCGAAACTCTCCTTTCTACTACCCGGTCGACACTCACTCTATATCTCCCCGGAGATTCTTCCTTATCATTACAAATACAAACACCCTACCAACATTCCCAAGCAACTTATACATGGCAAGCACCTTTCATCCTCAAAACCACATGTCGTTCGGCACCGGATGGAGAGATCCAATTTGATGCGTTGAACGATGCAGAAAGTCCGATTATGTTGGCTGTAGAGGAAAGTCTTGCGGATGCTACGAAGGAGATATTAGGTGAAGGATGGAGGAAAGTGGAACTTCGCGAGTTTGAGAAGAAGGGAAGGAGAATCAGAATTGAGATCAGAAGTTTTGATCATGCAGGGCGAATCGTTGTTGTTAATGGCGAGGAGGAAATTGAGTGTACGGATAAGAGTTTACAAACTGTTTTGGAGGATATTTTGAAGACTTGAAGTTTTTGTAAGGCGTTATCGGACGGCGCCATGTGGTCAGATTTTTTAGGTATGTCGGGAACACGATGCTTATCTTGAAGAGAGGGACACCGACCTAATATGTACATTATCCACAGCAGTTTATTTGGTCGAAGGATTTTCGACCATTCCAACCCATACATTGATCAAGAGGTCGTGCACCCAACTCACTTCATCCCTAGTCAACTTGACCATCTTTTGTCCTCCCGCCGTCGGCGACTTTGGAGATGAAAAGCCAGGACTGGTACTTGTGATAATACTCCCGCTCTGCAAAAAGAAGCTTGGATTCGATTCGTAGGAAAATAACACTTTGTCCTTCGGTGGTGTCGGCAGCAGGGTTGTCACGGACGGTCTGGGTCCAGGAGTAGTTATCGTTGCAGTCTTCCAGACAGACCCGTAGGCAGCACATGCCAGAGACAGATAGCCAGTTAAAGCGGCAAGTGTGAGAAAGGCCGTTTGTGTTACAATCGGTTCATCCTGAATCAGTTATCGCAATAGACATGAGTCTGTACGGTTATGTAGCGTTCGCTAAAAGCTTTAGGATTGGTGGTACTAGATGATGGAAGTTGATTTGTGACTTTGAAGATATAACTCGATGGGTGAAGAAGGTCGAGGGTTGGAGTACTTTCAATATGGACTTTGACAGCTGCGCCTATGACTGGCCATGAAAGATTCAATGTTGAGTCTCGAATCATGATGTTCAGAACGCAGTACTGGGTTGATGATAATTTGGTTCTTTAGTGGACAGTCTCAGAAGTTTGTCACCGGCTAAATAAAGAGTTGCTCAGATCTGAGACGTCCGAATTAGCACGGACCTTGCGGTAAGTTTGCGGGGTTGGGCGTGAATCACAGGAGAATGAGACGTGTGTGGCTGATTGGCCGCCATCCAACCTCAGCCTCATTCATGGTCGTTTAGCGAACAGAGCGAGGACAGTTGAATACGCCAAGGCTTCCACCATCTTCCTTCCACGTTCGTCTTTGTTCTGTTCTTATAAAGTTCTGTTTATCCAGTGCTTTGCAGGAACTCTCTCTCCTACTTATCCTCCGTCCTTCCCTTACTTTGTGATCTCGTTGAGCAGAAGTTACCATGGGTAGTGGCGCACCTCCACGCACTGCGTCATCATCCAATGCAGCTGCTGGGACAAGTCGCCAAAGTGGAGAATCCAGCGAGTTTTCAATGCGAGAATTGGAAAATGAGATTGTAGATATCAGCGCAGCTTCATCAGGATTAACCTCCTCGAAAGTTAAACTTCTCTTCGCGAAATCTAAAGGTACGACATTTCATTGTGTCATCAGCTCATTATTCAAGTATATGTTCATCCTACGCCTCGTGCAAAAGACAACATCCCCGGATGGTTCGCTCTTGTAGAAAGACAGGGAGGCCCATCCTCCTCCTCCATCGTAACTCGCAAGAGTATTCTCCCCGTCTAGTCTAAGCATACTTACGTCAAGATAATATCCTCATATCATGGATTCCTGAATCCCTCCTTCCAGCGGGCGACTCAGAATGCTATGTCAAAGTAGAACTATCCGATTTAGATGCACTGCAAAACACTCCATTCTCGACAAAAGCAGATGTCCTTGTCCCGCCTCCTCCACAGGGTGGATTATATGCCTTCTCCATTCCGCTCAGTCGAGTATTTTCCCTACTTGTTCGACCTCCACGCATAGGCTGGTGGAGTGGAAGTCTCGTCATTAACGAACGTGGTGGAATGACCCATCCTGCCCTATTCTTCCATGACGCAGAATGCAAAGTATTCTCCTTTCTGTTTACATGTGTTAACGTACATTAGAGTACTCAATTAGCCCAAAAAAGACGACAAAGTGAAAGTTTTGATCCCTTTGGGGCTCATGGAGATCCCTATTGGGGAGGCGACGAAGCCTTAAAATGGCTAGCTAAATACGTGACTATTCAACGCTCAACTCTAGAACCTCAACTCTACCTCATCGATCCCTCAACGGAAGACCTCTTAAGTCTGTCTCCTTCTCCATCTTCTACTCCACCGCCTCATTCTTCGGAAGACGCAACTATGGATCCCATCACTGCACGTCTAAAGGAAGCACGATGGAGTCTTCTTGAAAAGTTTGCTAGAGTCACTGCTTTTGGAAGAAGAACAGCAATCGATATTCTTGAACAACCTATCGTCAAGGAACAAATCATTCCACGTTTACCTCCCCAAATGAGAAATATTGTGAAGAGTAAGGAGGTGCAGAGATATGCTGGTGAATATGATTCTGCAAGGGAGTATTTGGCAAGGTGGGCTGCTGGGGTAGCTGAAGAGGCGGAGAGGGAAAGGAGTAAGAGAGGAGAGGAAGTTGGGAATATTTGGGGTAGTGGAAGTCGCGGAGCGGATGGTTGGGAGGAATTGAGTGAGCTGGGTGGTGGATACCAAGTCTTATCTGTATGATTGTCTCTGAGATATGCATGACTGACGGTTAGAACGAGTTACCTGAAAGGGTAGAGAGAAAGAAGCCTTTAGATGAGAGGACGTGGAAGAAATTCTTTGATCATACCGGTCATCTCGCTATTTCTACAGTCGAAGTCAAGGAGGCTGTTTTTCATGGGGTAACTCATATCTTGTCGCTCAAGTTAATCGCAGGGTGTTGATCCGTCTATTCGTCCTGAAGTCTGGAAATTCCTACTGGGATTGTATCCTTGGAGTTCATCTGATGACGAACGCAAAGCTATTAGACGGAGTAAACGGGACGAATACGTCAGGCTGAAAGCTAAATGGTGGGATGATCTCGATCTCCAACAAGATCCCTGGTTTATAGACCAAAAGTCACGAATCGAAAAAGATGTCCATCGAACGGATCGCACAATTAGTCCTTTCATGGAAGAGGACTTGCCGCACCCTGATCCAGATAGTCAATACTCTGGAACAAATGCACATCTAGAGATGTTGAAGGATATGTTGATGACATACAACATGTACGACAATAAGGAGGTCGGTTATGTCCAAGGTATGAGTGACATGTTGAGCGTGGTATATGCGATCATGCAAGATGATTCCGATGCCTTCTGGTGTTTCTGCGGATTCATGGAGCGAATGGTACTATCATCCTTTTCCAACATCTGACCATAGAAATACAATTTCCTCATGAATCAAAGTGGAATGAGACGACAACTTCTCACACTCAAACAGTTGACGAAACTGATGATTCCCAAGTTATACGCTCACCTTGAAAAATCTGGATCAGATGAATTCTTTTTCTTATTCAGACAAATTCTGGTATGGTTTAAGCGGGAATTCTCCTGGGATGACGTTTGCACTCTGTGGGAAGTTCTTTGGACAGATTATTTGTCTGGTCAATTCCACTTATTCGTTGCTCTTGCAATCCTTGACAAACACAAGGAAGTCATAATGGGTATGGACTAGTGTTTAGTAATTACTGACGTTGTAGAACATCTTCGTGAATTCGATGAAGTGTTGAAATATATCAACGATTTGAGCATGACGATCGATCTGGAGTCTACTTTAATTCGAGCTGAGGTCCTCTTTTATCGGTTCCAAGGAACCATAGAGTTGATTGACCGTAAGAATGCGGAGGATGCCAAGGCGGGCAAAGAGCCTGAGGTGAAGGTTTCGGATGAATTGCGTGGATTGCTAAAGAAGGAATATCCGAAAGAATGAGTGGGAGGACGAATGGGAGACGGGACGGCATGTAGGGACGGTTTTTGCATAACAGGTACTGTTCATATTTCTGGTATCACTTTTATAAAGACTGGTGTGTTTCTGAATTTACGAGTTGTATTCGAAGGGTCGTGGAATGCCACATTGATCTGGGACAGAACGTCATCTCGAGACACAGGAAATTCAAGCCATTTCATTAAAATATAAATGCTTCGCTCCACAATGCATTGGAATCATAAACCATAATGTACATACATTCCAAATCAGAGTATCCCGACGGAATCAACGTCGGGACCTCAATCCACATTCCAGAAAATTCATCTCATCAAAGCCATCCAAAGATCCACACAACAACAAGACCAGCAATGAGAGCCGCTTCCAACCTAAACAATAGACCACGATCTTCCCATCTGTCTCCAATTCCGCTACTAGCAGTCATCGCATTGCCATTCGAACTTGCCGATTTCGTAGAACCACTTCCGCCACCTGAAGAGGTAATCTTAGTACCCTGAGAAGAGGTGGAAGGAGTGGTACTGAAGGTAGCAGGGGGATTACTGCCCTCAATAGCCACTGAGGAGGCAGCAGGGGTAGTACTTCCAGCGGGAGTGTTTCCGGTAGGGGTAGGAGATGTTGCTGTTTGAGGAGTTGCGTTGTTAACGAATCCGTTGCAGGATGATGTGATAACTGAAAGCGGTGGGATCCCAGCGGATTCCCAACCGCAGGAGGTGAGACAGGTAGAATAAACTGCTTGGAAGGTAGTATCGCAATAGCATTGAGTGAAGATGACAGAGTCTGGAGCACTGGTAGGTTGGTGGCAAGAGGAAAAGTGCTATTGCAGAGTCAGTAACCAAAAAATTCAAGGGTAAGTACACCAGCGCACCAGTCGCAGTTGGTCAAATAAATGCTCTGTGTTGAGCATAGGTCAATTTGAATGAAAATATCAAGCAGAGAAGAAGCAGGAAGAGCGAAATTGGAGATGCCATAAGGGGCCTTGGAAACGGAGGCGAGAGCGACACAGATTTTTTTTTGTTGGTGTGCAGGAACAAAGAAATTTGTTGACTAGAAATAATCCGGTTAAGGCTCTTCAGATGGAGTTTCTAACCGACGCCCCAGATTTCGGGTAAGCCCACATCCTGTCACTGACCATCTCAACGTAACCTCCCGAAATATCTATGTTTCATACTCAGATCGTTGGAATCAAGATAGTTGTTCAATAAATGACCATCTGAACTCAATGTACTTGAGGGCATATGATGTCTCACATGGAGTCACGCGATTCAAGTTCCATTTAAACACCATAACCGCTGAACCTCATTATCATTTCCACCACCATGTCATTATATAGAAGATCAACTGCTGAAGACTTTGACTTTGCTGCAGATAGAGTATGGGATCTCCCTGAAAGTCTATCAAGCGACAATATGCTGACTCTTTACGGACTGTATGATCACCGAGTCATTGAGATTCGACTAATGTTCCAGGTATAAGCAAGGCAAATTTGGTGATTGTAATATTGGAATACCCCCATGGTGGGATTTCAAAGGCAGAAAGAAATGGGAGGCGTGGAATGCGGTTCGCGGTAATGTTCCCGATGTCATTATTCTAATTGACTTTAGGTATGCCACGGGAAGAAGCCCAGGGGCGCTATGTATGGTTAGTAAAGGACTTGTTTGAAAGACAGGGAGAAGAATATTAAGCTCAGAAAATAGTTGAACCAGCCAACTCAAAATCCGTCTTGGTGGAATATAGTATCTCAAGCCAACCTTCATCCAATTAACCATTACCAGTTTTCATGTACTCTCGCTCTAAGTGCTTGTCACTACAACACCATTGCCATTCTGTTTATAGTCATCTTCATCCTCCCTCCAGTAATCCCCGGCTATCATCCGCCGTTCTATCTTCCCCCTCCAGGAATTACTACCCGTTGACACCGTTCCAGCTTGTATCTTTGCCCTCACAATCAAACTCCTGGCATACGAAAACACAATAAGAATGCAATAAATTTTAATGAGCCAAAAGAAGCCAATCGAGACAGTACTGTACCAAAACCCTCCAGGAGCTTCTTGACCCGCTGACCCAGTCTCAGCTAGAAGACTTGCGTCTTGTCCTCTCAGCGGATTTGGAGCTGGTGTTGCAATGATATTGACCTTGGTCACGTCGTCGAGTAATGGATCAACACCGCCAACCGCAGACTTTAAGTTCTCGAGAGGAGGAGATGTATTTGGATTGGAGACGATGAGATACCATATTGCTGCGAAAATGAAAGTGTAGAGGATGTTAATTAGGAAATCGATGACGAAAAAGTAAGCATATGCGACTAGTTCCATGGGGTTTTCCTTTCGAATCAGTATTTCAATTCTGTTTCCAGACGTACATGACGGATACAGTTCAATGCCCATAAACAGACAATAGTTCCAAAGATTGACCAAATGTACATGCTCATCTGCAATGCCGTCATATCCGCCCCTGAAGGTTCAGCAATTGTTCGAGTTTGAAGGGCATACCGGTAAATAAGGATAGTATGCCATAGAATCCGGAGACTTTGTTTATGAGAGTGAAGATTGTGATGACTTCAACGGCTGTCTGAAGATCAATGAAGCCTAGACAGGTCCGTAGTCTAGGGAAGCGAAACCGAAGAATCCGCGTCATGTTATGGTCGTGAATGGAGTGAGGCCGTGTGGCGGTTGTAATGGATGATCCCAAGTTTTATGCGTAGATGCGGAGTTTTCAAGCAGGGAATACGAACAAAAAGCACTGAGAATGACTTTATTGCCTATACGTACATACTATGCCTACCAGAAACCGCATTGCTAAACTCCATTGGTATCAGATTCAATTCCCTTCATTATTATTCTCCTTCCTCTGGTCAATCAGGTCCCATACATCAGAGGAATTATACCAAACTCTCCCAATTCGGAGCATTCAGACACCACCTTTCAGGAGGCAATCTAATTTCTACACCCTCTCTCACAGCAGGCAACGGTCGTCTATTCCTATCAGCAGCCACCTCCAACAAAAACTCTTTGGGCGGAGGCCCTCTAAATGTATTGTTCACTTTCGACGAAACAGCCAATTTGACATCATCAACAGAAATAACACTTCCTTGACCATGTGCATGATCTGCATAGGTTTGTGCATCTAGTAATATGGATTGGGTATAGCGATAGGCAAAGTCGAGGAGTTGGATTGGGACTTTGGGAGAGTAGGCGGGGACGTGCATTGATGTTAAGAGGAGATGTAGCAAACGAGCATCACGCGGTTTGAGGACGGGATCGGAGGGAATAGCGGATTCGTTAGAGGCCGAGGCATTGTTGTTTTCATTCGATGTTGATGGATTGGTGTCTTCGACCATTGGATCCATCTGTCATAGAAAAGGGTTAGCATTTCTTACGAAGAAAACAAAGAAATTTGCAAGAAAATTTGCTCAGACCATTCCAAGCCCATCACCGTCAGACGAAATGGGTTCGAGTGTCTGCTATAGTGGAAACTGCGAATGTTGGGGAATATAAATTACATCATAGCAAGAAAACAAGGGAGAAAGGGAGACAGAATTACCTTTCCTCTCAACTGGACCCAGTTGAGTCGACTTTGGTTTTGTCGTGATGAAGATCCAACGGGCGAAAAAGAAAAAAAAAGCCGAAAAATCTTGAAGTTTCAGGGTTAGATGCTAACCCTAGAACTTTTGTCATTGTTTTCCAATTTTGTGAAATTTCAAGTTGGGAATTGCGACCTCAAAACTTTTCTTCTCACGATCTTCGACTTCTTGGGTGCTCTCGGAATTCTCCCTCCAAATATGCTCCGGAAACAAGCCAGAGAAAGGAGAGCGTGGCTCTATCAGAAATCAGTCGCGCAAAAGTCAAATATAGCACACCTTCGAAAACTCAAAGCACACATCGAAAATGATAAGGAACTGCCGAAAGAACTACAGGATCCAAACCTGAGAAAGGACCTTCGTTTTGACGAAGCTCTACTCGATGAAATGGAACAGATGGACGATGAATATTACAATATGGGGATGCGAGAACCTAAAGTTCTCATAACTACGAGTCGTGATCCCAGTAGTCGACTATTGCAATTTTCAAAGGTTTCTTCCTTCCCTTAATTTTATTGACTTGCAGGAAATGCGGCTTATCATACCAAATTCTACTCGAATTAATCGAGGGACACATGTTATTGACGACATTGCAAGAGCCTGTCGTACCAAGGAATTCACAGACCTTGTAATTGTACACGAACATCGAGGTCAACCTGATGGCCTCATAATCTCGCATTTTCCACATGGTCCAACTGCCTTTTTCTCCCTCCATAATGTCGGTCTTCGTCATGACATCCCTGAAATCGGAACAGCACCGCAAGCATACCCTCATCTCATTTTCCACAATCTAACTTCCAATCTTGGACAGCGCCTCACAAAGATCCTCAAAGCTTTGTTTCCTGTACCAACCGAAGTGCAAAAGGCCAGTAATAAAGGAATACGTACAATTACATTTGCGAATGAAGGAGATTTTGTTTCGTTCAGACATCATGTGGGTGTTAAGACGGGAAAGGAGGAAGTCCAATTGAGTGAGGTTGGACCAAGATTTGAGATGAGATTATTTGAGATTAGGCTTGGGACTGCGGAGAATGATGCAGCGGATGTGGAGTGGCGATTAACACCATACCAACGAAGAGGAAGAAAAGAGATTTTGAGTGTAAATTGAGATATCAAGGGAAGCACTAGGGTATTGTAGAATATAATAAACATTTTTAGTCGCATCCTACAAAAGCTGCTGCTGCAGTCAAAACTCTCGCTCGGATCGACGCTGCAGCAAATTTTCTGCTGCTCACCACTTGCCACCACATTTCGTCGTCGGAAGTCCCAATTTGCATTTGGGCTCTTCACGAGCTCTTGTCATCTCCTCCATCCAATGCTTCTCAATCCTCATCTTCGCTCCTCAAATCTAATAACAAAGCCTTCATTATGTCGGAGTCAATTCCGATTTCTCGCAACACAAGCCAAGCCCAAAAAACCGCTCCGATTCCGGCCATGGAGACCTCCAGTGTATCCAAGAGTCCCTTCCAAAATCCCCTCCTTCGCCGAAGTCCCGTACAAAACCTACAAAATCCGCAACAAAATCCTCGCAGGGGGCAAAAACATCCTTTTCGGACATAGTGTCTCCAAATTCAAAAACCGTACCCCTCGAGTCTGGCGTCCCAATATCAAAGTCAAATCACTCTGGTCAGAAATATTAGGGAGAAGAATTCGATTGAGAGTGGTTACGAGTGTGCTAAGGACAATTGATAAAGATGGTGGATTGGATGCTTATTTGCTTGGCAGTGGGAAGACTAGGATGAAAGAACTTGGACCGAGAGGATGGGAGATACGAGCAGTTTTGATTAGAAGGACAAAGAAGTTGGAGAGGGATGGTTTGATGCGGATGTTTCAAAGGAGCTTATTGATGTGTCCTCAATTGAAGCTCGGTATGGAGTTTAAGGATATTCGACCTTTTGTGAAGCATACTGAGTGGTATGCTGCGTTACCCGAGCATGATTGCAAGTTGGCTTTCTATTCTTTGATGAAAGCGTTGAATCCTGGGCGGCTAAAAGCACAGAGGGCAGGAAAGAGAAGAGCACTGAGACGAAGGGTAAAACCTGCTGTTGTAGTTCGTGTATCCAAGAATATTCGACGTATGATCCGGAGACGGAAGATAGAGGCACGGCTGGAGAGAGTGAAGGAGACGGGGATAAAATTGAAGAGAAGGCGAAAGGAAATGTTCTCATAGATAGTAGAGATGATACAATAGAGAGCATGTTCCAGTTGACGTTCATATTATCATTCCTAACTTTTGTATATGCGATTCACTGTCAAGTTGATCAATCAATCGATCGTCTGCCGCAATTGAGAATCGCGCAAAATTTAGACGCGTCCATCGAACTGTGCGACGAGAAATGACGTTCGACAGCAATCCCGGCATTGCCCGTCTCGACGCTATATATCCATGTCGGAGGGATCAATTTCGAATGTTGTATCTGCTACTGGGAGATCCTAATTTCCCTAGCCCTCCAGTAGTATGTCTCACGGGGTTCCCCAAGGGAGGGAAGCGTAGCTGTGCTCGCGCGTTCTTAAAAGAAACATCGTCGACTTATATTTGGATAGACTGTCTCGAAACTTTATCACCTGCATTATTCTTTACAAAGCTAGTGAATGAGCTACGAAAACTAGAAGACCCAGAGTCTCCTAGAATCCGGCTGAATGCCGACACCACTTCTTCTGTAGGTGCAGTTCGCGAAGCTCTTCAATCGCTCAACGGCAAGATCGTACTTGTGTGGTTCTTACGGTGTACAAAGCTTACTATTAGGCTCTTGAGAATCCTGGATGTCTAAAGGACATGGCACCAGGCTCGTTACTCTCTGTTCTTACACGCCTTCCAACCCTGGCCTCGACATCAAGTAATGTGCAGCTAGTTATGCTACTCATTTCCGATTCTTTACCACTACGAGCCTTTGATGCGACCCCACTTCCCCAAATCGACTTCCCTGCCTACACAAAACCTGAAATCCAGAAAATACTCGGTCTGCATGCTCCCGATTCATTATACTCGACTTCTAATCGTCCTGATGTCGAAGGTGATCTCGATCCCGCCGAACTCAAAAAGATTTGGAATGGCTTAACGTCCGCAGTCATCGATACTTATGGTGTCGGGATGGCCCTTGATGTACCTACCATACTTAAAATATCACGAAATCTATGGCCTGAGATTGTACAGCCTATTATAGATCACGGTGTCATTGAAGAGGAAACCGGCGAGATGGTCTACGGACGGGTCGATTTCACAGGATTATTCGCTTTGGCGAAACGGAAGGGACTGTTTACAGGAGAGGAAGTATTAAAGCGTTTCCTGAATCTTAACGCGAATCACATAACTCAAGGTTCGTTTTATGAAAGTCGTGTTTAATGGGTAGTGAGATACGAATTACCTGTTTATATGAAATTTCTGCTTGTATCGGCTTTCTTGGCTTCGTATAATCCGAGTCGTCATGATGTTAGAATATTTTCACATCAAGCTGCTTCAAGTAAACGGGTGAAAAGAGCTGGGGTTAAGTCTAATAAAGGAATTGCCAAGGTTATTCTTCTGAGATATGGTGTTGACGTCAGATGTCGCAGAGGTTAATTGGACCAAAAGTATTTGAGCTGGAAAGAATGATGGCTATATTCCACAGCATCACAAATTATCAACTCAAACAGACAGTGGACATTCACTCGCAGGTTCATTATCTCATCATAACGATTGCTTACTCAGATTGCCACATTAAGTGCATTGAAGTTGATATTACGAATAAGCAGAGGTGATCCCTTGCAAGGCGGAGGACGCTGGAAAGTCAATGTTCCCGAGGAAGAAGTGAGAAGGATAGCAGGAAGCGTAGGATTCAGTCTCAATGATCATTTAGTAGACTGAAGCTACGCCAGAATAGCTACATATGTATAAAATGTACAGGTATCTTCGCTATGCTATGATCGAATTTCTCCCTCTTCGCTGATTTCTCCTTCCGGCGTCCGACGTTTCTTGTCTCGACCAGGAGGCGATGAATCTTCTAACGATCGCTTTCTGCTAGGGGGTATATAAGTATCTCGTTCTCTCCGTCGGTCTCGACCTGGAGGGGTATATCGACTACTGTTGTAGTGATGTGGATGGAGGTGAGTTTGACTGTTGCGACGAGGAGGGGGCGGTGGTCTGCTATCATCCCCAGGCCGGTAAGAGTCTATTAGAGGCCGTCTAGGTGATCTTTCTCGAATTGGAGACGATGATTGTCTTGCGTATCGTGGAGATTGAACTGTTGAAGAGCTTACATGAACAGGAGATCGGATTTCCCCTTCCTCAGAGCGACTGCCATTCTTCTCCATTCTCACATCATGCATTTCGTTTCCATTCCCAGTCGCCCCATTCTCCTGATGCACTTGTCTATCCGGGTCGTGTGGAGAAACGAGAGATGGTGTGTATTTTCCTTTTGTTTTGGGATCTGGCAACATGTTATACAAATCGACCATGATCATTATGGCATCTTTTGTTACCCTAGAAGCGAAAAGTTGGGATACCTCGTAAATCATCCAATTTCACTCCATATGTCTCCCACCATTCTTTGCCATCTGAAGATGCCGGGACCGTTGTTTTTGTGAACTTTTTTGCGAAATAGAAGGCCGCAGCGGCAATAACCTCCGGAGGATACAAGATTTGCATCACCGTCCGATGACTGCTTATGAATACGATATGAAAAATGCAAGTCATACCTGTCATTGACAAAGGCCCAAGCACATTGACCAAGAGCACTATTACCTGGAGTAACTCGTTTAACGAGGTCCACGAGTAATGGGTAAGGATGAGCGACTTCTAAATCGAAACATAACGCTTCCAGGAGATGCTCTTCTGTATACAATATCTTATCCCTCCATCTCCAGTACTCTTTACTTTGGTCATCGATTTCCAGTTCCCAATTTTTCTGACTGTATCTTATCGCAGCCACAATCAAATCGGGCAACTTTCTCGGATTCTCTTCGACTTTGGTGGCAAGGAATAAACATGTCGCTGCTACTTCCTGAGATGTTAAACATGTCTTGATTGAAAGTGCGTACGTAGTGGTGAAACAATTTCATAGCCTGACGCATGTAGAATCTGTGGAAAAACATGCAGGCTGTTGACACTGTGTAGAGATGAAGTCTGAGTTTTTGACCGACGACTTCCATGAACAGACATCCTTTGCTGCGGTTTGTCTTCTCTTCCTGGGGGTTGAGTCCCTCTCTTACACTTGGAGAAGAGAGAATCTCTGCTTTTGTGAAGTACCATTGCGACGAAGCCGAGGATGTATGCCGTTTCGCCGGCGACCTTGACATTGTTTGTCCTTGGGTCGCAAGGATGGACGAATCAGTCAAACACGGTACGGGAACGTCCAGCGCTAAAACATGAAATCAACCACCTCGTCCGGACTAAAACCCGCCCTTAATTTGGTACAAACCACGACAAAGGTTTGGTAACTTGCCAGGTCCAAATGCTGTACTCACCAACAGCAGAGGAACGGGTGAGCTATGTAGGAGTAGTAATCGTGGTTACTACTTAGAAGTCGTACCCGTGGGTATCGCCATGATCTAATCACTGTCGCCACGTATCTGCGCATTGAAGCTGTTACAGATGGAGAATCGGCGCTGCACCTTGCTGCTATCAAAACAGAGCTAAGATATGGACACATCACTGCCGGGTAACATATCAAGACGTTCGCGAGGATATCAAATGATGAAGCAAATCTGTATATCGATGTATCATCATTTCCAAGTCCTAGATCTCACCAGCAAAAATACATTGAATGGGCAAGATGTGGTAAAAATCATAGGTTTTCCCGGCGTCAAATTCGTATTAGTGTCAGAAACGGGTTCCTGGAGTGAACGCGGTTCTTTGAGAATGATATAGCAGTTTATCTCAACGAAATTTTGTGTCGTGCCTACATGCGAGGTCGCAAACTTCAAGCGAATCCAGCGCGAACCGGTGCTTTGTAAAGGAAAACAAAGCACTGCCTCTCATACTCCTCCTTCAAGAGCTCCTACATTCGTAAAGGGCATTATGAAAATCGCTAGCCTGGATATAATTGCGTAGGAAGGCTTGGCTGGAGCGCGCTTGGCAGGACTAAAGAGACACAGACTGCACGAATAGTGTTCTTGGCTATGTACAAGATCGAAGAAGTTGTGGTATTCCAGACGTAGACAATAATGCATCGGAAACATTTGTAAGAACTGTGTTGTAGCACAAGACGAAAGAATGACTCACAGGAGGAGATAAACAAAATGTACGGGAGTAAATTGCAACAGGGCATACACGACCTTCGATCTACATCTGTAATACTATCTTGAATGCCAACAACCATTGAACCAAGCTTCTTTCCTCATGCCCTTCCCTTGCTGACTTTGTCCAACACAGACTCGTAAGAAACTTCGGCGTAATCGGTTCCTTGAATTTCCGCTCCAATTCCATTAAATGAGCGTTTGATCGATTCCTTTGACGAAGCATAGACCATCTTACTTTTGATAGGTGCAGTATCAGGGGCCCAACTACTTATCAGCAATATTCACTTGACAGAACGATACGCGTAAAAGCATATTTTGTTTCGCTTCCCCTCGTCGCCTTTAGTCCAGTCAAAGTCGTAGACGGCATAACGACAGTCATTCTCCGGAAGTTCCTACGTGTCAATAACTACATCTGCAAAAACCTGGATGTACTTCTAAGAACTTTTCGTAATCGCCATCGCTGGACGTCTTGTGCACGACGATAGCGGTCTTTTCATCGTTCAACCTGAAGATGATGAATTTCGTGCTCTTGCCAAGCTTGAGCTCCTGGAATGCTTCGGAGCAAGAGGGATCAACTGCAACACCAGAGCGAGACTACAACTGTTAGTTGAAGTAAAGAAGGCATGAGGCACCATTTCAGTTCACGATTGAAAGGAGACACGTAACAACTGAAGCGATGCCGGAATTACAAATTTCAAATGTTGTGGCAGTGTCGATTTCGGTCCCGACTAGCCAACAAATATCTGGCCCAGAAAATTAGAGCAAGGTTTGAAGAAGTTTGTTCAAGACAACTTCCAGTGAGATTATGACAAGAAGTGGCTATCAGCGACCCTGACGATATGAAAGTCATTTACGGACACATCAGTGGATTTACGAAAGTACGCATTGCACTGCCGTTCTTTAGCACGGCTTCACCCTTCTAAGACAAATACAAACAATTCTCAAATATCGTCGGCCCATCTGGCTGCCTCTCGCAACAACTTGATTTCCTCACCCGGCTTAAACGCGGGCATTCCAATAAAAGGACCTACAAGTTAGACAAGTAATTCAGAAGAGTGATACATCCAGAACATCGAAAAGCATCTCCTAATCCACAATTTCCACAACTACCAGTCTTTCCCTGTACAGTGAAATCCAATTCATCTTCACCCAATACAACTACCGGTAACTGTCTTGCTTTTGCATCCTCAGCTTCTTCCAACTCTTTCAATCCACATGTACAATCCTTGCAAGCCTTTCGACGTTTCCCAGGAGCCGGTTGACATTCTAATGGTTGAATGAGGGGTTTTGTGAAATCGTTGGGTTCAAGGAGGGTGGATTCGTCTATTGTATCGGACAAGTCTAGTGAAAGGAAATCTAATCGCTTCTTTGGTCTCTTTGATGATTTGGGTTTTAGACGAAGTGGTACCGCTGTAGTAGATTCTGGTTTTACTAGCACAGTCTGGAAATGTTAGAAAACTTGGTGGAGAGGATGAAACCTGTTCTCCGTCCTGTTCGACTAAGAATCCAGCTAGAACAGCATCGGACTTGACATATTCTTGCGGTTGGCCTATTCGTAGTCGTCCTCCTGGTCTGAGCGTATTGATGATTTTATCAAAGACATTCTTCAATTCGGAGTAGGCATTCTCCAATTCGCCATGTTTCTCTTCGGCGGGAGGAAGCGCAAGAATAGCTTCACTGTAAGTACTTGGAGGCAACGGAGCAAAGTCGAGAGCTATGCGATCCAACATTTGGAGGTCATGAGCCTGACCGGCGGGGATGGATGACAACAAAGATTCCAAGATTTCGGGTTGATGTGAAAGCGATGAAGGGGAGAGGACTAGGAGAGGGGATGTATTCGACGATGACTGTGATAATGACTTTAGAGGAGTACTAAAGTTCAAGTCGTCGAGAGAATCTGGATCCAGGAACGGAGGTGGCATGGTGAAAAGGAAGACAGTCAGAAACTGTTAAAAAAATGTGAGGTTTCGTGAGGGGGGGTGCTGTGGTGACAAATCCCAAATTTTGGCAGGCGAAATTTCCGCCGGTCGCAAATGTTAAAATCATTGGTTTAGTATTTAGCTAGGGTTCATGACCTAGAGCTCGCTTAACTGCAACGGCTCGTACGTAGGCATCACCATATTTTTATCCCATATCCTCATATCCTCAAGAACCTCGTTTTCCCTTCCATTTGAGCCCTCAAAGCCCCCAGTCCAAATCCCAACATCTTGACGCAGGCCCCGCGCATTATGCCGTCCATTCAGACCTAGGGTTAGGGCTACGCCATTCTCATCGCGTAAAGTTGTAACGCACTTCTCAAGTTTCTTTCCGATTGAATGGCTCCAGCTCCTAATTCCACACTTGTCCTCTCAGGACACAAAGACAGTGTCAGAACAGTAGCCTGGAACATAACAGGAACTCGTCTTGCCTCAGGCTCAACCGACAAAACTATCCGTGTATGGAATCCTGAAAAACCAGAGGTCCGCTATTCCATTCAATTAAAGGGACACAATCAGGTTGTAGAGCAGTTATGTTGGAATCCTACCAATATAGATCACCTTGTTAGTGCGTCTCTTGACAAGACTGTTCGGTTTTGGGATTATCGAGGTACCTTCGCGCGCAATTGATTTACACACGCAGGCTGGGATCATGCTAATCTTGATAGAAGGGAAATGTGTTAAGGAAGTTCTTACGAAGGGTGAGAATATTAATATTACGTGGAGTCCGGATGGGAATCACGTTGCTGTAGCAAGTAAGGTTGGTTCACGCCTCCTCTCACTGGTTGATGTCGGATAGGACGATATAGTCACCATCCTTGACGCACGCCAAATGCGCATATTGAACTCATTCAAAGAACCTGTAGAAGTATACCCTTTTCCACCCTTTCTACAAGCTAATTCAAGACAAATGAAATGACATGGTCGCACAGTGGAGATGTATTTCTTCTTACGAACGGAGTTGGCAGAGTTAAAATCTACGGATGGCCTGATCTCAACCTCATCCATACTCTCGATGCACATACCAGTAACTGCTTCTGTCTCGAATTCGACCCTCGTGGACGATATCTAGCGGTCGGAGGAGCAGACGCAATCGTATCATTATGGGATCTCAAAGAATGGATATCAGTACGAACAATTGATCGACAAGAGTACTTGCTCTTTCTCTCCTCAAAACGAACTAACTCTTCTAGTTGGCCAATTCGAACTTTGAGTTTTAGTTATGACGGAGTTTATTTAGCATCGGGATCTGAGGATTCTAATATTGACATTGCATATGTGGAGACAGGCTTGGAAGCAAGAAAGGTGCCTACTACCTCTGCTATTAATAGTCTCGCCTGGCATCCTGGGAAGCATTGGCTTGCTTATGCTGGAGAGGATAAAGAAGGGTCTCTCCGAATACTGGCGTTTCAGGATTCAAAATGACACTCGCCAAAATGTGGTTGGAGTGTCATTGGTTTGCCTTTTTGTGAAAAAGGCAAATGAAAAGCCAATGGAAGGTTTCGTGTCATGGCATGAGTGGAGAGGCAAGCTTGTAGTAGTCTTAACCAGTCGGACATGCTGTCGCTCATGATGGATTCAGCAAGAACGACTACATGTCCATGAAGAAGAGCTGTCTTCGATCCTACAAATCCCACAGACTACTCTGAACGATCAAGTTTACAAAATGTACTCCGAGATCTCTCATGTCGTTGGTTCTCAATATCCGACTCACGTCCAGCAACGCATCTTTGTTGCAAGTAAATCTGCTTTGACCGATGATGAGATACCACAAAACAGAAAGGCAGCGTATTGGAAGATTTTTTCTGTTCTCCGATTCTGCACTCGTAGTATGGGATAACGGAGGAAAGAAGTTCAAGTTCTCTAGATTTCAAACTGAGCATTGAAATTCGTGTGAAAAGAGTTCTTAAACTGTTCGTTAAAGAGCGTTTAGTAGATCAGATAGAAATCGCAGTGATATCGATCTCCCTTCGGTGGTTTGCACATAGCTAATTAAGGTCGGGTTTTAGTCCGGGCGGAAGTGCACCCCTTGCGCCAACCAAAGGTCGTCATTACTAAGTAGTCGATAATCCCCTCTTTTCCATCATCACTAGTCTCTCCATCGCAATCACAAGACCATACAGATCCATTGTCCTTCTGTCGCTATTTCTCGGACATCTGGGTGCTTGAGAGAATCATGCGTATGGTTATCTAATTACTACTATCGAGTTTTCCTATCACAAATGGACTCTATATATTCCTGTAACACCCCAACACACACAAACTGAGTACCTCTCCTCGACGGTGCTAGCAATGCCTCTGGACTTGCCTTCCAATGATTCCGGTGGCCCTACTCAATCTTCCTCACCATCCTCTTCTCATCCCCTTCCTAATCCTCCCTCCTCCTCGGGCCCAGAAGCGTCACGCGTTCAACAATTTTTCGAAATGATTCGAGCTAGTCCAGAAGCTCGGAGAGGATCCGAACAATCAAATCAACATTCATTCGAACCTCTTCTTCCAGATTACATGTCTAGATACACTCCAGAATCGCGGTACAGAATGCACCGTCGATCCCATGGCGATAGCTCGACTTATACAAGATCATATCACTTGCCCGAGTGGAGACAGCCCGATCCGAGAGCAGTGCCCGAATGGAGACGCCCTTTAAGGAATATGCCACAGCCTTCCATGCCGGCTCAACGTTCGATTGCAAGTCTCGGCTTGTTACGCAGAGAATTGGAGGGTGATATTACGTTTATTTCGTCGGAGATTTCGGGATTGGAAAGAGAACTTGAAGATTTGCTCGGGCGGTTTCCTCATGAAGAGCATCATCCTCGAAATCATTACAGACATTCTTCCATGTCGATGTCTCCTCGAATTCTCGATTCCGGACGTCGTTCCTCGTCCTCTGTTCAACAATTGGCAGAAGGTCAGCCTTGCCGTAAGCTTGAAGATGGTTTACTGTTTTTGGAAATGCGACGATCATCGAAACTACGTATTCCCGCCCATGTGCAAGATCCTCAATTAAATCGACCCTTTGTTAGAGAAAGCAGTTGGCTACGTTCGGGAACTCTGTTTCGCGGCTCGCAGAGTCTGACTGCAGACTCACGGAGATCACCTTACCTTGGTCAACTTGTGGAATTCCGATCGCAACAGTTGAAAGGATGGAAACTCGATCTGGTTATTGACCGTGTTGATTATTCGAATATGACTATGGAGGGAATACTGACTGCGTATGTGGAACCACACTCTGAAATTGAACGAGTCTCTTCTTATTGGACTGGCGAGGTTACTTTCTCCTGTTTCGTTCTGTCTTACTCTTCTAGTTAATCGATTTTGACTCTCACTATTCATTCATCAGCACGCATTGGTCGGGGAGTCTCAGCGACGATGCAGACCATTGGAGGAGACTGGAGCCTTTTCGAGATATGAGTGATCCGAGCTTCCTCCGTGCCTTAATGTATGCTTTCAATGCAGTTCGAATACTGATTTTAGATCCCACAAGTATCTCGCCGACATTTGCGAGAAATACATTTTCTTCCGTATCAAAGGTTGAATCCTCTCTCCTTCTGAAGTTAATTTAACCAGAGCATTGTTTCACTCAAGAGCCGCCTGCTGGTCTTTATACCATTGGAGGATTTTATTATTGTTGCCTTCGACGCGATGATGGACATTTGGAAGGTAATTTCGGATATCGGCATCTCTGATTTCAGGATTCTATTTTGATCCCGTTCAGCCGCTCCAGAAGCTGGCGTTACAGCCGATGTGGGGCATAACCGCTCAGGGAAAAAGCTTCCCCATATATTCGTTTAGGTAAAATACAAAAGCGCTGGAGGGATAGGAAAAGGGGTCAAGGTTGGGTGGAATTTATTGAAGGCAGCTGGTACATGTCTTGTTTAGCCAAACGGCAAACGTATCTGTGGGCATTATAGTAATGGATTAAGTAGATTAAGTTGCAAACTCAAGCTCATACTGCAAACGTGGCCGGGACTTCCATCGTTGATGGGATCTTCTGATAAGGATAAGGGGGCAGGTTGGCCAATAACCATTGTACTTTTTAGTATGGTGCATGTAGGCGGCTATTTAGACTTTATGAGGCTTACACCGGGCTGTTTTTCATCGCCAGACCACTTGACTAATTTGCCAGCCCTGGCTACGTATCCTCAGTCCAAACATACGTTTGTGCCTCTAACCAGGGCAACATGTCCTCCTTAGCGCGACTCCGCACTTCATCCCCTCGAAAATCTCCTCCAAAGTCACCGACTTCATCACCGAATGTACGACCCCCTGATCCAACTATCACCTCAACCCTCCCCTTCTTACGAGACATCCTCTCCACTCCAGGCGAACACAACAGTGCAAGTTTCCTACGAAACATATTTCCAGAGTTATTACGTCTTCAACACGACATTATTCATTCCGACGAAGTGGACCCTGTCGATCGCATTACGTTACAGGAAATGAAAGATCTGATTAACCTGACCAAAACGATTCGAGGAATCCCCGGAAATGAGGCTTCGCGATTTCATCTCGTAGAGTATAATACCGAGACTCATGCCGTGCAAAATTTTTGGTCCGTTTTGGTTCCTGTGTATCGACTCTCGCAAGACGTCGGACAACGACCGACGTTGAATCTCGCAAATGTCAGTTTGCTGGAAAAGAATAAAGAGGCGGAAATTGCTGCAAAGGCACTGTCGCAGGAAGACTATGAAAGGTTGCTGTATGTCTTGATATCGCATATTTTCAGAATACTGGGGTCTGATTGTGTGCCTGTGGTGATGCGGCCTGTGACGACAGAGCATCTGAGGGGATATATTGAGCCTTTAACACGGCTCGGAAAGTGGGATTCCATTGAGTTTCCGGCTATTGATGGAGAGGACAGGCCGAGATTTCGGTTGTTAGGACTGTCTGATAAAGAAATTCAAAATCGGGGTTGGACAAGAGAAGGAGAATTCGGGTGGGCTCATATTCGGGATCAGGAAACTTCAGAGGAGGAAATGGGGCATGACAGGGATGGGTAATTTTTAGGATTTCACGGTATGTAGGACATTTTTGGAAAATCAAGTGAAACTTGGGGCATGGGTGATTGGGAAACATCTATGTTATATTTGGAGTATTCTTATCCCAATATTATTAGCATTCTAGTACGTTTGGAGTTTGAGATAAGTGTTCAGAAGTATTGGCCTCTGCAAACTCAATATCGTCTGTCCCAAGATCAAAGTCAGAAGATATAATCTTCCACGACTCATCTGTCCATAGTTCACCTGGTACAGCCTCAAGCGCGACTCCATCTGCATCGTCATTATCCAAAATTTCTCGTCCTTCAAGTGCATAGAGGCCTGTATGCCCACTAATCGCGTACGGCAGACTTCCAGACTTCGCGAAAGGAGAAAAAACAAGTTTAATCCTTGTTTGCATCGGATTGTCTCTGACCAACATTATCCTCGATGTGATCAAATTTGTCCAAACAAGTCCCAATGCAGGCCTTTTTGTTCCCTCCACGAGAGTCTCCTCCATCAATCCATCAAACCACTTCGCCTGATAATCCAACGCCAACAATTCTTCTTCTTGACTAGAATTGACAGCTTGAGATGATGACCGTTTAAAGGCGTCAAGGACTTGGTTGACAGCGACAACAGCGACGTTTTCTCGGATGGCGAGATCTTTTAACGTCCCTGCTAGTTTTCTGAGATCCTTAGATCGTTGCGCCATTTGAGCACCGGGTTTCTGAGAAGAAGTTGTTACTCGATCGAATTCACCACGATAATTGGCAGTCACGGAGTCCAGGATGATGAGGCCTATGCTAAATCGCTCCAGAACGACTGGAAGTTGGTATGTGACGATGTGTTCTTGGGCCTCGAGGTCGCTGCAATGATAGTAGAATATCCGATCGCCGCAGGCCTCCAGGGAAGCTATAGCTTTTTCGACATCTTCTGCTGGGATATTAACTGGTGGCGAGTTTGTGAGTTTCGAGATAAGATGGCTAGCGATTTGAGATAGTCGAGGGGTCGCTAAAGAGGACTCGGTACCAATGTAGATTACACCCGCACATAGCCCTCCTAATGATCGAGGAAGGTGTGCTTGAATGCATAATTGCAGACACAATTGGGACTTTCCCAGACCACTACAGTGAGAAAAGCGACTACTGAACGTAACTAACCTCTCGCCTGTTATTTCTGTCAAGTATGACGTTGGAAAGCCTCCTCCAAGTAATTGATCGATTTTGGCATCGCCGGTACTCAAAAATGCGACATCTCCACTTCTCTGCTCTGCGGTCTTCACCTCCTTCTCTGCACTATGTGAAAGCGTAGAAATGACGTCCTTGACCAGCCTCTGGATATCGATTATAGATAGTTGCGTTCGTCGATGAATTTCGAAGACATCAAGTGTCAAAAGGTCGACTGTTTGGATTCCCGCGTTGTCCAATGCTTGTAATATGCGACTTGACGGCTGAGGAAGACTTGGCACCAAAATTATGTCGGACATTTATCTCGTCCCGACATTCTCCCGCTTAATCTACTTGTCAAAGGTGCTGTTCCATGCTGGTCTTCATGTCACGACTCGGTCCTAGTCAGTCGCGTAGAGGAATTTCGCGTCAAAATTTCCGAGTTTTATTCGAAGATCCAATTTACCAAGAGTGAAGGGTGTGATCCAGACCAGTGAGATTTGATACCTACTACAGTCTACGAGTAACTAAGTCTGAATCTAATGATAAGGAGAAGGGAAAATAGAATATTAGTTATAGTACAGACTTTTTCTAATCTGACCATGGCAAGAGCGCCTCCTCATCTAATACCTATGCTCTGAGTAGCTGTTGTAACACTTTCGAATCAAATGCAATGCATTGAACTACGCTCGCTTGCCAATGCAAAACTCCGGCATCGAAAGCTTTCATCATCGACTTGGTTGTGGGCTCAACGCCCTTCTCTGTACACCATTCCTTTCCCCAATTCGATCTCAAAGTCCCTGAGATCTTGCGAGTCTTAGTCGAAGGGCATAAACTACTCCACTGTTCTCTCGAGACTTTGAAAGTATGCAAAACTAACAATTAATCGGGACATATAAGGAGAAATACTTTTATATTTCCCAAAATACGTCCAATTAGTGGTTTTCTTGTCCTTGATAAACAATTGAAATCCAGATTTGTCCTGGTTGTCAGTGATGAGATAACGGAGAGTTTACCAGGGACTCAGGAAGTGCCTTCACCAAAATAATACCGTGGTCTCCAGGAGCCTCAGGAAGAAAATCCTGTTCCGTCTCCTTGAGACAGGCATAAGTAGGACCTTCAGCTCTATCTCTTGGATATGGAAAAGTTGTCTTGAGACTTCCTCCCATGACGGCCGCAATTGTCTCTCTCTTGAATTGGTGGTCGTGGGCTCGCAATTGTGGGGAAACATGGATCTTGGCCGGAAGATCGAATGACGATAACTGGATTGGTGACTTGAGCGCAGCACGAGCGACAGATGGAGATTGTCCGCTAGATGGGGAGGAATTTAAGATCTGCTCGAGACTAGAAATGTTCTTCTAGTTAGGATATACATGTTATACGATACTGACCTTCTTAACTAGAATTCCATTTGGTTTAGACCTAGTAGCGTAAGGCGTTTCATGTGGTGTTTCATTTTGCTCATTAGGAGGCATCTCGCCATATCTCTGAATCGTTTTTCGAATTCGCTTCCCTTTTCCAAGATCCTATAAATTTAGTGAGATAGAGACAAGTTTACGACCTCAGTGTCTTCAGAGTCCTGATGTTCCTCCAATGAAGCACTAGGATTGAAAAAAGCATCCATATCGGCATTTACATGAGGAGTCGAAGTCCTTCCCGTCCTCGCTCTCTTTACCTCCAATTCACCCTCACTTTCCTCTTTGTCATCCTCATCTCTAGCCCTCTTGCCATTTGTTTTGGGAGGTTGGGTCCTCAATCTCTTAAAAGTGCCAGGAGGCCGACCCCTTCCTCTCTTTTTTTCCTCGACTTTAGCCCCCTTAGGGGAAGTTTTAAAATTACCACGCTGAGACTTGATGAAATCAGACAATGCTTTTCCGCATATGCTGCAGAATTTGCTGTCTGCTCGCAATGCTGTAGAGCCGAGTTCAGTGCCACATTGGTCACAAAAGAGACGCATTGCAATGTCTTGTCTTGACTGCAAAGGCACAGCTGGACTGGAGACTATGCGCTTAGTCTTCTGCACAACAAAGCTTAAATTCTCTTTTTAGGGTAGTTTGCAACCCTAGAATTCAATGATTTCTCCTGATTTCTATGCTGTCGATCCTTGAAAAGAAGTTTTGATTCTCTTGTGAATGCTTTTGGCGTAGGAGACTGGAAGATTCAGTGAGAATGGCGACGAGTACGATTGCGAAGAGGACGCCTGCGGAGACTCAAATGCTCCACCAAAAAGTCTTCGTGAGATCCTCTCGAGGCAAAGCGACGAAGGTACGACTTGACGATCTTCAAGAGTTGACACTTTAGATTGTTCGGGAGCATTATCTTCGAACGGATATTCCTTGTGGATCAGAAGCATGTTCAGAATGTGCTCCTTATCTATCCCAAGCATCCTCCTTTCACGGTACTTCTTCTACTTTCCTTAAGCTGACGTAGACTTTCTTGTGCTTCTACCTACTGCAGCACCAGTCCACCCGGTATTCCATGCGCATTATATCATTCCGGACACAAATATACTTCTTCAATGCGTACAGCCGATGAAATACTCTTCTGACTGCAGATGGATCTATTTGAAACGGCCTCTTTCACTGCAATCATAATTCTTCAAACGGTCCTTGATGAATTGCGCAATAGATCGTTGCCATTATACAATCGACTTCGGTCAATGATGACCACAGAATCCAAGAGGATATACATCTTTCATAATGAATTTCGTGCAGAGACATTTGTTAAAAGAGAACCCTCCGAGACTATCAACGACCGGAACGACAGAGCTATCCGCGAATCCGCAAAATGGTATAAACGACATTTAATGAAGAGTCTTCGTGGGACCAACGTCCGTGTCCCTGAGATCGTTCTGTTAACCATGGACAAAGCAAATTTAACACTTGCCTCTAAAGAGGGCATTTCTGCTTGTTCAATCTCGGAATACGTGGGCCAGTTTGAGGATGCGGAAAGTTTGTTGGACATGATATCAGCGTCTGAAGGATATGAACGAAGAAAGGTAAAGAGCGGTGAAAACATCTATCAGGAGTATTATTCTTCTGCAAGGATACAAGCTGGCATACAATCACAGGCTCTGCACTCGGGAGTCATAACCATCTCACCATACAATTTCTTGGAAGCTACAGTCTCGAATCCGTCTCCGGATGGAAAACCTTATTTGATTGTCGGAAGAGAGAATATCAATCGAGCTGTTCATGGGGACGTGGTAGCAATTCAACTCCTTCCTGAATCTGAATGGAGAGGACAAACGGAAACCATCGTTGAAGAAGGCGATGTCGCCGGTATAGGAAACCCAGATGCCGATGAGGAGGACCCTGAGGTCGAAAATGAAGTTGATGCTAAAGAACGCAAAATTCTCCAGGACACGGAGAAAACTAAGTCCAAGTCACTCGAAATGACAGCCAAAGTTGTTGGGATAATTAAACGCAATTGGCGAACGTATGTAGGACATATTGACCCATCATCGGTTCCACCCTCTGCATCTACATCACGGACTCCAACTACAGTGTTCTTATTACCGTTATCAAAGCAAATACCAAAAATCAGAATACGAACTCGCAGACCGCATCTCCTCCTAAACCAACGGATTTTGGTATCCATAGACACGTGGGATGCAACCTCTCGTTACCCAGAAGGCCATTTCATTAGATCTCTTGGAGTCTTGGAAACACGAGAAGCTGAGACGGAAGCCCTCCTTATCGAATGGGACGTCATTTACAGAGCATTCAGTGAGAAGGTACTCAAGTGTTTACCGGAGGAAGGCCATTCATGGAAAGTCCCAGACGTTCTACCACCCGGTAGACAAGATTTCCGAGACCGGTTGGTGTGCAGTATTGATCCACCTGGATGTCAAGATATCGATGATGCTCTTCATTCCCAACAATTAGACAATGGGAACTTCGAGATTGGTGTTCATATTGCGGATGTAACGCATTTTGTTAAACCGGCTACACCGATGGACGATGAAGCTAAGCTTCGGGGGACTACTGTTTACTTGGTCGACAAGCGGATTGATATGTTACCTATGATGTTAGGAACGGATTTATGTTCTCTTGTGAGTGAGCGGGATCGTTATTCTGTGAGCGTTCTTTGGGCATGTTCCACTTGGGAGATTGTACTGACCTTTAGGAAATGACTCCGGATGCTGAGATAGTTTCTGCACAATTCACAAAGTCTGTTATTAGATCTCGTCAAGCTTTCTCTTATTCTGAGGCTCAAGCAAGAATAGACGACATGTCCTATACTGATGAACTCACCACTGGTATGAGGACGTTGCTCGCCCTGTCAAAGAAATTGCGGGCTCGTAGGATGGAAGCTGGAGCTCTCAACTTGGCAAGTCCTGAAGTCAAGGTGCAAACCGACAGCGAGACCAGTGATCCTGTCGACGTGCAAACGAAAGAACTCCTGGAAACGAACAGTCTCGTTGAGGAATTTATGCTTCTCGCAAACATTTCAGTCGCAAAACGAATTTATGAACATTTTAATGATACCGCTATGCTACGGTATATTCTTCTTTGATCTCATCTGACTTGTAGACGACATGCTGCACCGCCACCAACGAATTTCGAAACCCTTCAGGATATGTTGAAAGCTCGCCGAAATCTCTCTCTCGATGTCTCATCCTCCAAAGCTCTAGCTACCTCCCTGGATGCCTGTGTAGTTCCAGGCGATTCATTTTTCAATACCCTGATTCGCATTCTTGCCACGAGATGCATGCTAGCTGCGGAATATTTTCCTGCTGGAACTTTTTCGAGACCAGACTTCCGTCATTACGGTCTTGCTACTGATATATACACTCATTTCACCAGCCCTATTCGTCGATATGCCGATGTTGTCGTACATCGACAATTAGCAGCAGCAATTGGCTATGAAGAATTACATCCTAGCCTGAGAAATCGAACAGCCCTTGAAGAAGCTTGCAGAAATATAAATTATCGACATAGAATGGGGCAGATGGCCGGTCGTGCCAGTGTGGAATATTTCGTTGGCCAGAGCTTGAAGGGCAAGACTCAAGTAGAAGAGGCATATGTTATGAGAGTGCTTAAAAACGGGTTTGCAGTGTTTGTTCCAAGGTTTGGGTTGGAAGGACTAGTTAATGTACGAGATTTGTCGAAGGTGGAGTTGCCGACGGAGTTTCTTCCTGAGGAGTACGCAATTAAGATTGGGAAGAACGGAATTAAAATCGCGGCATTTGATAAAGTAACGGTATCTGTCGAGGCTGTAAGGGAAGAAAGTACTGGAAAACAGAAGGTTAAGATGCTTCTTGTGAAACCAGAGGTCGACTAGACAAACTATTTAGACCAATGTATCTATAGATCGGGTGTGAGATCCACCTCGATCAGAGGGTGGACATAAGTTAGTCCGGATTTCAACAGATACAAAATCACACCAAAATGAGGAGTTTTTAACCTTCAATAGCTCCACCACCAGTAGACTTGACAACAAGCCACTTAAGGATGAGTTGGGATACAGTTTTGACTTCATAATCTAATGTTCGCATGTCCCGGTAGTTCAGAAGAATAATCACAATTGTATAAGCCATTTGTGGTCCGAGTTTTCTAATATTTAATAGAAGTAATAATTCTAATACCAAGCCTTTTGCTTGAAAATGTTCCTATATTATGCTAGATCTCTTAACTTGAATACTTTCTTGGTCTTGTTCTAAGATTTCAAGCCGATGCGGCATCCCAATCTATATGAGATGCAATGGTGAAGTTGAGCACTCAATTGAACAGTAAATTCATAGATACATGAAGAACACATGACATGTCTGCTTTAACTTCATAAAAACGAAGTCAAAGCATAACTTTTTATTGCCCTTAAAGATTATGATAGTATTGGACTGTCAAGCTTGTAGTTATAACTTGAAATGTACAAGGTCTAATTTATGTACTTTCTGTCAAAACTTGAATTTTTATCTATGGTACCTTACAATGCTCATAACGCCCTTGTATTATACGACTCAGCGCCTTTAAACTTGCTCTAAACAAAGACATACAAGGTGCTTATCTATGTATTTATAACTGCTACTAAAAGCTCTCTGAAAAGTTTAGTTCCAATTCTGATATGAATCCCCTTTTCAAAGCGACCAGTCCCGCCCAGTCTACACCACAATTTGGGCTACAGCGCCAAATTTGAGAGTCTATTCTTTTAAATAATGGTTCAAAATTATAGGATGCTGGGACGTCTGTTGGTTGAGATCTTGGGAACTTTGATCTGATGAGTTTCTGGTGAAGTTGCGATCCGGACTAACTTATGTCCACCCTCTGATCGTGATCTGCAGTCAAGATAATTTCCCGATCGCCGAAAATTTCGTGAATTTAACAAAACAAATGAAGACCACCGCCGGTAGATGATGATTACTGAAAATGAATTGTTATTCGAGGAGCTCTTCATGGATCCATAGGCCCATCAGGTCTCGAATATGGCTCCGTGATGGATCAATATCACCACGTCGAAGCCCTTCCCGCTATTATAACGTGAGCAAAATTGCGTCCCTTCCTGACTCCGGTTAGATTGACTCGCGAACCAGACTCTCAAACGTCTACACGCTTCCTACAAATCAAACGAAGCGTCACCGTATACCATTTTGAGGCGTCACTAACAGGCAGATACACCTGACGGATATTCGGTCCTGTACGATGCTGGCTTCTTACGCAAGGTGATTTCCTGCACACTGCTCGTACTGATTACAGGCTGCGTCCGGGATATTTTACTTGCTTCCGATAGGACTACGGGTTCAAGAGAAAATATGCAGACTAGCGGATAAAGCCATGGCTAAAGTTGGTCCATCTCCAACATGGAAGTCAAATTGACCTTGTAGGCGCTTCCAAACTTGAGCTTCCAACACTATCGCCTTCTCACCTGTGGAGGACATCAGAAAGATGGGTGTCAACGGGGGACGAAGTATTTGAACTCATTTTTCCACTCTGAAGCTAGTTATTTCGTCTCGTCGACCGAAAACATAGCGAGTTCTGTCTTGTACCTACCAATGAGGAAGATATCACCTCAATTGTAGCCCAGACTTTGCAGAGTTGGCGATCTCTTCCCGTCAGAATTTATCAGATCAGTACGTAGCCCAATCGATGTAATAACAATAGCGCGGAAGTTTCGTGATGAGAAACGGCCCCGAGCAGGATTACTGAGAGCTCGTGAATTCCTGATGAAAGATATGTATTCATTCGATGCGACTGAGGACGAAGCCCTGGAAACGTACAACGCCGTTCTAGAGGCCTACAATTGGTTCTTCGATCAGATTGGTCTTCCATTTGTCTCGGTATGATGCTGTTTGACGGATTTAATTCTGTAGGTTAAGGCATCTGGCGGTAATATAGGCGGCACACACTGTCATGAATATCATTACCGATCTGAAGGTTTTCAAATCCCTGACTGTGCTGACTTTCAGTCGGGGAAGATACAATATATACATGCCGTTCATGCTCATATGCTAAGAATGCTGAAATATACCTCTGGAATGAGAAAGCCACGGAAAGCGACGAGATATGTCCCGAATGCCGTCAGCCGACCTTAGATAAATCCACATCGATCGAGCTGGGCCACGCATTCTATCTCGGCACAAAGTATACAGAACCCTTCAAAGCCTTCTACATGCCGGCCGAAGATCCGTCGGCCTTGTCGACGGCCCTCATGGGGTGCTATGGCATCGGCATCTCCCGAATAATAGGGGCTGTTGCGGAAATATGTCGCGACAAAGACGGGCTGCAGTGGCCGGAGGCTTTAGCTCCATGGACTTGTGTTATCATTCAATCTCAGGATGCGGCCAGTGATGGCGAAGAGCTTTATGATTCAATTGCTCCCATTCTGGGTTCAGATAATGTAATACTTGACGATAGGCAAGAGAGCATTGGGTTCAAGATACACGACGCAAAAAGGATTGGATATCCCTACATTGTAATCTGTGGCAAAGACTCCAAGACTTCGAACTTATTTGAGGTAATTAAGAGGAGGACTGGAGAGACCGATAAAGTGGAAAGATCAAAGTTGTTACGTCTCTTCCAAGAACTAAACTCGAAATAGATAGTAGTAATCA
>Ga0335073_10000968_pt1 | contig 37964 bp, 31 predicted proteins | sample Lox_Sample_22_FD_207093 | JGI IMG/M metagenome (GOLD analysis project Ga0335073, IMG submission 207093) | Soil microbial communities from Loxahatchee National Wildlife Refuge, Florida, United States - Lox_Sample_2.2 | ecosystem: Environmental > Terrestrial > Soil > Wetlands | place: USA... | reverse complement strand
GGAAATTGATCGGGAAGTGGAATCCCAGAAGCTTGGCCATCCCGATCGCCATGTCGGTGTACCCGGAGAAATCGAAGTAAATTTGCAAGCCGAAGGCGCACACGCCCGACCACGCAGTGAGGGCGCCCGGATTCGCGGCCACATTGCCGAAATAAGAGTTGGCCACCTTGGCGAACTGATCGGCGAACGCCACTTTCTTCGTCAGGCCGAGCACCAGCAGAAACAAACCACGCGATATGTCATCCGACGTCGGCGGCTGCCAATGGAAAAGGTCGTGGAAGAAGTTTCGCGCGCGCACGATCGGGCCGGCCACCAGTTGCGGGAAGAAGCAGATGAACAGCGCGTAATCGATGGGATCGCGTACCGCTTTTTGTTGCCCGCGGTAGACGTCGATCACATACGACATGCTCTGGAAGGTGTGGAAGCTGATGCCCAGCGGAAGCACGATGGAGAGGAAAAAAGAATGCGGCGGCCTGCCCATCAGCAGCGCAAGGTTGGCGGCGAGAAAATTGTAGTATTTGAAAAATCCGAGAAACGCCAGGTTGGCCGAAAGACTGCCAATCAGCACGCCTTTTCTTCGTCCGGGCGCCTCAGTTCGCTCCAGCCAGATTCCCGCCGTGTAATCGATTGCCGTGAGGGTGAGTAACAGCGGAATGAAGTGATAATTCCAGGTGCCGTAGAAGTAATAACTGGCCACCAGCAGGATGTAACGCCGCAAGCGCCGCGGGCTTACGTAAAACACCACCAGCACCACGGCCAGAAAAACGAAAAAGTGGATGGTGTTGAAAAGCATGCGAAAGCAGATTGTACGGCGATCTACAATGAGCGTTCAACTGCCAGGAGAGGCTTTCCCATGAGAGACCTGCCGCTCGCAAAAGTTTATCAATTGCTGGAACCGGGGCCGGTGGTGCTGCTGACCACCGCCGGCCGGACCCGCGCCAACATTATGGCGATGTCCTGGCACATGATGGTCGAGTTCGTGCCGCCAATGGTTGCCTGCATCGTGAGCAATCGCAATTACAGCTTTGCCGCGCTGCGATCCACCAGGGAGTGCGTGATCGCGCTGCCGGGCGCGGAGATGGCGCATCAAGTTGTCGCAATCGGGAACTCATCGAGCCGCGAAATTGACAAGTTCGAGGAGTTCGGCCTGACTCCGCGGCCTGCCAAACGCGTGGCGGCGCCGCTGGTAGCGGAATGCTTCGCGAATCTCGAATGCAAAGTGACCGATACCCGTTTCGTGAACCGGTACAATCTGTTCATCCTGGAAGTCCGCAAGGCGTGGATCGATCCGCGCAGGAAGGGCTCGCGGACCATCCACCACCGCGGGTACGGCGAGTTCGCGGTGGATGGCAGGATCATCAGGATCCCGTCGGCCAAGGCGTAGAACTATTCCAGCGTCTTGAGAATCTTCTTGACTTCCTCGGCGCGCGCGGAGGCGGGACTGAGCGCCAGGAACTGCTGGTATTCCTTTTTTGCATCCTCCTTGCGGCCCATTTTGAAAAAGGTGTCGGCCAGATTCTCGTGCGCTTCTTTGCGCTTGGGATCGAGCGCCAGGGTTTTCTGTAAATTCGTCAGGGCGTCGTCATAGCGGCCCACGGTGTAGTCCAGAAAGCCGAGATTGTTCAGGATCACGGGGTCGTTCGGACGCAGTTCGGCCGCCCCCTGAAACTTCTGTAGCGCTTCGTCGTATTTCTTCTGGCGGAACAGTTCCAGGCCCTGGCGATCGAGCTCGTAGGCGGGAGTCAACGGCTTTCTCGCGATCGCCGCGGGAGCCGGCGGCGGGGGCGCCGCTTCTCCCGACCGGTTCGCCTGAGTCAACTTCGCGCTCTCCGCCTGAATACTCTGCTGCAATTTCAGAAGCTCCTGCTGCTTGGCGGCGATTTCCTTTTCCAGGCCCGACAGCTGCTGATTCAATTCCACGGCTTTGGAATCTTCCTGCGTGGTGTGCGACGTGAGCAATTCAGGCTGGAGTTCGAACACGAATTCGCCGCCCTCGCTGCCCACCAGGTTTCCGACCGCGGGCGTTTGATTGGCGAACTTGGCGACGATGGGGCTCACATAAGCTCCCAGTTCCGACGCGGTGATGACGCCGTTGCCATCCAGATCGGCCTCGCCTTGCAAGCCTTGCAGCACCGCCCAGGTGAACACCGAATGGCCGTTCGGCCCGTCATCGGCCACCTGCTGATCGGCGCCGCCCGCGGTGAGAATCTGGCGCGCCTCGCGACGCGTGATCTCCTCCAGGTAGCTGCGATCTTTGGAGTACGCGCCCGATCCGCGCGAGAGCGCGAGCCCGCTATAGCAGGAATCCATCACGAAATAGACGTGCTTGGCGGGGATCAGGTCGGACGCCTCGCGAATTTGCGACATGCTGATTGCCGTGGAGACGTAGTTGTTCTGGTCGGCATCCACCGGCACGATGAATCCCACCTGCCGGCCGTCTTCGAAGGTGCGCGTAGTGCCGTGGCCGGCGAAGAAAAAGAAGACGCGATCTTCACGCTGCACTTTGTTGGTGTCGGTGAGTTCGTCGCCCAGCACCTGCATGACGCGCTGGCGCGTGGCATCGCCATTCAGCAGCTTGTAAATGTGCTCTTTCTTGAAGCCGAATTTGGAGGTGAGCACTTCTTCCATGCCGTTGGCGTCGTTCACGGCGTAGCGCAATTTCGGCCAGTTCTGGTAATCGTTGATGCCGATAATCACCGCCCAGCTCTCGCGGTAGAAGCTGCGCTTTGGCTCGCCGGGCGCGGCCGCGGCCGTCGAGGCGGGCGGCTCGCCGGCGCGGGCCGGTGGCGGCGGCAGCGCCGCCTTCACGAATTTGCCGTTTTCGGGCGCGACGAAAGTGTAATCCTGCCTGAGCAGTTCCTCGATCACCGGCGAGAGCGCGAGCACGCCTTGTTTGTGAATGTCGTGGAAAAGAATGATGCCGCGGTGCGTCTGGTTCATCTGATGCAAAACGCGCATGGCGATCGATTCCGGGATGGGATCGGCCCAATCCATCGAATCGACATTCCACATCACGCTCTTCATTCCCTCTTCGGTCACCTGCTCGAGGATCTCCTTATTCCGCGCCCCGTACGGAGCCCGGAAAAGGTCGGTGTTGTGGCCCATGACTTTGGCGAGCAGCAAATTCGTGCGGTCGATTTCCGAAGCGCGCTGCGCATCGGGCAGTTTCGGCAGCACCGGGTGCGAGTAGCTGTGGTTGGCGATCGCATGGCCGGCATCGAGTACCTTGCGCGCGACGTCGGCCGTCGGTCCGAGTTTCACGCCGCCATTGGCATCCACCGTTCCGAGATTCTCGCCGAGTTCAAAAAAACAAGCCTTGATGCCATACTTGCGCAGGATGGCGAGCACCTGCTCGGTGTATTTCGGATGCGGCCCGTCGTCGAAAGTAAGCGCGACGGTCTTCGGGGCGAAATCGGTGCCGAAGACCTCCGCGCTGCCGCCGCGCGAAGAGGCTGTGGGCTCGGGCGTCAACAGGTCGGCCATCTCCTGGAGAATCTTGTCGCGATTGCTGAGCGTGCGCAGGAATTGCACGTACGCGTCCCACTTTTCGCGCGTGGCCTTCCCACCGCGGGTGCCGAACTGCGAGAAAATCCGGCTCACCTCCTCGCGATAGGTCCCCTGGATGGATTTCAGGTTGTCCCATAAATTTCCCAGCGATTCCGCCAGTTCGCGATCGGTCTTGCCGGCGCCCGGCTGCGTCACGCTGTCGAGCAGTTCTTCCACCAGGTCGGCGAAGGCCAGCTTGTCGGCATCGTGCAGTGCCGGGTCGGCGGTCAGGTAGCGCACCACCTGGCGCATTCCATAGGGGTCGCGGGCACCGGTCGCCGTCAACCGGCTGCCGATCTCGGTAAGGGTATGCAGCTTCTGCCAGTAAAGAATGCGGCCGGCAGCCGTGGCGCGGGCGCGGGTGGCGTCGTCCAGCGATTCGGCGTCGTCCATCAGGACGATGATCTTCCGGTAGCTATCGGTGACGCTCTGGAGGGAGGCTTGCAAGGCGGGGTCGGTGCGCGGAAGGCGCGAGCACCAGACCACGAAAAGCACGAATGCAACCGCGGCCAAACCCAACGCCAGGAGGACAAACGTCTTTCGTTTCATCGATTCCTTCGAATCGTTACTATAGCGCGGGTCGGGCCGGAGCGAGACCTGTTTTCGGTTTTCTCGGCGCATTCACACCCGTCCTTCCCTGTATCGCCTATAGTTCCGTGTGAATCTGAACAGTCAAACTTGCCAGTTTACCTTCTATTCCGGCATAATCGAATTGTGCCCCGCAAGAATCTGGAAGCCGCGGTGATCGATTTCACACAGTCCCTCGGCCTGCTGGTGCGGCGCGTTCGGGCGGCGGCGGCCTCGCACGAGCTCTCCCTTACCGAATCGGCGGTGCTGTCGCGACTCGAAAGGCATGGTGCCGCCACTACCGCCGAGCTGGCGCGCTCCGAAAGCGTCAAACCGCAATCCATGGGCGCCACCGTCGCCGCTCTCGAAGAGAGGGGCCTGGTGGAGCGCAAACCGCACCCCACCGACGGCCGGCAGATGAATGTGGAATTGACTGCCAGGGGCGCCGCGGTGCGGAAGAGCGCGCGCGATGCCAAGCGGACCTGGCTGGCGCAGGCCATTTCCCAACTCGGCGAGGAAGACCGCGAGACGCTCTTCCGCGCGGGGGAAATCATGAAACGGCTGGTCGAAGAGTGAATTCCGGGGTCTCATTCGCGCATGCCTGGCGGGCGCTGCGCCATCGCAATTTCAAGCTGTTCTTCTTCGGCCAGAGCATCTCGCTCATCGGCACCTGGATGACGCGCCTGGCCATCAGCTGGTTGGTCTACCGGCTCACGCACTCGGCGTGGCTGCTGGGCGTGGTGGGCTTTGCGGGGCAGATCGTGGCGTTCGGCCTGGCGCCGCTGGCGGGCGTATGGGTGGAGCGCGTCGATCGCCGCAGGATGCTGGTGTGGACGCAAGCCGCCGGCGCCGTGCAATCGCTGGCGCTGGCAGCCCTGACGCTGGCGCACGTCATCACCGTCGGCGAAATTATCGGGCTGGCCGCGCTTCAGGGCCTGATCAACGCCTTCGACATGCCCGGCCGCCAGGCGTTCCTGGTGCAGATGGTGGAAGACCGCAACGACCTCACCAACGCCATCGCCATCAATTCCTCCATGGCCAACGGCGCGAGACTGATCGGCCCGGCCATTGCCGGCCTGGTGATTGCCGCGGTCGGCGAGGGGTGGTGTTTCCTGATCGATGGCGTCAGCTACTTCGCGGTGATCGCGTCGCTCTTCGCCATGCGAATTCGCCCGCTCGACGTCCAGCGGCGCGCGGCCAGCATGCTGGTGCAACTGCGCGAGGGATGGGATTACGTCAGCAAATTCCGGCCGGTGCGCAGCGTGCTGCTGGTGCTGATCGTGGTCAGCCTGCTCGGATGGCCGTACACCGTGCTCCTGCCGGTTTTCGCCGGCAAGGTCTTGCACGGCGGAGCGCACACTCTCGGGTGGCTCACCGGTGCTTCCGGCGTGGGCGCGTTCATATCGGCCATCTCGCTGGCGCTGCGGAAATCGGTAGCGGGACTGGCAAGGATGCTGCAAATCGCTTCCGCCATGCTCGGCGGCGGGCTCATTTTGTTTGGCCTCTCGCAGACGCTCTGGCTGTCGCTGGTGCTGATGGTTTTCTGCGGGTTTGGCTTGATCCAGACCGCCTCCGTGAGCAACACCATCATCCAGACACTGGTGCCGGAAGAGAAGCGGGCCCGCGCCATGAGCTACTACACGTCTGCGTTCTTCGGCGCGGCGCCGTTCGGCAGCCTGCTTTCCGGCGCGCTGGCTCACCGGATTGGAGCGCCTCACACCGTGATGATCACGGGCGCGATGTGCGTCATCGGGTCCATATGGTTCGCTATCGAACTGCCGAAAATCCGGGTTATCATGCGGCCCGTCTATCGGGAACTGGGCCTGGTGAATGAACTGGAGGAAGAGGCGTGCCTCTAGGTCAGGCTTCTCCCGGAGACGGTATCGTCTGCCAGCGGTCGTAAGACCGCCGGTTGCGGCGAGGCAGGCGGAAGAGCCTGCCCCACCAGCGTATGCGTACACGCACTTCAGGCGACTTTCAGTCGCATCCCGGTTCCGCTGGTTTGAACCGGTGGTGGTCCATAATAGGCAATCTCCCGGCTCTCGATTAAGGAGGGCGTGAAATCGGGATTCGATGCGTGCCGGTGCGAAGTCACACGCTCAATCCAGTTGCCGCGATCATCATATTTGTAGGTGAAACGCGACTCATCCCGGCGGAATTGGGACGCCCCGCGCTGCAAGGTCCCCTCGTCGCTCACGTGCCCCTCGAACGATTCGTCTTCCGTGATCGTTTCGATACAATTGCCGCGATCGTCGTAGCGATTTGTTTTGCGCTCTTCGCTGAGTCCGAACATGCTCCGCTTCATCTCGATCTGGCGCCCGTTCTCATCGTATTGGAACTCCCAGGTCATCATGGGAACATCCACTCCTAGCGCCGGGACGCTCGCGAACGGCGGTTCGTCCGCAAACATCTCGGCCCTCATCACGCGCCCATGCGCGTCGCGATGCACCACCAGACGCCGAACCTCGCGCTCCATACCATCTTTGATCAGTATTCCGCAGGCGCGATCTTCGCGATCATAACGCGTGATCATTGTCTTCGCATACGGTACGCCAATGCTGCAATCGAGGCCTTCGACGGCACCTAACGACACATGCATGTTGAACAATATCTCGGGAAAGTGCACGATTTGCTCGTACGATCCGTCGGGAGCGTAGGTGCGTTCGTGGGGTTTCGACGTCCCGTCCGGACTATGTCCTACCGTGCGAACGAGACGCCCGCCATCGTATTCATTCACCCGCCAGCCGCCTAGCGTTTCGCCGTTCCAGAAGCGCGTCTCGATCAGGCGGCCTGCATCGTCGTAGGAATACGAGCTCCGATGAGTCCAGGTCTCACAGCGAAGCTCTGAGCTGCTGATCTTCCCATCCTTTCGATATTCCTCGATAGTGACGCGCTCCGGCGCCTGCCACACTTCGTTCGTCAAATCCCATTGGGCCGATTCGCTGCGGACGCGCCGAACGGGCCCGACAAGCTCCGACTTCATGTCAGCTCCTTGCGGAAAAACGCCAGGCTCGCCGCCGCGTCCGCTTCGAACGTGCCCCGCCCCTCAATCGAAAGTCCGCCGCGAAATCCGATCTTCTTCACCTCCGCGAAGAACGGCGCGTACCCCGGATCTTCCGCCGGATCCTTAGGCCACACACGGCCAGCCGGATTGGCGAAATGCAGATGGACAATGGCGTCGCGCGCCGTCTCCAGAATCTGCGGATCTTCGTGCTCCTGGGCCAGGTGGTAGTAGTCGATGATCATCTTTACGTTGGGATGGTCCACCTCGCGCACCATGCGGAACGCTTCGGCGCCGGTGTTGATGATGTTGCTTTCCTGATGGCGCAACGGCTCGATGGCGATCGTAATATTGCGCGATTCGGCCAGCGGCCCGGCCATCTTCAGGAAGGCCACGATCTGCTGCCACGCGCGCTCGCGCGGAAAGCCCTCCGGCACATTGCGCGAGCCGGCACTACCCCACACCACGATGGTGCCTCCGAGCGCGCGGCAGCGATCGAGTGCGGAATTCACGTACGCCGTGAGCGCATCGCGGTCCACCGCCGGCCCCACCACCACCAGTGTGCGGATGAAGCTGTTGAAGCACTCGCATTTGATGCGCGATTTGGCAACGCGTTTGGCGAAATCGGCGAACGCCTGATCGCTGAGCGCGGCAACGGCTGCCACCGCCGGCTCGTAGTAGTCGAACCCGAACTGCTCGGCCTTGTCGAAATCGTCAACCGATCCGCAGACCCCGATCTCCACCTGGCCTATTTTGGCGGGCAACGGCAGGGCCGCCGCGCCCACACCCGCAAGCAGCGCGCGCCTGCTTATCGTCGAAGACATCATCGAACTCTATTGTGGCGCAGTTGCGGGCGGCCCACGGACGGATTGACGCATTTGCGATATATTCTGGCGTAAGAACGATCTTGCGACAGAGACCCGATTCGTCTCATGATGGCTTCATGCAACCTTCCAGACTCGCCAAATACAACGTCGTAGGATTCGTTTCCATTGTGGATGTCGCCCGCGCCAAGGAGTTCTATCGCGATACCCTGGGGCTCACCCTCCTTTCTGAGGAGCCGCCCTTCGCCCTGGTCTTTGACGCCAATGGCATCATGCTGCGCCTCGGCATGTCCAAAGAACTGCCACCGGCGCATGGCACTGTGCTCGGATGGAATGTCCCGGATATCGTCGCCGCCGTAAAGGAATTGAGCGAAGCGGGCGTGAGTTTCGAGCGCTATCCGCAGATGATGAAACAGGATGAATTGGGCATCTGCACCTTCCCCACGGGCGCCAGAGTGGCCTGGTTCAAGGATCCCGACGGAAATATTCTCAGCCTGTCCGAACATCCCGAATTAAAGAACCGTCCCTCTTGACACATCGCTCGGATTCCGATATAACGGAAGTCGAATGACTGAAGATTACAGTCCGTTCCTTCCGTTATCGCCGGCGGCGCTGCACATTCTGCTTTCGCTCGCCGGCGAAGACCGGCACGGCTACGGCATCATGCAGGAGGTCGCCCGCCAGTCGGACGGCCAATACAAGCTCGGGCCGGGCACGCTTTACGACAATCTTCAAAAACTCATGACGCAGGGCCTGGTGGATGCTTCTCCGAAACCGCCGGCGCACGACGACCCGCGCCGCCGCTACTATCGTCTTTCGGGCTTTGGCCGCGGCGTCCTTTCCGCCGAAATTGAGCGCCTGGAAGGCGTCGTCCGCGAGGCCAAAGCTCACCTTCGCAGTCCCCGGAGGGCAACCTGATGCGCGTGTGCTATCGCTGTTTGCTGTGGCTCCATCCGCCCGGCTTCCGCCGCGAATTCTCGGGTGAGATGCTTTGGATCTACGACGAGTCGGCCCGCGCGCAGGGCACGGCGCGGCTCTTCTTCGATGGATTGGGCTCGCTGGCGCGCCAGTGGCTGCTGCGCTCCGGCTGGTGGAAAATCGCGCTGGCGCTCTCGCTGGCGGTTCTGCAAATCATCCTTGGTGGGTTCGCGGCCATCCTCTTCGGCCATCGCCACCTCGAGGCGCCCGCCCGCGATCCCTCCGTGGTCAACATAGCCGAGTTGGCGCAGCACGGCGCCATCGCCCACCAGCCTCTCACCGTCGGAATCGTGATGTACCTGGCCGTCTTTATTACCGGCGGGCTGGCCATGATGGTCGTCGGTCTCACGTTCTGGACGCGCCACTTCTCGCGGCGGGTGCGCTGATGCTGGAACTGCGCGGCGTCACCAAGCGATACCCCGGCATCGCCGCGGTCAACAACGTGAGCTTCGTGGCCCGCGCCGGCGAAGTCACCGGCTATCTGGGGCTGAACGGTTCCGGGAAGTCCACCACGCTCAAGATGATTACCGGGCTAATCGATCCGACGGAAGGCGAAATCCTTTTCAGGGGCGAGCCGATCGATCGCGACCCCATGAAGTACCGCCAGACCATCGGCTACGTTCCCGAGGAGCCGCATCTCTATCCGCACCTCACCGGCGCCGAGTACCTGGAGATGGTCGGCCAACTGCGCGGCTTGCCGGAACGCGCGCTGGCCGAAAAAATCGATGGCTTTCTGCGCCTGCTCTCGCTTTATGGCGATCGCTACGTGCCCATTTCGTCCTATTCCAAGGGCATGCGGCAGAAAATCCTGCTCATCGCGGCGCTCCTCCACAATCCGCAACTGGTGCTGCTCGACGAGCCGTTTTCCGGCCTTGACGTCAACTCCGCGCTGGTCCTCCGCGATCTCATCCGCGCGCTCGCCGCCCGCGGAAAGGTGGTCCTCTTCAGCTCCCACGAAATGGAAATCGTGGAGCGCGTCTGCTCGCGAGTGATCATCCTGCACAAGGGCCGCATCGTGGCAAACGATTCCATCGAGCAACTGCGCGCGCTCATGTCCCTGCCCACGCTCGAAGATATTTTCTCCCAGCTTGCCATCGAGCAGGATACCCCGGCCATTACCAGTCAGCTCGTTCAACTCATGGAGCGATAATGCCCCCCGTGCCGTTAACAGGGAAGGACGAACGGCGCCAGTTCCGCATTCTCTATCGCGATTTCCTGTTCCGCATCCTGGATCTGGAGTTGCTCGCCTCGCGCGGCGAAGCGCAGCGGCTGCTCGCCCAGTTCGCGGCGCTGCTGGCGGCATTCAGCTTCACTTTTACGATTTATTTCGTGCCGCGCTACGGCCTTTCGACGTTGCCGTGGGAAAAGCTGGGCCGCCTCGGCTGGGTGGATCAGGACCTGCTGATCGCCACGACGATGGCCATTGCCGGCATGTTCACCATTCTCGCCTGGAACAACGTCCTGCCCGACCGACGCGATTGCCTCATCTTCGGCCTCCTGCCCGTGCGCACGCGCACCGTTTTTGTGGCGAAGCTGGCCGCGCTCGCGACCGCGCTCGGGGTGGCGATCGCCGCGCTCAACGTCTTCACCGGGATCGCCTATCCTTTCGCCATCGCACGTCCCGGCGCCGGCGTGATGGAAATTCTCCGCGGATTCGGCGCGTACTGGACCGGAATGTTCGCCGCCGGGCTCGCGGTTTGCTGCGCCTTGCTGGCGCTCCAGTCCCTGGCGGCGAACCTGCTGAGCTATCGCCTGTTTCTCAAGTTCTCCAGCATTCTTCAGATGACCGCATTTTTCGCCATTCTCGGCCTCTACTTCCTCAAGCCGCCGTATCGCGAAGGCCTGACGAGGGTGCCGTCGTTCTGGTTTCTGGGGCTATTTCAAAAACTCAACGGCACGTCAGGGTTCGACCTGCTGGCCGGGCGCGCGTTGGAACTGCTAGCGGTGGTCTGCCCCCTGGCGCTGGTCTCGTTCTCTCTGGCCTTCGTGCGCTACAACCGCCGCATCGTGGAGCAGCCCGATATCGCACCCGCCGACCGCTCCCGCCCGTCCATGCGCCTGGTGAGCTGGCTCGCCGCCAGGTTGATTCCGCGCCCGGTGGAGCGCGCCGTCGTCCTGTTCACCGCCCGCACCATCGCACGCAGCCGCCATCATCGGCTTCTGCTCGCCGCCTACGGCGGAATCGGCCTGGCGGTGGCGCTGGCCTACACGCGCGACCTGCTCTACGGCTCGCATTCCTACGAACGAATCTGGAACGATCCGCATTGGGACCGGCCGAATCCGCAGTTCCTGGTAGGCAGCCTGGTAATGTTGTTCTTCACGATGGTGGGCGCGCGAGCCGTCTTCTCCCAGCCCATCGCGCTGCGTTCCAACTGGATTTTCCGCCTCACAGCGGTCTGGCGGACAACCCACTATTTCGCGGCGGCACGCAAATCGCTGTTCGCGCTCATCGCCGTGCCGGTGGTGCTGGCCTGGTCCGTGCTCTTCTTCGCCATCTGGCCGGCCAATCCTGCCGCGCGCCATATCGGGTTCCTTTTGGCCGCAGCTCTCGTCATGGTGCAGCTTCTGCTGGCGCGCTTTCACAAAATTCCGTTCGCCTGTTCGTATCTGCCCGGCAAAGCCAACCTGCACGTCAAGCTGGGCCTCTACGCGGTCGCCTTTCTGTCCTTCGCGACGGCCGCCATCGAACTCGAGTACCGGGCCCTGTTCCATTTCCGGACCTACCTCATCCTCCTCGGCATCACGCTGGCGTGGGCCGTGTGGGCATATCGGCGCAACATCTCCGCGCCCGATACCGAGATCCTCTTCGACGAAGTTCCGCCCAGCGATATCGAGTCGCTCAACCTGCATGACCGCGGCCCGCGCGGCGGCAAGCCAGCGCCTCTTCCGCCGCCCGAAATTCCCCGCACTCCGTTCTCGATCGAGCAATTCTTCTGCGATCTCGCCGGCGCTTCGCGCATCCTCACCCGTTCTCCCGGCTTGAGCCTCGCCATTGTGGCGCTCATCGCCATCGGCATCGGCGGGAATGCCGCCGTCTATTCCATGGTTCGCGCGCTATTGAGCGGGAAAGCGCCCGGCATCACGGCCGATCGTCTGGTCGCCATCGGGGCGCTTCGCGACGGCCGCCTCACCGACCCGGGCGACCACAGTTATCCCGAATATCTGGCCTACGCTACCCGCAGCCACACCATGCAGTCCATCGCCGCCATCAAATTCGAGCGCTTCAACCTGGCGCTCCCCGATGGCACGAGCGCCCGTCTGCGCGGCGAGCTTCTGACCAGCAACTACTTCCGAACCATTGGCGTCTCGCCGGTGCTGGGCCGCGAATTTACCCCCGAAGAAGCGCGTGGCGCGTCGCCGCTCGCCGCCATAATTGCCGATCACGTGTGGGAGAACCAGTTTCACCGCGCGTCCGGCGTTCTGGGGAAACCGGTGCTGCTCAATGGCCTGACGGCTACCATCGTGGGTGTGCTGCCGCCTCGCTTCCACGGCACCACTTTCGCGCCCAATCTGGAAGTCGCCGTCCCGATTGTCAGCTATATGCGGCTGCGGGGAACGGAGGAACAACTGGCCGATCCCGGGGTCCGCGGCGTGGGCATGATCGGCCGGTTGGCGGCCACCGCAAGCATCGCTTCGGCCCAGCGCGAGTTCGACGATTTGGCGTTGCTGTTGCAGGCGGCGTTCCCCGCGGAAAAGTCCCGGAAATCGATTCTCGCGCCTTACACCGCGACGGCCTTCGGACCGAATTCCGGCCCGCAGCGGCGCCTGTTCTTCAACCTCCTGATGGCGGTGGCCCTCCTGACGCTGCTCGTGGTCTGCGCGAACGTTGCCAACCTGCTCCTGGCGCGATCGGTCGCGCGCGAGCGCGAAATCGTATTACGACTGTCGCTGGGAGCGCCGCGCTCGCGCATTCTGCGTACGCTCCTCGCCGAGGGACTGCTGCTTTCGATGGCGGCGGCCGCCGCGGCGTTTGCCTTCGCCTCCTGGGCCACACACGCCATTACCGGGCTGTTCCCGCCGCTCGAATCGGGAGCGCGCCCGGACGCCAACCTTGCGCCCGATGGGCGCGTGGCCGCCTACGCCATCCTGCTGGCGGTCGTGTCTGCCGTAGCGTTTTCGGTCCTGCCGGCGTGGCGCGCCTGGCGGCAGGACCTGCTCCCTTCGCTGAAGCGCGGCGAGCACGGAATTGTTTCCCGCCGATCGAAAACGGCGAGCCTTCTGATGGTGGGGCAACTGGCGGTCTGCGTGGTGTTGCTCGTGGGAGGTGGACTGGCATGGCGTTCGCTCTCGCTCATGAATTCCACCGACTTGGGCTTCCCGCGCGATCATCTACTGATTGCAGGCGTATCGCTAGCCGACGGCGCGGATCTCGAGCGCGTGCGAGAGTCGATTGCCGCTGTGCCGGGGGTAGAATCGGCGTCGTGGACGATTGCCGCGCCACCCGATAGCCATCCCTGGCGAAATATTCCCGCGCAAGCTACCGATGGCGGAGCTACCCTGCCCACCGATGGAACGCGCGTGGGGCCGGACTATCTGCGAACTCTCGGCGTTGCGATTCTGGAGGGCAGCGAGAATTGGCAGGGCGCATCGGCGGTAATCAATCGGAAACTGGCGCAGGCGCTTTGGCCAGGCCAATCGGCGGTGGGCCGCACGTTCATGCTGGGAACGAACACCGCGCTCATCCGTGTGATCGGGGTAGTGGCTAACGGCGCTTTTTCCGCGGTGGCGGATGACGGCAGCTTCGAACCCGCCGCCGCCCGCCAACGCTTTTTCATTTTCGTCCCCGATGCGAAGATCGCCAGGGCGGGGCAGGATCGCACTTTCGAAATCCGCTATCGCGGATCGCCGGGCGACTTCGTGCCCGCGATCACCGCGACGATCCATCGCACCGACCCGCGCCTGACCACATTTTCGATCCGGACCATGCAAACGGAATGGCAGCAAGTCACCTCTCCGGTCCGCGCGCTGGTGACCATCGTGGCCTGCTTCGCGCTGAGCGGTCTTTTCGTGGCGTCCGTGGGGCTGTACGCGGTGGTGGCGTTCTACACCGGAAAACGCCGGCGCGAACTGGGAATTCGCGCGGCGCTCGGCGCTTCCCCGGCAGAGGCCACGCGGTTGATCGTCAGAGAAGGATTGCGCCTCACCGCGCTCGGGCTCGGGATCGGCCTGGTGACCTGCGCGTTTGCGGGAAAGGCCGCCGGCCATCTGCTTTTCGGAGTCACACCCACCGACCCTGTCACTTGGATATCGGTGGCCGCGCTGCTGGCTGCCGTCTCGCTTGCCGCCTGCTGGCTGCCGGCCCGCCGCGCCGCGAGGATCGACCCGATGCTGGCGCTCCGCCAGGATTAATCCATTCCCGGTTGGCGTCCGCTCGATGTGATCGATCACCACGTATTCCACCGGGATCGAATGGCGATCGAGGCGCAGGCCGAGTTGCTCGCGGACGGCGGAGCCGGTTCAAAATCCCGGTCCGGCGCCCACGAGAGCTCGATATCGTACCGGGCGGTCAGCCCGGTACGGTCTTCCACCGGACCGTATCCCACTCCCGAAAGGAAGCCGGCAAGCTCCGCCATGGTCATCACTCTTTTGATGCCGCCCCCGCTCCTGCGCAGCTTCCTGGCGCCGCGGCCGCCCATGAAATCCTTGTTCGCATCGTCCACCGGGCACTTCGGGCCACCCTTATCGACTACCAGCGAATAGCCGGTGCGCTGGCGGGTTTCTTTATGGAACTTGAGGCCGAACCGCTCCTCCAGCAGCGCCAGCAGCATGGCGGGCAACTGATCGGGCGTGCTGCCCTCCGGCGCAGGCCATGATCTCGAAGCAATCGGACTCCAGCCAGCCGGGTCCTTCGATCAGGTCCCAACGGACGTGCAAGGCGGTGATCAGCACCGGGCGGAGCGGTATGCCCTTGAGAGAAAGCCCAGCGGAATCGATAGAAGTTACCAGGCCGCATTCGTTCGCGCGCTTGACCGATGCGGCCTCGAATTTCGCCTGCTGGCAACTGCGCGCGCGGCCAATAGAACGACGAGGCTAATGCTTCTCAACGGTCACCCCTCGTATCGGAAATTTCGGCGTGCTCAGGCGCGCCGCCAGTGCCGGACCGAGTGTGCTTTCCAGTTGCGCGATGGTCAAGCCGGCGGCCTGCACATCGCCCAGGCCGGGGACGGAGACCATTCCGTCGCGCTCGACCGTGAAGGTGTGACCGGCGAAAGGGGCGTCGATGCGCTCGTACTCGGCGCGAGCGTCCGCCCGCAGGATCACGTGTTCTCCGCGCCGGAAAACTCTGTGGAAGTCCAGAGTGAGCGTCAATACATCCCCCACCCGGATCGGATCGCCCACTTGCGCGCCCGCCGTGAATCCTGTAACGTCGATCGGAAATAGCGCCACGTTGGCGGCCTGCGCCGCGCCCACGATAGTTCTCACCTCATCCGGCGATGCCGAAACTCGCAGCGGCGGCATGGCGAAATAGATCAGCGACTTCTTCTCCTTCAGAGCACCAAGCATCTTCACCGCCCCGAGCAGTCCGTTTGGCCCGCCTGGGTCCGCATCCGGATTGCTCACCAGTTTCTGAATCGTGGCGATCAGGCGAGCGTGGTCGCTGGTGAAATCCTCAAGCGTCTTCACGACCCCGCCGCGCCACTGTATGATCGCCATCCGATCGTTGGAATTCGTGTGCTGCTGCACGATGGCAATCGCAGTCGCGTCCGACTGTGCCTGGATAGCGGGAATCGCCCCGTCGAGATCGAAATAGAGCGCGATGAGGCGCCCCTCCACCGGTTGTTGCGGATCCTGCTCCGGAAGCTCCGCCTTGGAAATCGGCGCGGATGGTGGAGCGGCCGGCAGGGGTGGCGAAGCAACGAACGGTTCGCGGTCGAGATTGGCAGCCCCGAAAAGCGCCGAGAGCGATCCGCATGCGATAACCAGCGCCAGCGCCCTGGCGCGCGACACGCGCGGCGCTGGACGATTCGCCAGAATCTTTCCGATGCGGTCAGGCAGCCCGCCGCCGGGCATGGCCATTCCCACCAACCGGACGCGGGCGCCGGTGTGGCCCACCGAGCGAGCCATCTCCAGCAGGTAGCCGGAGTACGCGCGCGCATCGAAGCCGCCCGCCAGCACGGCCGCATCGCAGGCTTCCTCGGCCAGCTCGGAAAGGCGGCGTTCGAGCCACCAGGCGAGCGGGTGGAACCAGAAAATCGCGCGATTCAGCAGAGCCAGCCACTGCACCAGCGGATCGCGGCAGCGAATATGCGCGCTCTCGTGGGCCACGACGGCGTCGAGTTGACCCGCTGGCCATGCGCTCCAGCCTTGGGGCAGAATCATCACCGGCTTCAGCCATCCCACGGTGACCGGGGCGGCACAGGCCGAACTCGTGAGATAGCCGGCGCGAACCGTGGCGCGCCGCACCAGCGCCCGCGCGCGCAGCGTGCCGAAAACCAATCGCGCCAGCAGCACGAGCACTCCCGCGCCGTAAACCATCGCCAGCCAATTCCAATCGGCGCGCCGGGGCGCCAAATGCGATTGCACCGTCGTGAGCGGCGCCGGCATAGTGAAAACGACCGGCACGATCGTCACCGGCTGGCGAGCCGGCAACAAAGGCATCGACAAACGCGGCCCCCACGCCATCCATACCGGCAGCGCGAGCATCAGCGCCAACACGGCGGTCCACGCCGCGTGGCGCGCGCCGGCGGACTTCACCCGGACCAGCCCCAGCGCCGCCGCCGTGCCCAGCGCGATCAATGCCGCACGCACCGCGCATTCCAGCATCAGGCGCTGCATTAGCGGCCTCCTTTGCGCTCCCGGACGAACTCCTCCAGGCGGTCCAGTTCGCTCTTGCTGAGGACCTTCGCCTCCACCATGCCGCTCACCAGTTCCTCTACCGACCCCTGGCAGAAGCGGTCGATGATCTGCCTCACCGCGCGCGCCGCCAGGCTGCGCGCCGGCTCGGCCGCCCGATAGACATACGCACGTCCCGCCTCTTCGTGCTTGAGATACCCCTTCTGCTCCAGCCGGCGCAGCAAGGTGCGCGTGGAAGTTTCCTTGAGGCGATGGTTCTTCGAAACCGCCAGGTGCACGGCTTCCACCGTGCAGGGTTCCAGCTTCCACACGGCGCGCATGACTTCGTTTTCAAGATCGGTGAGCGGCGCCTTGACGCGCAGGGGAGAAACACTACGTCTCGTCATGGTACATGATGTACCACTATCGCCGATTGGGTGTCAAGCCTACGCCAGGTCTTCCGGCCGGATCGGCAACTGCCTTACGCGCTTGCGCGTTGCGGCGAAGATCGCATTGCACACCGCCGGCGCGATCCCCGGGGTGGCCGCCTCGCCGATGCCGCCGGGCGCCGCCTGGCTGGGCACGATGTGTACTTCCACCTTCGGCATTTCGTCCATGCGGACCACATCGTATTGGTGGAAATTACTCTGTTCCACGCGCCCGTTCTTGATGGTGACCCCGCTCTTCAACGCCGAAAGCCCGAACGCGATGCCGCTGGCGATCTGCTGCGCCACGCCCGCGGGATTCACCACCGCGCCGCAATCCACCGCGCATACCACACGGTGCACCTTCAACTTGCCCTTATCGACCGACACTTCGGCGATCTGCACCGTGTGGCTGCCGATGTTGTTGACCACCGATACGCCGCGTCCATGGCCTGCCGGCAGCGGTTTGTCCCAATCCGCTTTCGCCGCCGCCAATTCGAGCGCCGCCAGCAGCCGCGGATTCTTCGCCAGGAACCGCCGGCGCACTTCCACCGGATCTTTCCCGCCGGCATGCGCCATCTCGTCGAGGAACGATTCGCCGAAGAAGCAATTCTGCGAATAGCCCACCGACCGCCAATAGCTCACCGGAATTCCCGGATCGACATTGTGATAATCCACCGCGAAATTGGGAATCGTGTAGGGATTGTCGCGCACGCCTTCGGTCGCCGTGCCCGCGCCGCCGCCGAAAGCCGTGCAGGCGATGCTCGCCGTCCAGGCCATCGGCCATCCTTCGCCGTCCACCGCTCCGGCGAACCGGCAGTACGACGCCGGCCGGTACATATCGTGCTGCATGTCGTCTTCGCGCGACCACGTCACCTTCACCGGCACGTCCAGTGCTTTCGCGACTTCCACCGCCTCGCCAATGTAATCCACGCCGCCGCGCCGCCCGAACCCGCCGCCCATGTATTCCGTGTGGACCTGCACCTTTTCCTGCGCCAACCCGCTCTTCTGCGCCGCGATCTGCCGCGCCATGGTCTGCATCTGCGTGGATGCCCACACCTCCGCGCTGTCCGCCCGCACCCATGCCGTGCAATTCAGCGGCTCCATGGGAGCGTGCGCCAGGTACGGCGTCTGATACACCGCTTCGATCTTTTTCGCGGCCGATGCCAGCGCGCCCGCGGCATCGCCTGCGCTCCGCACCGGCGGACCGCCCGCCGCCGCGGCCTCGGCGAACGACTTCGTGATACCCGGCGTGCTGTTCGCCGCCACCTTGCCCTCATCCCATTGGATGGTCAGCTTGCGCCGGCCCTCCATGGCTGCCCACGTGCTATCCGCGATCACGGCCACGCCGTTCGAAATCTTCACAACTCTCTTCACGCCGGGCGTGGCTTTGGCTTTCGAGTCGTCAAAACTGATCGCCGTGCCGCCGAACACCGGGCACCGCTCCACCACCGCGTACACCATGTTCGGCAACCGCACGTCGATCCCGAACGTGATGCTGCCATCCACCTTACCCGGCGTATCGAGCCGCTTTCGGGCCTTGCCGACGATGCGGAATTGCGAGGGATCCTTCAGCGCCACCTTCTCCGGCGCCGGCATTTTCGCCGCTGCCTCGGCCAGACTGCCGTACGTGAGCGTCTTCCCGGTAGCGGTATTGATTACCGTGCTGTTCTCTGCGCGGCACGCCGATTTTTCGACTCCCCACCGCTGCGCCGCGGCCGCGATCAGCATCTCGCGCGCCTGCGCCCCCGCCTCGCGCAACGACACGTACGACGAGCGAATGCTGGCGCTGCCCACCACGCCCTGGAACGCTCCGTAAGCGCGATCGACCCCCGGAAATTCCGTGCGGATCTTTCCCCAGTCGCATTCCAGTTCCTCGGCCAAAAGCATGGAGAGCGACGTCACCGTCCCCTGTCCCATTTCGGCCTTGTGGATGAACAGCGTCACGTTGTTGTCGTTGCCCACCAGCACCCAGGCGTTCAGCTTGTTCTGGCCGGTGGTGGTATAGGCGGAGAGCTTCCGGCGTTCCGGAAGATAGCAGCCGATCAGCAACCCGCCGATGGCGCCCGCGCCAGTGCGCAGGAAATTGCGGCGATCCACGGCAAATGCGCTCATTGGGCACCTCCCGCGCGCTTGATCTCCGCGGCGCGATGCATGGCGCGCCGGATGTCCTCGTAGGTGCCGCAGCGGCAGATGTTGTTGCGCATCGCCTCGTCGATATCGGCATCGGTCGGGTTGGCGGTTTTGGCCAGCAGCGCCGCCGCCGTCATGATCTGGCCGGATTGGCAATAGCCGCACTGCGGGACATCCATTTCGATCCAGGCCACCTGAATCGGGTGGGCGCGATCGGGCGAAAGGCCTTCGATGGTGGTAACTTTCTTGCCGGAGACCGCCGAAATCGGGGTGACGCAAGAGCGGACCGGCTGCCCGTCGATATGCACCGTGCAGGCGCCGCAGAGCGACATGCCGCAGCCGAATTTTGTGCCGGTCATTCCCAGCGTGTCGCGCAAGACCCAGAGCAACGGCATGGCCGGAACCGCATCCACGGACTGCGCTTTGCCATTGAGCGTAAAATGAACTGCTGCCACGGATTTATCCCTCCTCGGAGTGCCTGTCTTAAAGTATAAGCCCGCTAGGAGTAAGCTCTTCAGCGCAACTGAATTCACCTCAGGCGCCTCACTTCCGGCCGCAAGGCTTCGATCCTGATGCCGGTGGTTCGGGTTTGGGGTTCATCAGAATGGAAGAGCGCGCCCGCATCATGCAGGCGGCATTGAGTGTGGCATCCGAGCGCGGCGAGGGAACCAAAATGACGGTCAACGTCTTTGCCCGCGCCGGATGGCAGAGGCGCGATTGGGGCTGGCAGTCTTGCCCAATGCACTCTTGCCTTCCTCTTGCAGCCGGCCGGACTATCTGGAAACCGGTCCGCGCCCCAGGATTGCCTGATGCCTCATAGTTTTCTCGCCGTCCCAAACGATGCGGCATGGCCCAGGATTGCCCGCCTGTTCCAATCCAGCGGCGTGGCGGTGTGTTTAATTAGAATGATCGTCCGGCGATGCCGATAAGTTAATAGATGTGTCTCCGGATCTTGGTTGCGTTCATGCTGGTCGCCCTGGCGCAGGTATCCGCCCAGGAACGGCGGGTGGAAAGCGTAATTCCAGCCCTGGCCTTCGGACCTCGTTGCACGTCCACCATCACCATGCAAAATCTCGGCGATCGAGTGGTTTCGGCCGACGTGGAAGCTCACAAGCCGAGCGGCGCCCTCGCCCCATTTGTCGGCCGCCGCGCGGTCACCGTGCAACTCAATCCGGGTGAGCGAGCGAGCTTCAAACCGGCCATCGAAGAACAGACTGAGGCTGGTTGGGTAGAGGTGCGGGAGCGTGTTCCCTCGCCCGTTCTTTCGCCGGTGCTGGCAGTCAGCGGCATGACGGAGTGCGTCGTCGGCAACGAACTCAAAACCGTCGGACGGGACGTGGTCTATCCCACGCGCAATCCCTGGTTTTCGGGCGATGTCGGGGAATTGACGGGCGCCATAGTCTCGCTCATCAACACCTCCGAGCGGGCGGTGAAAGCGTCCCTGTGCTACTCGGCTGGCAACCTCTATTTCCTTCCCGGAACTACGCCTGCGGCGGAACTTTCCCCCGTGTGCAGCGCCGCGTTCGACGTTCAGATTGCGCCTTTTGGCGCCCGCGAGTTCCCGGTAGCCCGCGATGGCAGCACGCATTTCTCCCTCAAAACGCAAGGCGCGGCCATTGTTCTCGAAATGCTCCGCCCGCTCGATGCCAGCATCAGAATGTACAAGGTCGATTCCACCATTCACTTCGGCGGCGAAGTCTCCACCCCGGGAAAATAGGGCGCACACGATACACGGCGCCGCTGCAGACGCGGCTCGTCAACGCCAGCAAGCGGCGCGGTTGATCCACAATCGTGGCCGCTATCCGAATCCCATCGGTGTGCGGCACAATCTAAAGAGATTCCGGAGATATTTTATGAACGCTGCCTCCGCCTCCCTGATCCACGAGATGCGGCCCAAAATTCTCGAAAAACGCGCTCGACTCGAGGCGGCCGCACACGCCGTTTCAGCGGAATACCTCAACCAACTCCTGGTCGAAGTGGACTCGGCCCTCGCCAGGATCGACAACGGGTCCTACGGCATCTGCGAATTTTGCCACGACACGATCGAAGCCGACTGTCTGGCCGAGAATCCCCTGGTGCGATTCTGCCTGGATCACCTCGACGCGGAGCAGCGCAGGGCGCACGAACAGGATCTCGCGCTCGCGACGCGAATCCAGACGAGCCTTCTGCCCGCGAGGGACATCTCCGCGGGAGGGTGGTCCACGCATTACCGCTATCAGCCGGCCGGCCTCGTGGGCGGCGATTATTGTGAAGTGATCCCCGCCCCGGACGGCCGCTCTCTGTTCTTTGCGCTGGGCGACGTCTCCGGCAAAGGCGTCGCGGCTTCCTTGCTGATGACCCATCTCAGCGCGATCTTTCGTAGCTTGCTTTCGCTCAATTTGCCCCTCAGCGAAGTGGTGGTGCGCGCCAACCGTCTGTTTTGCGGGGGCACGCCCGCGACTCACTACGCCACCCTGGTGGCAGGCCTGGCCGATGAAAGCGGCATCCACCTGTGCAATGCCGGCCACTGTCCGCCCTTGCTCGTCGGGCGCGACGGTACCTGCCGGGTGGATTCTACGGGGCTCCCACTCGGGCTCTTTGGAGACAGCCGGTACACCATCGGCCACATGCTCCTCGAACGCGGCGAGAGCCTGGTGCTGTATTCCGACGGCATCACCGAAGCGCAAGATCCGGAGGGCAATTCCTATGATGAAGAGCGGCTGATCGAAACGCTGCGGGAGGGCCGCGAGCGCGAGGCGGCGGCGATGGCGGAAGCCGCGTTGCGGGATGTGGTGCGTTTCCGCTGTGCGCTTCCCCAGCACGACGACGTCACGCTCCTCATCGTTCGCCGGAACGCCTGACCGGCGTGCAACAATCAACTGAAGCGGGGAGGACCGGGACGATGACGTTCTTACGAGTGTTCGCCTGGTTGGGAGTGTTGTCCCTGGCTGGGCTATTGAGCGCGCAGCCGGAGAGAGTCTTTCACGTGGACCTTGCCTATGGAGCGCCGGGCCACGGTCCGTCGCCCAACTTCAGTCCCTATGGCACCCAGGTTAAGCTTTCCGACCTGCCGGCGGACGCGGCGCTGCCGGAAGGCGCCGTCCGGCCGGCGAAATCCGGCGTCATGCAGGTCGGTCCGGGCCAGGAGTCGTGGGAACGAATTCTCGTCACGGCGGACGCCGGTCACCCCCAGGATCTCTGCCGGCTCTATATAGACCGCGACCGGAACGGCGACTTCAGCGACGACGGCCCGGCATTGACGGCCAAGCCTGCCATGAATCAAAAAACCAAAGCATGGTGGTCGAATTTTCCGGCCGCTGAAATCTCGATTCCATATGGGTCTGGGGTCGTCGAACCTTACACCATCGAATTCTGGGCCGTGCGGGAAGGCGAGAACGCTCCGGACGTGATCCGCTATTCGGTTCGCTCGTGGCGGCGCGGAACCGTGAACGTCGATGGCACCGAGGCATTGGTGGCGGTGATGGATGGCGACAACAATGCCGTTTTTGACGCGAAGGACAAATGGTCGATTCTGGGCGCGTCTGAAAATGATGCCGCCCGCCGAGTCCTGTCGTATCAGGAAGCGCGGCCGGCCAACCGCTACATGTTTCTGCCGAACGCCGCAGGCAAGGATCTGGTGCTGGAATTCCGCGGCTTGAGCCCCGACGGACGGCAGTTGACGTTTGCCGTTGTCGATCGCGCCATCACCAAAGCGGAAGACCGCGCACCCGACGATACGCTGGCCGGGGAACGCTCGCGTCCGCGCACTTCGCAGCCGTTCGCGTGGATCGCGTCCGATCTCGAAAAGGGTGCGGCGCAAGCGCGGCAGTCGGGAAAGAAATTGATCGTGGATTTCTGGACCTCGTGGTGCGGGCCGTGTCATTCGCTCGACGAATGGATCTGGACCGACGCCGAGGTGGCGGCGGTGCTGAATGCCGGTTATGTCGGGGTGAAACTCGATGGCGATGTCGAGAAAGATCTCGTCACCCGGTTTCATGTAGTGGGCTACCCGACGGTGATCGTGCTGGATTCTTCGGGCAAGGAAATCCAGCGCCTCAATTACCTTTCATCCAGGCAGATGGTCGAGGCGTTGAAATGAGCTGTCAGTGGTGCGCCGGCCAAGATTGCTTGGCCCATCCTCTGGGATTCTCAAGCCCGTCTGGACGGAAACCGTCCAGGAATCGACACCTTTAACTGAAAAGACGGGACTTAGCGATTTTCGCTGGACGGAAACCGTCCAGCAGGTGCGCAACCGCGTCAACGCACCGCGAGCGTCACACCATCCTGGCTGGTAACTCCACCGATCGTGACGTGCACCGGGACGTTATTGCCGGGGGCAACGTTCGCCGACATCTGCGCGTTGATCTGCAATAATCCGGCGAGGTATCCGGGCGCTGCGCCCACATATTGAACCACCGCCGGGAAGCCGCCGATATCCACTGTTACCGCGGCGATCGGCTTGGGAAATACGTCCACCGCGGGGCGGCCATCCACGCCGGGAGGATCGGTGACGCCTTCGCCAGTCGCATACAACACCACAATCGAACCCACCGCCGCGGGGTTGGAGATCGAATTGACACTTTGATCCTGATTGAGAATCGACCCCTGCCCTTTTCCACTCGCCAGCGCGGTAAACAGCCCGGGAGCAGTGGCGCTCACCGCCAGCGTCAGCGGATCGCTCGCCGCGCCCTGGTATTCCACTTGCACGTGCGTGCTCGAACCGATGGCGCCGAAGTAGGGGACCACAGCCGAGCACTGGGTCGCCGAGGCAAAGACCATGGGCGCGGGGACGCCGTCGAAGAGCACGCGCACACCGGCAAGCGTGGTGCTGACCATGCCGTTGGCGTCGAGCGCAAGGTTGACGCCGGACGCCGGACCGAGTCCCGTGCCCCAGATGTCCACAATCTGGCCGGGCGCGATGGCGATGTTGTAAGACGCGGCGTTGGTAACCGCCTGCACCACCGGCTTTGGCACGGGCAGGCTGGCCGGCGGAATGACCAGCATAGTGATGGAATTGGCTGGGAAGGTGGTGGGCAATGCGTTCCCGACGACGGGAATATCGGTCTGTTGCACGATCGCAGCCAGGTTGGCGCCGCTATATTGCCACACGCGCGCCGGCGATCCGGCCGCGTAATTGGCCATCGAAAGAGTCGTGCTGAGATCGTTGCCGGTCTTGTTAATGACAAGCGCGGTGAGGCTCCCGTCTTCGCGGAGGGCGGCGTAGACGGAAAGGCTGCTGCGGTCGGCGCTGATGGCTTGGACGCTGGTCTGGCCGAAGGCGCCGCCGATGCCGTCATAATTGCGGTACATCTGGAACGCGAAGGCCACCGGGTCGTTGGGAGCCGGTGGTCCCCAGTAGGTTGCCATGTCGAGCCCCTGCCAGCCGAAGATTCCCAGGATCTCGGCTTCCGTGAGCGCCCCGTTCAAAGTGCCGGCACCGGTCCAGTTGTATTCCGAGATGGCGATTTTGGTCCCGGGGTAATTCTGCGCCACGATCTGCTGGAGTCGCGGGATCAGCATCGGGGCGACGGGGCCGCCGGGGTTATAGATGGTATCGACGATCCAATAGTCGCCGCTCACCAGGTAGGTCGGATCCCAGAATTCGCGCGTGGAATCGAGCCGCAGGGCGTCGAGCGCGGGAGTATCCGGAGGATTGTTGTTGAGTTGATTCGGCTGGTAGTAGGCGTGGACGTCGAGATAGTCGAGCAGGCGCGTTGCATGCTGTTGCTCGTACTGGTTCATCTGCTGGAGATACCACGATAGGAACGGCACGTTGCCATGCGCCATACGGTCGACAGGATTGCTGTAGTATTGTCCGCCGGGCGAACTCCAGCCGGCCACGATGTCCTTCTTGGAGAAGAAGAGCGACGCAAAGTTGTCGGCCACGGGGCCGGTGACCAGGGCGGTAGGATCGGCCGCCTTGATGGCCGCGGCGTAGGTGGTGTCGAGCGCCAGATTCTCGTCGTACGTGTACGGGTTGGGATGGATATCCATGTGGGTGTTGTCCCACCAGATGGGTTCGTTATCCAGGCTCCAGATGGCTACGCCGCCCTGGTTGGCTTTGCCGTAGCGCGAAATCAGGCTCTGCACCCACTGCTGCTGGAATGTCTGGTCGAATTGCGCGTAGGCATCGTGCGGATCGTTCTGGATGTATTTCGGATTGGAAGGCGTTTTACCATCCGGCACGGTGGAGGTGCCGCAGGCCGGATCGTACTTGATGCCGTCGCCGCAGTTCGGCCAATACTGGTCCACTTTGCACTGCGCGCCGTATTTGGCGGTATTGTAGCTGCACACCTTCTGGACGGAACTGGGCAGCCAGCCGAGGATCGGAACCGTGCCGAGAATCTTCCCGCCGGTAATCCGCGCCTGGTCGGCAAAGAGATTGAAAGAATTGGCCGGCGTGGAAGCGCCAGGCAGCTCTTCGAAAAACCAGTCGCTATCGATGTTCCAGATATCTAGTTGCCAGTTGTAGTCGCTGGTGTTGTTGCCGCCCCAGCGGCGCACCGTCGGTCGCGGAGCGAGCGCGCCGGCCGATGTAGCCGATGCGCCGTTCCAGAAGAAGTTGATGCCGTAAATGTCGGGCGAGATGGCATGCACTTCGGCTTTGGCATCGATGGTAAGAGCAGGCCCCGCCTCCGACTGCGCCGCGGCGGCCACCACGGTCAGGAAAACGGCCGCGATTGCACGAGGGGTGATCATGACAACCAACATAGTAATGCCGCGCACACATTCGCTAAAGGCCTCCGCCAGGGTTGAAAGTTCGAATCGTCACATCCCGGCCGGTGCGGGGCTGCCGCGCCGTGCGGCGTCTGCCGCGAACCGCGCCGCAGGGCCGGGAACTTCATGAAAAGCGAGAGTCCTCGGCGCACCAAGCAGGCGACGCCCTGGTTCGCCAGGCTTACCCGAAACTGGCGCGGGTGATGCGGCACATCCCGCTCGAAGCCGCTCGACAGCGCGGAACGGCCAAACGCGGCGGTGACGCGGGGCATGTAGTCCTGCATCGAATTCCGGATCTTTCTCCATCGCGCGACCGTCAGTGATCGCTCTCGATGAGCTCGATGAGCCGCTTACCAGGCCCGCGCAAACGGACGCGCGCAAGGCTCAGTCGGTGGAACCGGGCTTCCGCGGCGGTTTGAGCGCGAAGCGGGAATGGAAACTGGCCCGGGCGTGTCTTCTGGCGGAAGTGGAAAAGTAGACGGCCTACAGATTCAGCCGCTCCACGGCTGGCACCTGCACGTTGTCGAAGGTCAGCCCCTCCTCGAGTTCGCCATCTTCGCGCGCCTGCGCCAGACGCTGGCGATTCCAATACCATGCGCCGGCCATCGCGAGCGGCACCAACAGGAATCGCCACGGCGCGCCGAGCATCCACTGTTCGACGGCAAATCCGCCGCGCGTGAAGAACTCGTAGCCGAGGAATTGCAGCAGGCAGAGCATCAGCAGATGATCGCGGAATCCCGGGGTAGGACAGGTGAGCGGGATCTTGCGATATCCGGCTAGCTGGAGTTCGGACGCGCACAGGCAGAGAGCGCCGAGGTAAGCGGTGTGCAGGCATGCGGTGGCCACGCCGGCGTTCCACCAGGCGAGAGCCAGCGCGGGAAGGAGCACGATCGGGGTCAAAAAGGCGAACATCACGCGGCGGGCGACGGGGAGAGTCTCGTGCTCGCGGGGATCGAGAACGGCGCGATAGACCCAGGCAGCCGGTGCGGCGGCGGGAATTTCGAAAGCGAAGCGGAGGCCGAGTATCAGCACATAAGCCGCGGAAAACGAGGCGGCGAGCGGCCCGCTGTTCCACGCCGCCAGCCAGCCGACGCCCATCGCGACGCACACCGAGAGGCGGTGCGATTCGTTGCGCAGCAGCGCCCTGACGGTGAAACGATGCGCGGCACGGATGAAGCCGTTCGCGCCGGAGCCAAAGAGGTCCAGAAACCACACCAGGAGCGCGGAGGCGCGACGGTCAGACGGACGGCGTCCGCCTTCCAGAGCCGAAGCGAAGCGGCGGCGATAGCTGATTCCGTAAGAAACCAATGCCAGCCCAAGCACCGCAAACGAGCCGGGCAGCACGTCGCGCGCCAGCATCACCAGCACCGGTTGCGAGCGAATCTGCAGGACCTGATATAGCCCGAGAAACCAGAGCGAGGGAAGAAATCGCGCGGGGGAGTGGGGATCGGCGTTGAGGTGTCTGAGTAGCGATCCGGGCCCGGCAAGTCCGCTGACCAGCAACATCAGAAACCCCACCAGAATCAGGCCGCGCAGCCAGGAAGAAACAACCCGAAACGCTTCCCGCGGCAGGATGGCGGAAATCGCCCCGAGAAGGGCGAAGACCGCCGCGAACGTGAAGATGCTCGCGCTCATCATGCACAGCATGTGGATCCCGGCAAATCGTACAAACGCCGGTCCGGTCAATTCGCCCCCGGCGCTCACGAACAGCGGGAAAAACACGGCGGGGATGGCATTGACGTCGATGGCGAAGGCCAGAACCGCGATGGCGATTGCCGCGGCATTGGCGGCCAGCACGGTGCGCGGGCGGATGGGCAGCGGCGCGAGATTCAGGTAGTCCTGCGCGTCAGGCAGGATTTTGTCCCACTTGAGCACCGTTACGATCCCGGTGATGGCCATCGCCATGGCCAGGAACAGATACTTGTCGGGAATGGAGACGATAAACACGTTCTGGCCCAGGCGGCCGCGCAACCAGCCCAGAAACGTGGAATACTTGTCCAGCATGAGGAACGACGCCATCGCGCCCGGCATCGCCAGCATGCCGAGAAGCGCGCCGGCGCCCAACTGCATTTCGCTCGAAGCGGCATCCTGATCGCTGCGCACCAGGCGCACCAGGAAATGGCGCACCAGCCGCGGAAACGGCCGCTCGCTATGCCAGAACGGCCGAGAGGATCTGTTGCGCCATGCGATCGGCATCCACCTGCTCCGTCAGTTGCATGAATCCGGCTTCCAGGCCGAGTCCTTCAAATCCGTCGCGCACTTCGTCGATGGTGCCGGAAGCCACCACCGCTCCCTTCTTGAGCAGCAGGAGATGGCTGCACAGTTTCTCGACCTGCTCCAGCACCGGGGAGGAAAAGAAGACCGCCTTGCCTTGCGCGGCAAGCATGCTCACGGCGCGCCGCACGACCAGCCCGCTGGTGACATCGAGCCCCGAGAACGGCTCATCCAGCACCAGCAGTTCGGGGTCGTGCATCAGAGCGGAGATCAACACGATCCGCTGGCGCATCCCCTTGGAATAGGAGGCGATGGGCGAATCGCGATAAGGGTAGAGGGTCAAAGCTTCCAGCATGGCGGAGGCCTTTTCGCGGAAGCGGCGGCGATCGAGCCCGCGCAGCGTCGCCACCAGGTCGAGATACTCCCAGCCGGTGAGAAAGCCGTAGAGATCGGGCTGCTCCGGCACGTAACCCATGCGATGTTTGAAGGCGCTCAATTGACCGCCCGCGATGCGTTCCCCGTGAAAAAGGATGGCGCCGCGGGTAGGTTCCACCATTCCCGTGATCATCTTGACGATGGTGCTCTTGCCGGCGCCGTTAGGCCCGAGCACGCCGAGGATTTCGCCGGCTCGAATGGAAAAACTGATCTCGCGAACGGCGGTGACCGCGCTATAGCGCTTGGCGAGATCGCACGCTTCGAGGACAGGAGGCGAGTGCATGAGTGAGGGTTGGACACCAAGGGCAGGGAAAAGGTTCCGGGCCTCGGGCAATGCTTCCCGCCGCTCAGCGCGCCTATGCGCGGTTTTCACTCGCAGCAGTTGCTGAAAATAAAGGCTTAATCCAAATCAGGCGGCTCCTGTGAAGCGACGGCGGTCACTCTGCTCGCCGGTAAACTTCCGCTGTTCGCCGAAAACGGAGGGATTCCCGGCCGGGTATGGTTCACGCTGGAAGCATGATACAGTACGACGACCGGCAGAAGGACAATTCCGGCAACTTCTGGCCGAGAGGGACCGCAGCCATGATGCCGGGCATGATCCTGGTGGCCATCGGCACGCTGTTCCTGCTGGACAACCTGCACATCGTTCACGTCAGCACCTGGTTTGCGTACTGGCCCGTAATCCTCATCGCGGTCGGCCTGGTGAAACTCGTCGATTCCACGCATACCGGCGGCCAGATCGCCGGCGGGGTGTTGATGGCGGTCGGCGGACTGTTCCTGGCGGACAACCTGGGTTACCTCCGCATCGACCAGATGTGGCCCCTGATTCTGATCGGTATCGGCCTTTTCCTTCTCTGGAACCGGGTGCATCCCGGATACGACTATGGCCGGTGGTGGGGAAATTGGCAGCGCACAACCCGAAGCTGGGTTCAGGATCAGGACGGCATGCGATTCGACGATTCTTCCCTGGGCGGCAATAAAATTCACGAGCTGAACGTGTTCAGCGGCACCCGGCGCGTGATTACCGATCAGGATTTTCGCGGTGGCAAGGTGGATTGCGTATTCGGCGGCATTACGCTCGATCTGCGGGGCGCCGACATCGCGAACGACAAGGCAGTGCTGCACATCTCCGCCGTCTATGGCGGTGCCGTGGTGCTGATTCCGCCGCATTGGGACCTGGTGATTCGCGGCGGCGGATTCTTCGGCGGCTACTCCGACCAGACCGTGCATCCGCCGCGAACGCTCGCCACCAAGCGGCTGATCGCCAAGGGCGGAGCGGTTTTCGGCGGCGTCACTTTCAAGAACTGAACGGCCATGCATCCACTTCTGGAATCGTCCCGCCGGCTGGCGCTATACCTCGCCGCGTGGATCCCTGTCTTGGCCCTGCTGGTGTATGTGATGTGGGCGTCGGGGGGAATTGGTTGGTTGGATGCGACCGTGGTGCTGGCGCCCTCGTGCCTGATCTACGCGTTCGCGTGCCTTTCCCCGTGGTACATCTGCGGCACCCTGCCGCTGGGTGCCGACCGCTGGCAGAGCCTGGCGATCACGTTCGGCATGGCGTCTACCATGGGCAGCCTGGTGCTGGTGGGCGGAGCGTGGCTCACGGCATCGGCGGTAGCCGAGACGGGAAAGATGGCCGGGATCGAACAGCGGTTGCACGGGCACCTCGCGCTGCTGTTCGGCATGGGCGTGCTGCTGTATTTATTGTCGGCGGGACTGCATTATGCGGCCCTGGCGGTGGAGGCGTCGCACGAAGCCGAGCGGCAGGCGGCGGAAGCGCGCACGCTGGCGCGGGAAGCGGAATTGCAATCGCTGCGCAATCAGCTCAACCCCCACTTCCTCTTTAACAGCCTCCACTCCATCTCCGCGCTGGCCACGCAGGACGGAGCGCGGGCGCGCGAAATGTGCGTGCGGCTGGCCGATTTTCTGCGCAGCAGCCTGGGCTTGGGCAGCCAGGAAAATATTCCGCTGCGCGAAGAGCTGGCGCTGGCACGAAGTTACCTGGAGGTGGAACAGGTGCGGTTCGGCGAACGGCTGCGCGTGGTGGAAGACGTCGCGGCGGCGTGCCAGGAGTGTTCCGTGCCGCCGCTCCTGTTGCAGCCGCTGGTGGAAAACGCCATCAAGCACGGGGTCGCCGGTATGCTGGAGGGCGGCGCGATTCGCCTCACGGTGGAGCAGACCGATGGAGCGGTATCGATCACGGTGGAAAATGGCTTCGATCCCGACATGGCGATGCCGCGCAAATTGGGAATCGGCCTCTCGCACGTGCGGCGGCGGTTGGAAGTCCGCTATGGCGAACAGGCGAGCTTCGATGCCGGCGTCTTCGGCAACGTCTACCGCGTGGTGCTGCGATTTCCGTGCGAATCGCCCATGGCCTCCAGCAGTCTGGCGTAGCCGGAGCGGCTCACCGGCAAGCGGGCGCCATCGGTGAGAATCGCCAGGCGGCTTTCCTTGCCGTAGGGCTCGATGCGCGCGACGCGTTCCAGATTGACGATGACCGAGCGGTGGATGCGCACGAAACGGGCCGGATCGAGGAGCGCTTCTACACTGGCGATCGGCTGCTGTTTCAGATAACTCTTGCCGGCGCTATGGAGAGCCACGTAATCGTCCTGGGCCTCGACATAATCAAGCTTGTCGATGGAGATGACGTGAACGCGGGGGCCATCTTTGACAACAATCCGCTCGGGACGCTCCCCGGGTGGACGGGCGGAGGCAACGTCGGGCTTCGGCGCCTGCTCGCCAAGACGCAAACGGGCGCGTTCCAAGGCCTTGTCGAAGCGTTCGCGCGTGAAGGGCTTGAGCAGGTAGTCTACGGCATGCGCGTCGAAGGCGCGCATGGCGTACTGATCGTAAGCGGTGACGAAGATCACCACGGGGCCGGGATCGATGAGTTCGAGGACTTCGAACCCGTCCAGCTTGGGCATCTGCACGTCGAGAAAAAGCAGGTCGGGGCTGGTCTCGGCGATGGCTTTGACCGCCTCGAACCCGTTGGGGCATTCGGCAACGATCTCGATTTCGGGGTGTAGTCCCAACATTTCCCGCAGAAAACCCCGCGCCAGCTCTTCGTCGTCCACGATAATCGCGCGCAGGGGCTTGTCCACGGTGCTCAAGCTCAATGTACCGCAATTGTGCGGCAGAGGTTGCCAAACGCGCCGCGGAGGGCCCAGGTACCACCCGGCTGAGCCAAAATGTACCGGAAAAGCGAAATTTCGCACACCCTTGCGTCCGGTTTTATGGCATGATAAATAAAACTTAATTAACAACGACCACTAAGCGGAGGCAGGTGGCGGGAAGGCGAATGTGGACTATCAAGCCGAAACGCCGTTTGACAGCATTGAGGGCTCCCATGAGTACGTAGCCCTGCTCGCCGAGGCACTCGATGAAGCCCGGCGCGATGTGGAATCGGAAATCGCACTGGCCGAACGCGAAGGCGCGGACCGGCGGAAGCAGGCGCTTCTGCTGGTTTCCTATAATCTTTCCAAGCTCAACCTGCACATCACCACCAGCCGGCGCATCCTCAATGATTTAAGGAGTTTGAGACGATTGTTGTTAGCCGAACGGAACCCGCAATCCCAGGAAGAAATCGAAGCGGTAGCCGGCGGCGGAGTCGATTAGAGGGCCGAGGGGACAATTCCGCAGCGGTCACCGGGCAATTGTTGCCACCGGTGTCAGGTGTAAGCTTGCCTCGAATGAACCAATGATACCTCGATTCCCAGAGGCCGAAAACCCCGCAAGAATGTCGAACCATACTACGAAAATCCGCAACAGATGGCGATTTTCGCAGCATTTCCTACTTGACAGGGTTTGGTCGCGGGGCGTACCATGCAAGAGTTGTCACGTTAAATAAGTGATAGCACTTGACAGCGGTGGTTTGTGGGGGACCCCGTATGACTTTTCAGATCGGTGACAAGGTGGTTTATCCCAATCAGGGAGTCGGAACCATCGAGAACATCAGCACTCGATCCTTTGGATCCGCATTCGAGAGATATTACCTGTTGCGCTTCGGTTGTAATAGCATGACTGTGCTCGTACCCTTCTCGAACGCCGCCAACATCGGCTTGCGCCGGATAACCAAGGACCGCGAAATATCGAGGGTGCTGTCGTACATTTCAAACGGTAGCTGCAATTCCAGCTCCGACTGGAAGGTGCGCTACAAAGAAAACACGGTGAAAATGCAAAGCGGTGACCTGTTGCGCGCGGCCGAGGTGTTCAAGGCCCTGTTGCAACTTCACATCGACAAGCCGCTTTCGTTTCGCGAGAAGAAGATGCTGGAACGGGCCCGTCACATGCTTGTGTCGGAAATCTCGATTGCGCGCGGGATTCCCGATATTACGGCGACGAACGTATTGCAGCGCGCTCTGGGCAAAGCCGGGCTGGTATTGCCGGCGAACCTATAAACGAGGTACGCGCAGCCGGACTCCGGCAGCGAGGTACTGAAGCCACCAGTGTTCCCGGCCGGGCGCGTCGAAATTACCGCGCCACTCGCGGCGCAATGCCGCGGCTTTGGCCGCGGCCCTGCGGCGCAGAAACGTCAGCACCCGTTGGCGGGCGGACGACGGGCCGACCAAACTCCCGATCAGCCGTTCCGCGGCGGCACAATCGTTGATCTCCCCAAGCAACTGTTGCAGGCGCTGCAGCATGCCCAAACGCCGGGTCATTCCGCGGCCATAGCAGGAACGAAATAGTTCGAGAGTGTACCGGATACGCTTCGTGGCGAGGCGAATGGCGTGCAATTCCGCGGGCACGGGGTTGGCGGCGAGCAATTCGCGAACCTGGGCGAAATAGTCGCGCATGATCGCGGGAAGGTGGCGGCGCGCGTTGGCGGCGGCGCTCGCGCGCGGATTCCAGACGGATTCCGGGCGGCGCTCGCGCGCGGAAGACGCCCCATCCACGGACACGAAGAGCTGCAGACGGCTGCGCCACTGGGTAGTGTAGTCGCGGCGCTTCCAGCGGCGGATTTCGACGAGCAACTCATGGCCGGCTTCGCGACGCTTGGCAACCAGCGGCGTCAGGATACCGGCGGGACGGGCGATGCCGGCTCGGCCCACGAGTTCGATGGCGATATCGCAGTCGCGTACGGCTCCCGCGGCGCTCAACAGAGAGGCAATACGCCGGCGGATTTTCTTCCAGGAGCCTGGGGGATAGAAGGCCGCAAACACCCGCAGACAGCGGCTCAAGCGGCGCATGGCGACGCGGATGTCGTGGATCGCATCGGCGTCCGCCGCCTGGGCTGCGTGACTCACCGCAATGCTCAGCCGCCCCAGCAGAAAAGCGGTCTGTTGGCGCGCATATTCGCGCATCAGTCGCGCTCCCTCACCACCGCAATGGGGCGGCCGTAGACCTGTAGGAAAGTTTCGCCCGAGCGTTCGGCGCCCCACTGTTCGAGATCGATGTCATGGCTGCTCGCCACCTCGAGCGTGACGCGGCTGTCGCGGATCCGGCACTGAATTCCGCGAATGCGCTGCTGGCGGCTGCGATTGAGATTATCGGCCAAACGGAGCAGGGGAATCAAGAACAAAAGCAGGCGCCGGTCATCGGCCGGCAGGGCCTGGTACTGGCTGTGTACGGGACTGGGAAGGGACTTGCGGTGGTAGCGGCAGAGGCAGGCCACCAGCAGGCGCTCGCGCTGGGTGAACCCGGCCATATCGGAATTGGACACTACGTAGTAGGAATGCTTGTGGTGGCCGGAATCGCTGACATAATGGCCCACATCGATCAGGTAAGCGGCGGCTTCCAGCAGCTTGCCGGCGGCCGGAGGCAGGTGGTGCAGCGGCTGGAGCGCGGTGAACAGGAGGTGGGCAATGTTGGCTACCTTGCGGGCATGATCTCCGGACACGCCATAGCGGCGCCCAAGATCCTCCACTTCGCGCCGCTGATCGCGGCTCAAGCGCGAGAGTTCGGCGCCCACATTGCGATTGGCGAGGTCGGCTATGATGCCGTCGCGCACGCCGGCGCGGCAATAGAAGACCGAGGGAAGCTGGAACTCGCGCAAGAAATCGAGCAGTACCGCGGCGCCGGGCACGATGATTTCAGCGCGCCGCGGTCCGATGCCCGTGATCCGCCGGCGGCCGGCGAGGTTCAGGCCGATGAGGCGGCGGTAGAGTTTGTTCACCTGGGGCGTCGGAGTGCGCAGACGGTCGATTTCATCCCGGCGCGAGCCGGGGATGCGCGCGACGGCGTGGGCGACGGCCGCCGCGGTGGCGGAGGTGGCGATGGCGCGATCCCAGCCGGTGTGGCCGAGGCGGCGCACCGGGGTATCGAGCTTGGCCTCGATGTATTCGTGCATCTGGTGAAGCTGAAGCTCGGTGGGAGGGTCGTCCCTGAGAAAGATCTCGCGCAGGCGCACGGCGCCGAGGGGTTTGGAAAAGGAATCTTTGAGCACCCCATCTTCCGCTCCGATGATTTCCGCGCTCCCGCCGCCGATATCGATGACCAGCGTTCGGCGCCCGTTCTGAGGCCAGGTGCTCTCGACGCCGAGATAAATCAGGCGGGCTTCTTCTCGGCCGGAGATGATTTCGATGGGGGTGCCGGCGGCGTCGGAAGCGCGCGCCAGAAATTCGTGCGGATTGCGCGTGTCGCGGATGGCGCTGGTAGCGACCGCGCGGACGCCAACCACTTCGAGCTTACGGTAAAGCGCGGCCATGCGGGCGAGGACGGCGCAGGTGGAGCGCACGGCATCTTCGCTGAGCGCGCCGCTGCGGAAAACACTCTCGCCCAGGCGAGTGACTTCGCGTTCCGAGGCCAGGATGCGAGGGGGCTCGCCGGAGACCACCTCGGCGGCTTCCATCCGAATGGAGTTGCTGCCGATGTCGATGGCTGCGTAGCGGGGCATTCTTTTTCATGATAGCTTCGGGTGCCGGCTTTTTCGCGGACTCGGAAAACCCAAAGCATTTCCCGCCGCGCCGCGGAGAACTGAGGCTCGGCGCGACACGAGCACTTCGGGAGCCCGCGCTGCACCTTAGAAAGGCTGGAAGCCGGGACCCTGGTAAAATAAGGCCGTGTTGCAGAAAGCGCCTCAGGAGGAATACACTCGGGCGGATATCCGCCGCCACTTCGGCGTCACCGAGCGGCAACTCCGAACCTGGGAGCAGCGCCGTCTCATCGCCGCGGCGGAACGCTACACTTTTTCCGACCTGATCGCGCTCCAGACCATCGTGAAACTGCGCGAGCAACGGATACCGGTGAAACGGATCGGCCAGGCGGTGCAGTCGCTGCGCAGCAAGTTGAGCTGGATCAAGGAGCCGCTTTCGGAGCTGCGCATCGTTTCCGATGGCCGCAAAATCAACGTTCACGTGGCCGGGCAGAAGATGGAGGCGATCAGCGGCCAGATTCTGCTTGATTTCGAGGCGTCGAGCCTGGGCGGCGTGCGCGCGTTTCCGGACCACAAGAGCAGCGCCAACCGCATGCGTGAATCGGAGGTCTGGTTTCAGAAGGGGTTGGACCTGGAAGAAACCGGCGCCCCGATTGAAGACGCCATCGACGCGTATCGTAAGGTGCTGGAACTGAATCCTTCCGCGGCTGGCGCGTTAGTGAATCTGGGAACTATTTATTATCGCCAGCGGAAGTTCGTGGAAGCGGAAAGATATTACGCGGAAGCCATCAAGGCCGATCCCGAATATCCGCTGGCGCAGTTCAATCTCGGAAACCTGTACGACGAGCAGGGGCGGGTCGCTGAAGCCCTGGTGCATTATCAGAAGGCGCTGGCACTGAATCCGAATTACGCCGACGCGCACTTCAACCTGGCGCTGCTATGCGAGCGCATGGGCGACGCGCTGAAGGCGGTGCACCACTGGAAGGCATATCTCAAGCTGGATAGCGCCGGGCAGTGGGCGGACATTGCGCGCAAGCAATTGGAGCGGCTGCGGCAGGCGATGATCCGGTAACAGTTTTAGCTCACCACGTTTCCACCGCCAGGATGGCAGGCGGTCCCGGATGGCCTTCGATGAGGTGCGTCTGGATCACGGCTTCGAGGTTGAGCCGGTCCCAGTTCTTGGATGCCTTGGCCAGCAGGGCGTCAAGGTAGGCCGGATTATACAGGACTTCGCTGGCCGCTTCAGTGCCTTTGTCCAGGATGCCGGCGACGATGATGACGGGCTGGCCGGTCATGTTGTCGTGAATGCGGGCGACTATGGCGTAGTCGTTGACCAGGTTGCGATAGGTCACATGATCGGCAATCTCCCAGGCCGCCTGCTTCGGGTTTTTGCGATCGATCAGCCTCTCCACACCATCGCGGACCTCGAATCCGAAGCGAAGCTTTTCGGTAATGCGCAGGGTCCAGGCATTGTCGAACGCCCCGATCAGAACGATGGGCCCTTCGCGAAGCTGGGCGAAACTGGCCTCGGAGGCGGGCAGAACGCGGAAGGAGGCGTGTCGCGGGACCAGGGGGACAATCGTGCGAGCGAGGGTGACCACGTCAGACACCACCAGGCGTCCGGTGATCTGCACCGGCGAATCCTGGGAAGCGGATGGCTGCTGAGGGCCCACCGTCGCCGGTTCGCCCAGGCAGTAGGTGACCGGGCTGCGGCTGGAAACAATCGGCTCCCAGAAACGGTCGATGTTGGTTGGCGGCGGCGCGAAGCGGTAGCGGCCAATGGCAATTCCCGCGAGGCAGGCGAGCAGGACGCTGGCGGAATAAACCAGCCAAGCGCTTCGGCGGTTGGCGGCCGCGCGCACCGGCTCGGGGGCGTGTGCGGACGGCTCCAGCAACGGCGTCTCGGGCTCGCGGAAGGTGGGGACGTAAGATCCGGCGGAGAGCTCAATAATCAGTTCGCCGGCGTGCGCGGGATCGTAGTAGTACTGAATCAGACGTTTGCGGACCTCGGCGGCGGCGATCCGGACTACGGGGTCGGCATTGGCGTCGTAATCCGGCTTGCGCCCGAATGCCTCGATCCCGATGGTGCGTTCTTTGAGTTCCCCGGCGTTGCCCAGGAGAGTTTGCTCTACGGCATAGGCAAGCAAAGTGGGGTACCGCTTACTGTTGGTGAAAAGAGGGTCGTGCAGCAGACGCTGCAGCTGGACACGCACTGCCGCCTGGTTCGAGGCAGCGACGTGGGCCTCTCGTGCGGTCTGGGGCGGCGGCACCATGCGTTAACAAGCGATACGACCGTATTATACGTCCCGGCACCGGCGTCCGCTCGGGGTATATAAGTGGAGGACACGCCAGGACTTGCGGCCCTCAGTCGGCGCGCGCCGGCTTCGATACGCGATAGCCCTTCCGGCGCCGGGCGCGAGCGCATAGAGTAGTCCCAGCCTGGAGTGTACAACCACGATGAAGAACCGTTACGCGAGTTTGGTCCTGCTGGCGCTGGCTGTGAGCCTGCCGGCGCAGACGGGAGGTCCGTCGGAAGCGCGGAAGCGCGCCGAGGTGCTGCT
>Ga0335073_10000967_pt1 | contig 37966 bp, 32 predicted proteins | sample Lox_Sample_22_FD_207093 | JGI IMG/M metagenome (GOLD analysis project Ga0335073, IMG submission 207093) | Soil microbial communities from Loxahatchee National Wildlife Refuge, Florida, United States - Lox_Sample_2.2 | ecosystem: Environmental > Terrestrial > Soil > Wetlands | place: USA... | reverse complement strand
TTTGAATCTTGATATGCCGGATATACTTCGTGTCCTTCGGCTCCGGGATTGGCGGAATCTCCTGATCCATTGACACCGCAATCACGTCGCCGCCGGCCTTCACCGTTACCTTCTGTGGCTTGCTGTAGAGATTCCCCGGCGAGATATTCCAGTGCTGCCCCTCGCCCTGATCCATGTGCAGCTTCACAACCTTGCCGTCTGACCGGTGAAATGTCTCGTACCTATTCAGGACCGCCTGCACCGTGTACTCACCCGGCGGCACATCCTTCAGGCTCCGGATCGGATATCCCCACGCCTTGTCATCCACCACCACCGACTCGCCCGGCTTGAGTCCATCGACCGTCACGCCAAACACCATCTGCGATTTCGGCGTGTCATTGATCTGATTACGCGGCTCGTCAGAGTCGTCCGTCGACAGGCAGAGCAGCACACGCCCATCTAGCGGCTGTGCGCTACGCGCAGCGGGAAAGCTGACTGAAAAGCTTTGCGCCGAAACCGCGAGCGCAGAAGAGAGAACACTAGTAACGAGAACGAGCTTTATCCGTAGCATGCACGGAAGTGTAGCCGACGAAGACGCGATATGAGTTTTTTTAGTGCGGGCTATTTAGCGGCGGTAGGTTCGATGGATTGGATGTAGATGGTATCGTTCGTGAGATTTCCGGTCACGCGCACATTCTCTGCGGCGAATTTAGCCGCACGCGATTGTGGCTCGAGAGTATAGACATGATTCCCTGACCAGAGCCCGTACTTCGAGCCTTTTTTGACACACAGCCGGATACACGCAAGGTCGGGAGTCATGGCCGATGTTCGCTGGCAATTGGTCCCGCAGTGAGTGTCGGTAACAAATCCACTCCACGTACCCGGAGCAGGACCAGGCGCAAGCAGGGAAGTAAGGAACAGCGCCGCAATTGCCAGAAAGTTCATTGCAACCTCCTATCGACCCACTCCTAGGTATCTTCGATGCTTGCGCCGCCTGTCTAGGCTGCTTTCGCTACCGGCACCTGAATCTCCGTCACATACGACTCATCGTCCTGGCGCACCGGCATTGAGATCTTCAGATACAGCTCGCGAATCGGCCCTGCTACCTGATAGCCGTTCTCGGCCACCCACTTCAGCAGGGAATCATAAGCCTCCGGAAGCCGCTGATACGACCCGTTGTGCATCGTGCTTGCCATCGTCTCTTCCGCAAGCTCATGCACATTCACGCCATCCGACGCCGGCATCTTCTGTTTCAGATAGAAGCCCACCTCGGCATCCACATTGCTTTCCTTGAACTCGGGATCATGCCACAGCGCCACTCCGTACTGGACCGCCGACATCGACGGCTCCAGTCCAGCCGACACCTTCCCGTAGAGGCTTGCCACCGTGTTGTACGCAGGAATCGTCTCCCGCACCGACGCAATCCACTGATTTGGTACAGACTTCAGAACCACATCGTAGGCCATGCGACCCTCCTGTTCGATCAGCCGGATCCGGCTGTTTAATCTGCTGAGGCGATCGCTCTCCTCCTCTACGTGCTTCCGCTGTTCCGCCTGCCGCAACAGCAGCATCCCCCGCATCTGCTCCGCAGAGATGCCCGCCTTCAGTGCCTCCGCAATCTCCTCCAGCGAAAACCCGAAGTCTTTTAGCGCAAGAATGCGATGCAGTTGCGAGAGCTGGCTCGCCAGGTAGTACCGATACCCGTTTTCCGGATCGATATGCGCCGGCCGCAGCAGCCCGGTCTCGTCGTAATACCGCAGCGTCTTGATCGAAACCTGCGAAAGCGCCGAGAAGTCGCCGATCTTCAGCATGCTCCCTTTATCAGGTCTCCAGTAACGGGAGGGTCAAGTTCTGCAGCAAATATTTTTATGAGCAAAGTACCGGACAGATTCTTCACTTCAGAAATTCTCTAACAACGAAACATTCGAGCTGTCGGTGTGTCCTAGAACGGCGAGCCGTCGACCATCGGGAGATGGAATGGCATACCAGATCGCCATGCTCGACCCCTCGAGGAATGTTTTCTCTCTGCCGGTGAGATCTACCTTCACAAGGCCGGATCGCGTTCCTCCGGAACTTCTGCCCATGTAGCCACCAACCCACAGGCCTCTGCCGTCAGCGGCCCAGTCGATGCCCATGATCAGCAGCACATTGGGCACGGAGATGTGGCGTTCTGTGCCCTTCATCAGGTCGAAGATCCGGAGTCCGGATGTGTCCTGGTACGGACGGGGCGACGTCGGGCTTGCCAGGTACCTGCCGTCAGGAGAAAGGCTCCACGTGCTCCCGGGTCCGTCGTCTGACTTCCTTTTCGCGTCCGAAATCTCCCTTGCCTTTCCTCCCGCTGAATCGAAGACAAAAAATCTCTGTACTCCGTTATCGACCTTGCTGTAAATGCAAAGCGTAGATGGTAAGCGCGCGCATTTGAAGCCACCAATCGCTGGCTCCTCGAGCGCAATTTGCGACGGGCCGCCGGCCAGAGGAATACGCATAAGCCGCGAGTTGTCCGTTGGCTTGCCTGACGACGGATAAACAAGATACAGCGCGCTCAGTCCGTCGGGCGTCAGCTGCGGATAACTGAGATTGTCCGCTCCTCCCACCAGCAATTCTGGATAGGTCGTGTCGATTGATTGCTTGAAGATATGATTGGGCCCGTCTCGATTGGAGACAAACAGAACCGACTTGCTATCCGGTGTCCATGTGGACGGAAAATCATCTCTGTCGTCGAGAGTGAAACGTCGGAGCGGGCTCAATTGCCTGGCCTGCGACACTAGCTCCGTAAGATAGATGTCCGTCTGAAACTCACGCCGCAGCAGCGCAACACGTTTTCCATCACTCGTTACACTGATGCCTGCGATCGGGGTCTGATCGTTGGTAATTCGGATGGGAGTTCCGGAAGGCCGGCTCGTATGCACGTCCAGGCGCGTTGACCAGAGATTAAAATTTGCCTCGTTGGGAGGCGCCTCTCCCAGGGCATAGATCAGGCGATCGTTATCCGGCCACGCCAGCGCTGTACCCAGTCGAAAATCCGTCAATACCGTTTCGCTCCGCCCCGTCGTCGCATCGAAAACATCAATTCGCAATCCAAGCCCGGCCGCACTGAAGCGATCGGGCATCCGCACGCAGGCAAATTTCCTTCCGTCCGGTGCCCACGCCGCCGGACCAAAATGATCTCCTCCACCATCCACAATTTTTCGAGTGGTGTTCTTATCCGTCTCGAGCATCCAGATCTCTTCGTCATCCCATGGCCCTGCAAGATAAACAGCCTTCGAGCCATCCGGAGACACCCTTGCCGACAGACCTCTGTCGGCCAGCTTTCGGGGAGTTCCGCCAACGACCGAAATCTTCCAGAGCGTGGGAGGCTTCATTTCCAGATCATTGAAATGAGAGGCAACAAGGTGAACGCCGTCCGGGAACCAGCTCTCCGGCATTGCATCGAAGCCATTCGGCAAAGGCACCGCAATGGTCTCTCCGCTGTCCACGTGGCGAAGATAGAAGCCCGTGGGATCCGAATACGCCAGGTACTTGCCGTCCGGTGAAATTACCCCGCTGGTCAGCGGCGCGTCGTGAGGATTAGCCGTCAACCGCCTCTGGCTGAATGGTGCCTGGGTCTTTGAACTGCGTCGAGTGACGACCGAACCCACCCACCTTTTAAGTCGGGTTCCAGACAGATAGCGGTTTTGGACCAGCAATAGCGATGTAGACGCGACTGCAATCAAGACCGCAGCCGCTACAGCAGTTCTCCACTTCCACGCACGTTTCCTGCCGGCGGAGTCAAAAGCAGAAGCCGACTCAGAAACGGGTGGCTTTTCTGACGGCGCAATAAAAACAACGTTTGCCGACGATCCCATGCCGTTTCTGCTATTCGTCCACTCCACTGGAACCATGAAGCGGTAGCCGATCTTCGGCAATGTTTCAATGAATCTCGGCTTGTCGGCTGAATCCTCGAGCGCCTGCCGGAGCTTCTTTACCGCCGTGTTAACCCCATGCTCGAAGTCGACGAAGGTATCTTCCGGCCAAAGGACGGTCCGGAGCCTTTCGCGAGTCACCACCGACCCTTCCGCCTGGAGTAGCACGCGAAGCACCTGGAACGGCTGTTCCTGAATGGCTACGCTGACCCCGTCTTTTCGCAGTTCGCTGCTGCTCAGGTCAACCTGAAATCGGTCAAACTGCGCGCAAACCGGATAGGAACGGTCAGTGGCCACAGAAAAGCCTCGCTTCGTGGTCTCGCATTCTAATCCCAATCACGACGGAAGGGGATAGAACAGTTCACCTGCATCGTTAAGCCAAATACTTCCAATTATTTCCACGGTTCACCATCAGTTCACCCGCTGTGCATTGATCGCGTCCGCAAGCGGTGCGATGGTCCACCCACACGGTGCTGAGGCCCATTCTCACCACCCGCTGATTCTCGGATTGCACGCTCCCGGCCGTCACCACTGGGACTGCGGTGTTCCACGCCCTGAACACCCGCAGCAATCCGCCGACAAAACGATGCACCTTACCTCAGACCTGAAGGAGGGTCTCCAAATGAAGAACGGATTGTTCTCAAAAGTGTCGATGATTGCCATCCCGATGGCAGTCGCCTGCTTATCACTGCTGTCCGTCACGTCCGCCATCGCGCAGAGGGAGGGGTTGTCTAATTTTTATCAAGGCCCCGAGCGAGGCTGCTCTAATCGCACAATTCAGGGTAACTATGGATTCGTCATCGAAGGCACGATTCTCGATGCGAACGCGCCCATCCGCGGTCTTGCCCAGCAGTACTACGATGGCCGCGGTCATATCACGCAAGTCGATCACGTCGTCTTCGGTGGTTACCCGCCACCCCAGGATTGGACACCCGGCACCGGAACCTACACTGTAAATCCGGATTGCACCGGGTCCGGCGTTATCAACACTCCGTCCAACCCACTTCCGGTCGCCTTTCATTTCGTGGTGGTCGATCATGGCAGAAAGATCAAGCAGGTGGTCGACGCAAATGCTGTTGTCTCGATCGGTGACAAGATCGATTGAGCACAGTATTCAGTCGGGGGTCTCTTTGATTGTCCAAAGATGCCCCCGCTGACAGCCGTCTACATATTTCCCGCTTCCGTGCTCTTGATAAACGCCGCCACCCGGTCGTGAAGCTTCTGCAGCGACTCATCGCGCACGTAAACCATGTGTCCCGACTCGTACCAGTCATACTGAATGTTCTTCGCCAGGCTCTCCGAAATCGGCAGGTGCTTGTCCTCGTACATCGCTGCATAGAACGGCGTCGCCAGGTCGTAGTATCCGCCATTCACCATCACCTTCAGCTTGGGATTGGTCTTCATCGCTGTCGCGATATCGGCGCTCACGTTCAGGTTGATCGGGTTCCCGCCATGCTTGAAGTCCCACTGCGCCGACCCGAAATCTGCCTGTGGCAGATACGTCTGGCCTGCGCCGTACTTCAGATCGCGCCGCACATAGTCGTTAAAGAGCGACACGTATGCCGATGAAATCGCGGAGCTCTGCGGATCGTACTCCGCCTCTTCGCTCAGCGGATTGATTGTCGGACCCGAGAACCGTGTATCCAGCCGGCCCGTCGTCAGATCCTGATCATCCTGCAGATTTTTCTCAAATCCGCCGCCACTCACCCGCAGGTTGGCCTTCACCAGATAGGTCACCGGTAGCCCCGTATAGTTGTGCAGTTTCTCCGCCACCGTCTGCTTTTCGCTCGCCGAAAGATCCGTCCCCTGCGCCAGAGCATGCGCATACTCGCCCATGGCGAAATCTTCCACCTCTTTCAGAAACGGGTCCATCGCCGCTGGCTGATTCGGCAGCTTGTGATGATAGAAAGCCGTCGCCGCATAGGTTGGCAGCGCCAGTTCAAAGGGAAGATCGATGCCCGGATTGCCCCGCGCCGCGTCGATATCCGTCGTAAAGTTGAAGATCTGCGACAGCAGAATCACGCCATTCAGATCGATGCTTTTTTCATTTTCCAGAATGTTCGAAACCACCGCTGACCGCGTCGTCCCGTAGCTCTCGCCGAAAAGATACTTGGGCGAGTTCCATCGGTTGTATTTGCTGATGAACCGGGCAATGAACCTTGCATAGGCATGCGCATCTTCGTCCACGCCCCAGAAGGCCTTCTCCTTGTCCTTGCCCACCAGCCGTCCAAAACCGGTGCCCGGCATGTCGATAAACACCAGGTCGCTCACATCGAGCAGGCTGTACGCATTGTTCACCAGTTTGTATGGAGCGCCCGGCAAATGCGAGTCATCCGCCGTCACCACATGCTTCGGCCCGAATGACCCCATGTGCAGCCACACCGTTGAGCTGCCTGGACCGCCGTTATAGATAAACGTGATCGGCCGGTCTTCCTCTTTGGCATCCTTCTTGAAGTACGCCACGTAGAACATGCGTGCGACCGGCGGCTCATCCTTCGGATCCTTCGACGCCACTGCCGCCAGTGCCATTTCCGTATCGGGGAGTGCCTTGCCGTCTGGACCCAGTTGCGCGTCCTGCTCCTCCGTCGCGCCCACGGTAATTGTTCCGGCGACCGCCTTGTACGCGATAGTCGCGCCGCCTACAGTCACAGAGCCTTCAGTCGTGGAATCGGGAGCCACCGCCGGTGCGGGCGTCGGCGTTGGGTTTGGCTTGGCATTTGGAGTGTCATCGTCAGCTGCTAGGGCAGATACAGAAATCGCCCCGGCCAGCAGCGCGGCCAGTAGCGGAGAAAGTCTTGCCATCGGGCGAACCTCTCGGTCGAAAAATTTGTAACCAGTATAGAGTCCCACATCGATAATCCCGCCGATGCTACCCTTGCCTCTAGTTCCGCTCAGGAGACAATCCGTGTTCCATCCAGCCCGCCTCCGGGTCCTGATCCTCCCATTCGTCACAATTCTTGCCACATTTACCTTCGCCCAGTCCCCCACCCAGCCTGTGCTCATCACTGCTGACCTGACCGACGTGCCGCGCAAGCTCCTTCACGCCGAGATCGAGATTCCTGTCTCTCCCGGACCCGTCACCCTCACCACCGTCAAGTGGGTTCCCGGAAATCACCGTCCCAGCGGTCCCATCGACAACTTCACCGGCCTTGTCGTTCGCGCCAATGGCAACGAGATCCCGTGGCGCCGTGATGACGTCGACCTCCATGCCTTCCACATCGACGTCCCGCAAGGCGTCTCGAAGCTCGACATCCATGCCGACTTCCTCGCCGTCCCCGGCAACACCGTAAGCAGCGCCGACGGTTCCACCAGCGGCGTCCAAACCACCATGGAGTGGGAAGAGCTTCTTCTCTATCCCGCTGGCATTCCCGTCCGCCAGATCCCCGTCATTCCCTCCGTCAAGCTCCCCGACGGATGGAAGCTCGGCACCGCCCTCACGCCCACCTCCACCGACGGCGACACCACCCACTTCGCCCAGACCACCATCGAGATGCTCGAAGACTCCCCCGTCATCGCCGGCAAATACTTCCGCGAGATCCCGCTCGCGCCCGACGTGACCCCGAAGCATTACCTCGATGTCGCCGCCGACGCGCCCGAAGACCTCGACCTCAAGCCCGCCATGCTTGAGTCGCTCTCGAAGCTCGTGAACGAAGCCGGCGCGATGTACGCGTCGCGCCACTACAACACCTATCATTTCCTCCTCGGCCTCAGCGATGTCGAAGAAGGCAACGGCCTCGAGCACCATCAGTCCAGCGACAACCGCACGCCTGAGCACGCATTCTCTGACGAGTCGCTCGCTCCGCTCGTCGGCGATCTCCTCCCGCACGAGTACACGCATTCCTGGAACGGCAAATACCGCCGTCCCATCGGCCTCGCCACGCCCGATTACTCCACGCCTATGAAAGGCAACCTGCTCTGGGTCTACGAAGGCATGACGCAATACCTCGGCGAAGTCCTCGCCGTGCGCAGCGGCTTCGTCACCCCCGAGCAATTCCGTGAAGCGCTCGCCTATTCCGCCGCTACTCTCGACATCAAACCCGGCCGCACCTGGCGCGATCTCGAAGACACCGCCGTCTCCTCATCCATCCTGCGCGGCTCCAGCCGCGAGTGGAGCAACTGGCGCCGTGGCCAGGACTACTACCAGGAAGGCGCTCTCATCTGGCTCGACGTCGACACCACCATCCGCAAGCTCACCGGCGGCAAGAAGAGCCTCAACGATTTCTGCGCGCTCTTCCTCGGCAAGGGAGGCAACACTCCGCCCGAAGTCGTCCCCTATGACTTCGACGAGCTTGTCGCCACCCTCAATCAGGTTGTCCCCAACGACTGGGCTGCCTTCCTGCGCGAGCGCCTCACCTCAACCGCACCCCACGCTCCGCTCGAGGGCATCGCCCAGGCCGGATACGAGCTCACCTACACCGACAAGCCCACCGCCTTCGAGCGCGCCATTCTCGGCCGCAGCCACGCCGTCGACGCCACTTTTTCCGTCGGACTTTCTGCCCGTCCCGACGGAACCATCGCCGACGTCCTCTTCAATTCGCCCGCCTTCAAAGCCGGCCTCGGACCCGGAGAAAAAATCATCGCCGTCGACAACCGCGCCTTCTCCGGCCCTGTTCTCGCCCTGGCCCTCAAAGCCGCCAAGGGAACAACCCAGACCATCGACCTGATCGTTGAGAACACCGGCTACTTCCGCACCGTCCGCATCGACTATCACGACGGAGAAAAATATCCCGTACTCAAGCGCGTCGACAACACGCCCGACGTAATGGCAGACATCCTTAAGCCAATGACCAGGTAGGAGCGATGTTCCTTGTAGTGCCACAGAGTGCCCAATCCCAGGGGAGAATGTCTCGGTCGGCTGTTTAGAACTCACGCCTCTATACTCAAACCTGAGGTGCACGGCCGGTGATGGCGGCAATACGATTCGTGTGGAATGCGACACGTGGCAACCGGCTGCGTCCCTGGCGAAGCGAATATCTGAAGTGGCGGATCGAGACCTACTCCGGCATGAAGGCCGACGAGATCAAGCCCACCGATATGGCGCGCTTTGTGTGGCGCGAAAAGTGGAACCTGCTGCATTTTCTGAAATGGACCGGGCAGCTTGAAAAACACGCAACAGCGAACAGGGAACAGGGATGAGTACACGGCGGAAGTTCCTAAAGAGCGTAGTGATGACGGCTGCAATGGGTCCTTTTACCGGTGCACTTCTGCCGGCATTGGCGGATATACGGGAGCTACCGAGTCCTGCTGATGTAAATGGCGTACAGTCCCTTCGCGCACACGCCGAGAAACACGGCTTGCTCGTTGGCTGTGCCGTAGTTCCCGAGAGGCTCAACAAAGAGCCGCAATATGCGGGCGTGGTCGCCGCACAGGCGAACATTCTTGTCGCCGAAAATGCGATGAAGTGGAAGGCGCTGCGCCCTGCGCCAGACAAGTTTGACTTCAGCGGAGGAGACATGATCGTGGCCTTCGCTTCGGCCCACCGGCAGAAGGTGCGCGGACACAACCTGTGCTGGCATGAGGCGCTGCCCGACTGGTTCGCGAGCACCGTCACCAAAGAGAACGCTCGCCAGATTCTTACGGAGCACATTAAGACAGTGGCCGGGCACTACGCCGGCAAGCTGCAGTCGTGGGACGTCGTCAACGAGGCCATCGATCCGAAGAGCGACCGGCCCGATGGGCTTCGCAAGTCGCCGTGGTTCGAGTTGGTGGGGCCGGACTATATTGATATCGCGTTTCGAACCGCCCGAAAGGCAGATTCGAGCGCGCTGCTCACCTACAACGATTACGGTATCGAGACCGACGCGCCGGATCAAACGAAAAAACGCGCCCAGGTGCTCGAACTGGTGCGCGGAATGAAGAAGCGCGGAGTGCCGATTGACGCTGTTGGCGTGCAGAGCCACCTCGGAGCGACCGATCCGGCGCCCGGCAATGGCCTGCGCGACTTCGTCCGCGAACTGCGGCGCATGAGGCTGCGCGTCTTTATCACTGAGCTCGATGTCAACGAGAGAAAGCTCGAGGGTTCAGAAGCGGAGCGCGATGCGGCGATAGCGCGGATCTACAAGGACTACGTAACCATGATGGTTGCTGAATCGAACGTGGATGCCGTGCTGACTTGGGGAATCACTGATCGGTACACATGGCTCAACGGGCCAAAGTTCTCGCGTCCCGACGCCAAGCCCCAGCGATGCCTGCCCTTCGATGCGGACTACCAGCCGGCGTCAGCGTTTTTCGCGTTGCGCGATGCTCTGGACAGCCGGCCGGCGAAGTCACATCCATGACTGCGAGGCAGCCTTGGCAGCGAATGCCGTATCTGATGTGATGAGAGCTGCGGAGTGTTCTTCTTGCTGAGCCTTTTCCGAACAACAGCCTGCGCGCTTTTCCTCACCGTAGCTGCCTTCGCCGTGTGCACGGCCCAGGAGCCGTTTCCGGGAGAGCCTCCTGCGCAACAACAGTCGGCTCCCGTCCAGCAAGCTCCCGCGAATTTGCCCCCTCCGGTAACCGACGAGCAGCTCACCACTCCGACCATTCGCGTGAACACCAGCGTTGTACTGGTTCCAACGCTCGTTGAGAAATCCTCTGGAGAGGTTCTATACGGGCTGCAGCCGAAGGACTTTAAGCTGCTCGATAACGGCGTGCCGCAAAATGTCCACGTCGACGAGGACCTCGACTCATCGCCTGTGTCGCTGGTGATCTGCGTTGAGCGAGGCCGTGATGCGGCTCTGGAGTTCGACAAGTTTGCTCACCTTGGCCCGCTGCTCGAGTTGTTCACTGGACAGGATCGCGGGGAAGTGGCGCTGGTGGTCTTCGATTCGAAGCCAATCTTTCTCGAGGGATTCGAGAAGGACACAACTTACATTCAACGTGACCTGCAAAATCTTCCGCCCGGAGACGGGGGTGCGGCGATCCTCGACGCCGCCGGCTTCTCGATCGGTCTGCTGGAGAACCGGCCCGCCGATCATCGACGAGTGCTGCTGCTGATCAGCGAGACTCGCGATCACGGCAGCCACCTGGTGACCATCCCGCAGCTTGTAGAACGCATTGGCACAAGCAACACGCTGGTACTCAGCCTGACGTTTTCGCCGTCGACAGCTGAACTGATTGACTGGGGCAGAGGCAACACGAACGGCGGCACGGAACTGAATTTGATGGCTCCGCTGGTCATGGCCATCAATGCCATGCGCAAGAACACCCCGAAAGCACTGGCTTCGATGAGCGGCGGCGAGTACGCGCCCTTTACCCGCGAGAAAGGCTTCGAGGACCGCGTTGCCGAGGTCGCCAACCATGCCCGAAATCGCTACATGCTCAGTTTCCGCCCAACGGACCCGACACCGGGCCTGCACACGATCAAGGTTTCGCTGGCGGAAAACTACAGCGCGCATGTGGTGACACGGGCCAGCTACTGGGCGGTGAACGATGCTGCCTCCGATCCGCAGAACGTACCGGCGAAATCGCCCCGCACCGGTCCCGCGCAGCCTCAGCCATGACAGTCGCATCCATCCGCAATAACCACCTTCTGAAACCGGAGAATCGAAATGAGCGAGAGAGTACGTCTGACCGCCAACGATGGACACGAACTTGAAGGTTACGTCGCCAGACCTAAAGGCGAGCCCATCGCCGGTCTGGTGGTGGTGCAGGAAATCTTCGGCGTAAACGCGCATATTCGGTCGGTGGCGGACGCCTATGCAAAAGACGGATTTCTAGCCGTCGCTCCAGCACTCTTCGACCGCTATGAGCGAGGCGTGGACCTGGGCTACGAGGGTGCGGATATGGAAAAGGCGCGCTCCTTCTTGCCTAAACTCAGCATCGACTCGGCTGTTCTCGACACGGCCGCCGCTCTCGACTACGCACGAGGCGACACGGGCCAAAAATGTGGCGTGATCGGCTATTGCCTGGGCGGAACTGTTGCATGGTTGGTTGCGACCCGTCTCAAAGTGGATGCTGCCGTCGGATATTATGGAGGGCGAATTGCCTTGTTTGCCGCCGAGCAACCGCAGGCGCCGGTCATGTTGCACTTCGGCAAAGAGGACCAGCATATTCCAAAGGAAGAGGTGGATACCGTTGCCGCGGCGCATCCTGAGGTGAAGATCTACTGGTATGAGAATGCCGGACATGGCTTCAACCGGCAGGGTTCGCAGCCACCGGCAAAACTGGCGCGCGAGCGATCGTTGGAATTCCTGAAGAAATGGCTGAGCTAGATCCGGTCTTTCGACCGTCGAAGATTGCCTCACTTTTCGGCGTCGTTTCGTCCCTTAAGTGCATCTATTTTCTATCGCTCGCCATAGTTGATGTGAGCTGACGCACGTCGAGATTAAGGAAAGGATTAATAATTTCGAATGGCGACAGCGGCCGCAACGGCGGAGCCGAAATTCGTTGCGATGGAGAACTGGCGTCCCCGGGCAAATCCCTGGGTGATTGCTGCCACTGTCGCTCTGGCCGCGTTCATGGAGGTGCTTGACACCTCCATCGCTAACGTCGCCTTGCCGCACATAGCCGGCAGCCTCGGCGCCAGTCAGGATGAAAGTACCTGGGTCCTGACTGCCTACCTGGTGTCCAACGCCGTCGTGCTCCCGATGGGAGGATGGGCAGCCAGCGTTCTCGGACGAAAAAGATTTTTCATGACCTGCATCGTGATCTTCACGATCAGCTCTTTCCTCTGCGGCATCGCGCCATCCCTCCCCCTTCTCCTCCTGTTCCGCGTTATGCAGGGCGCGGGCGGCGGCGGCCTGCAGCCTATGGCGCAGGCCATCATGGCCGACTCATTCGAGCCCGCCAAGCGCGGACTCGCCTTTGCTCTTTACGGAATTGTCGCCGTGCTTGCGCCCTCCATCGGCCCCACACTCGGCGGCTGGATCACCGACAACTACAGCTGGAACTGGATCTTCTACATCAACATCCCGGTCGGAATCCTGACCCTCTTCCTTACAGAGCGGCTTGTCGAAGATCCACCGTGGAATGTAGCCGATCGTAAGAACTTCTTCCGCCTGGATTACATAGGTGTGGCCCTGCTGGTCATTTCCATGGGCTCGCTTCAGATCATGCTCGACAAGGGTGAGGAGAACGACTGGTTCGGCTCGCACTTCATCGTTACCTGTGCGGTGATCTTTATTGCCGCCTTCGCGGCGCTCATCGTGTGGGAGTGGATTGCGAAGAATCCCGTAATGGATCTCAAGCTGTTCAAGAACCGCAATTTCGCCGTCTGCTGCTTTCTCATGCTGCTCACCGGCGGATTCCTGAACGCAACCACCGTGCTGCAGCCGCAATTCTTGCAGAGCTCGCTCGGCTACACGGCAACCCTGGCCGGGCTGGCACTTTCCGGTGGTGGGGTTATGCTGCTGGTCGTGGTCCCTATTACGGGACAGCTCATAACTCATTTCCCCGCGCGCAATGTCATCGTTGGCGGCTTCGTCGGCTTCGCGATTGCCTACTTCATCACCGCGCAACGATTGAACCTTGGACTCAGCTTCGGTGAGGCGTCATGGCTTCGCATCCTGCAGGTCGTTCCGATTCCGATGGTGTTTATTGCGGTTACGACTGCAGCGTACTTCGGCATGGCGCGCGAAAAGAACAACCAGATCTCGGGACTCATTAACTTCGTCCGCAACATCGGCGGCAGCATCCTGATTTCGCTTACCAACGCGGCCGTTGTAGAGCGGGCGCAGTTCCATCAGGACCAGCTTTTGAAGTATCTGACACCGACGAATCCTAACTTGCAGGGGCGGGTGCAGTCATTGGGCAAAATCTTCGACCAGTCAGGCGGTCCCGGCAACTCTGGAACCTTTGCCCAGGGAAGGATTTACACCCAACTTATCCAACAGTCGACCGTTTTGGCATACATCGACGTCTTTTACATCATGTGCGGTGCTGCGATTCTGATGATCGGGCTATCGTTTCTGCTGCGAAAGAACGATCCGCACGCCGGTGGAACCACTGAGATCGCAGCGCATTAGGATAGGCATGTGAGGCTTCGTTCCGCATTTTCGGCTGCGCTTCTTACCCTGCTGCTCGCAGTGGGATGGTCGGCTGCGGCGTGCGAGATGACGTGTGTGCTGCCGCACAACAATCACGGCTGCTGCGCCACTCATCTGAAGGGCGGAACGCCAAGCCTGTCCAGCCCCCAAAGCTGCGAGCACACAGTACGAGCCATCGCAATTTCGCCGGTCATTCCCATAACCGCGGCGTTGCAGGCGGCAAAAATACGGCCCGCTATTCCGGTCCTCAATTTTGCTCCGCCTGCGGCGCGCATGGCGATTGAGACCGCCTCGCCCCCGTCGTTCCATCTGCGAATCTGAGTTTTCCTCGTTCCGGTACGGCAGCACACATGTGTCTGTCGCGTGGTCCGTGATTCGACGAGGAGAGATTCTGTGTACAGATGGTGTGGAAGCCTGCTGCTTCTGGCCGCAACTTCGCTTGCGGCGCAGCAGGAAATGAAGATGCCGATGAATATGTCGGGTCATGCCGCGAACTTTGCTGAAGCAATTGAGATGCACGCGACCTCGGGGACCAGCGCCGAGCCCAATTCGACTCCTGCGCCCATGATGATGACCATGCGCGGCAACTGGATGCTCATGTTCCACGCGAATGCCTTCGTCGCGGATACGCAGCAGACAAGCCCGCGCGGCGGCGACAAGTTCTTCTCGACAAACTGGTTTATGCCCATGGCGCAGCGCCGGCTTGGTCCCGGGCAATTGACGCTGCGCGCCATGTTCAGCCTGGAGCCGGCGACGGTGACGCAGCGGCAGTATCCGCTGCTTTTCCAGCAGGGCGAAACCGCGTATGGCAAGCCGATCGTGGACGGCCAGCATCCCCATGACTTCGTAATGGAGCTGGCGGCTCTGTGCGACTGGCAACTTGGAGAGAAGACACTGCTGACCTTCTACGCTGCACCGGTCGGCGATCCCGCGATCGGACCTACGGCCTATCCGCATCGGGCGTCTGCGCTCGAAAATCCTGTGGGAACGCTGGGCCATCACCAGGAGGATTCGACGCACATCGCGGACGACGTGATCACGGCGGGTCTTACGCATGGCATTGTCCGTATTGAAGCCAGCGGCTTTCATGGCCGTGAGCCGAACGAGCACCGCTGGCAGGTGCAACAGGGCGCGATCGACTCCTGGTCGACGCGCCTGACCGTCCAGCCCGGCCAAAACTGGAGCGGCCAATACTCCTATGGACGCATCCACAGCCCGGAGCAACTCGCGCCCACCGAGGACCAGGAGCGGATGACCGCATCAGTCATGTACAACCGGCCGCTCGGCGAAGGCGCGAAAGGGAACTGGGCTTCGACGCTGGCATGGGGACGCACGCGCGCGCTGCAGGATGGCGTCATTCAGAACAGTTACCTGCTCGAGTCAACGCTTCGCTTCGCCGTGAAAAATTATGTCTGGACCCGCATGGAGAATGTCGATCGCACGACGGAGCTTTTGCTCGGAGAAAATCCTGAGCCACCCGGTTTTGAAGAAGAACCCGCCGGCCGTGTGCAGGCCTACACATTCGGATACGATCGCGATGTGGATGTGCTTCCGCACTTGCGAACTGCGCTGGGCGCGCAGGTGACGACGTACACCGTGGGATCGCGCCTCAGGCCGGTATACGGTTCCGACCCGGTCGGCGTAGTTGTGTTTCTGCGAATACGAGCAGTAGGCAAAGGCCAGCGATAAAACCGAGGGGCTCATGCATCCAATGACTGAGCCAATCACTGAGTCAGATGAGCGCGAGTTCCTCCGAAAAACCCGAACAAGAAAAGCGCAGACCCGGATTGCGTGATTTCTCGCACGCGTGGCGGGCATTGCGCCATCGCAACTTCAGGCTATTCTTCGGCGGACAGAGCATCTCGCTCATCGGCACGTGGATGACGCGCATTGCCACTGCGTGGCTGGTCTATCGGCTGACGAAGTCGGCGCTGCTGCTGGGCACCGTCAGCTTCGTCGGGCAGATCCCGACTTTCCTCCTCGCTCCCTTCGCCGGCGTGCTGGTCGACCGGTTGAATCGCCGGCAAGTGCTCGTCTGGACACAGACGCTGGCGATGGTGCAGTCGCTTGCATTGGCATGGCTGACTTTGTCGCACCGCATCACGATTCGGGATGTGCTGGCACTGAGCGCCTTTCAGGGAGTGATCAACGCCTTCGACATGCCCGGACGACAGGCCTTCATGGTGCAGATGATCGAGGACCGTGCCGACCTGTCGAACGCCATCGCCATCAACTCGTCGATGGTGAACCTGGCCCGCCTTATCGGCCCATCGCTAGCCGGCGTCGTCATAGCTGCAACCAATGAAGGCTGGTGCTTCCTCATCGACGGCGTCAGCTACATCGCAGTCATCATCTCGCTGCTGTTGATGCGCGTCCATGTCGCTGCAGTAAAGCGAGCGGCGGCTTCGATGTTCGAGCAAATGCACGAAGGCTGGCGATACGTTTCCACCTTCGTGCCGATCCGAAACATTTTGCTTCTCTTCGCGCTGGTCAGTCTGATGGGAATGCCATACATGGTGCTGATGCCGCTTTTCGCCGCGCAGGTACTGCATGGAGGACCTCACACTCTGGGCTTTCTGATGGGTGCGGCGGGTGTCGGTGCGCTCATTTCCGCGCTGTCACTCGTCGTGCGCAAGTCGGTGCGCGGACTGATCAAGATGATCCCAATCGCCGCGGCCGTCTTTGGCGCCGGGCTCATCCTCTTCGGCCTGTCGCACGTGGTCTGGATTTCGCTTGTGCTGATGACCGCGGTCGGCTTTGGCATGATGCAGGGATTGACAGCAAGCAACACCATCATTCAGACGCTCGTTCCTGAGGATAAGCGGGGCCGCGTGATGAGCTACTACACAGCGGCATTTGTGGGGATGGCCCCCTTTGGCAGCCTCCTCGCGGGCGCCCTCGCGCATTGGATAGGCGCTCCGCGAACTGTGATGCTCACCGGGACCTGCTGCATGTTGGGAGCGGCATGGTTCTGGTTGCGGCGCCGCGAGATCCGCGAGGTGGTCCGCCCCATCTACATTGAGATGGGCATTGTCCAAGCGCCGCCTGAGCTGGTCGAGGAGCAGGCTGGGAACTGAGCCTGCATGGCGAACAGCACACTCTCTAGAGACTTTCCTTCAAGAGTTCGGAATAACCGCGGCCGTGTTGTGTTTTACGAGTGAACAGCAGCATCGGGCTCAGGCCCGTGCATTAAAGCTGACGACCGAACTCAGGAGTTTCTTGTGGCAATAATAATTGAATCGGAAGTTTCGGAATCAATCCAGCAGTTTACGTCTTCGTGGGAGCAGATCGTCGAGGATATGCCGGGAGTCGACCTTATTGACAGCTCCGGGCTGGCGGTCCGCTGGGCAGATAGTCCATTTACTTTCTGGAACGCAATCTTCCTTAGCGAACCGGTTGCGGATGCACGCAAGCTGGATTTCCGGATAAGCACCGCCGTTACCTACATGAAGGGGAAGGCACACGCGGGGATGATCTGGATTTGCGAAGAGTATCTGAACGGCGATGCCAGCGAGAAGCTGCCGGAAATTCTCAAAAAGGAAAAGCTGGAGCCCGCGGTTTCCACCACAGGAATGGCAGGCGAGATCTTCCCGCTGCGCGCGCCCGCGCATCCATCGCTGCAGATAGAGCGAGTGAGCGATGAGTCGATGTTGCGGAAGAATGCCGATATTAATTGCGAGGCGTACGGGCTTCCCCGCGAATGGGGCTTGAATGCGCTGACGCCTAAATTCTGGACCCAGGAAGCGTATTCCTACCTGGGGTATGAGAACGGCAGGGCTGTCTGTACCGCATCCGTGTTGGTCAACGAAGGATGCCTCTTCCTGGCGCTGGTTGCGACCAGGCCCGATGCTCGAAAGAAGGGCTATGGGGAGGCTGTGGTACGGCATGCGCTGAGGCGGGCGCATGAGGCCACAGGGCTTACGCGGACGATTCTTCACGCGACCGAGGCCGGGGGTCCGATATACCGGCGGCTGGGATATCACGACACAGCCAGGATTGTGGCTTACTCACGGTCGGAGGAATAAGCATAGCCTTGAGATGTCTGTTCCATATCGGGGCCCGGCGAGCGCCGGGCCTGGAATCTCTTGAGAGTCGGCCGTGTGCAAGAATAAACGCATACTCTCATGTCGAATTCAGAAGTCTCCGAAACACCGTCTGCCGCTGAAGAAATTTCCCCCAACGAGTCTTTTGACGCGCTCTTCTCCGAATACGAGCGCACGCATGCGCGCCAGTCGGAAGCCGCTGGCAAGCAGATCGAAGGCGTCGTCGTCGCTGTCTCACCGGAACAGGTCTTCATTGACATCGGCTTCAAGATCGAAGGCGTGCTGCCGGCGGTTGAGAGCGAGCCCCTCAATCCCGGAGATCGCGTGCTCGTCTCCATCAAAGGCCGCAACGAAGAAGGCTATTACTCGCTTTCGCGTTTCAAGGTCGCGCAGCCGAAGGACTGGACTTCGCTCGAGCAGGCTTTTGCCGAGAAATCCACCATTCCGGGCCGCGTCACCGGTGTCGTCAAAGGCGGTCTCACAGTGGATATCGGCGTTCGCGCCTTCATGCCCGCATCACGCAGCGGCGCACGCGATGCCTCTGAAATGGAGAAGCTTGTCGATCAGGAAATCGTCTGCCGCATCATCAAGCTCGACGTCGCCGACGAGGATGTGGTTGTCGATCGGCGCGCGGTAATGGAAGAAGAAGCTCGCTCAACCAAAGAGCGTCGCTACTCCGAAGTGAAGGAAGGCGAGGTGGTGACCGGAACCGTCCGCTCGCTGGCCGACTACGGAGCCTTCATCGACCTCGGCGGAGTCGACGGCCTGCTGCACGTTGGAGAAATCTCCTGGAGCCGTATCAACAATCCCGCTGACGTGCTTGAAGTGGGTCAGCAGATCGAAGCCAAAGTCCTCAAGATCGATCCCGAAAAGCAGCGTATTTCGCTCGGCATGAAGCAGCTGCAGCCGCATCCGTGGGACGCCGTGCCGGGGAAATACTCGCTGGGCCAGCGCGTTACTGGCGTGGTCACGCGCACGATGGACTTCGGCGCCTTTGTCGAACTCGAGCCGGGCATCGAGGGGCTGATTCATATCTCGGAGATGGCCTGGGGCAAAAAGGTCCGCAAGGCTACCGACGTTGTAAAGCCTGGCGAGACGGTCGAAGCCGTCATCCTCGGCATGGCCGCTCCCGAGCGCCGCATCTCCCTCGGCCTGAAGCAGGCTTTCGGAGACCCATGGGCGGAGGCGGCTCGGAACCTGCTACCCGGCACGCAGGTTGAAGGACCCATCGTCAGTTTCACCAAGTTCGGAGCCTTCCTCCAGGTCACTGAAGGCGTCGAGGGCATGATCCACATCAGCGAGATCAGCGCAGAGAGACGCCTCAATCACCCATCGGACGCCCTGAGGCTCGGCGAACAGGTGAAGGCCCAGGTATTGTCGATCGACGCCGAGAAGCGCCAGCTCCGCTTGAGCATCAAGAAGCTTGTGCCCACGGGCCTCGACGAATTCCTCGCTGAGCACAAGGTTGGGGATGTGGTCACTGGTCGGCTTCTCGACGAATCGGGAGAGCAGGCGCGCGTCGAATTAGGGGAGGGAATCGTCGCCCACTGCCGCATTGCTGAACCGGCCGTGGAAGAGAGTGCCGCGGCCGCCAAGGCCGACCTGTCATCGCTGACCTCCATGCTCCAGGCGCGTTGGAAAGGCGCAACTACGGCCCGCACGCCAAAACGGGAGCCTTTGAAGTCCGGACAGATTCGCAGTTTTCGAATTGCGCAGCTCGACGCCGGAGGGAAGAAAATCGAGTTGGAGCTGGGTTAGGACCGATTCGCGTCCGAAACGGGGAGGCACGCGACCTTCTCCGGCCCTAGGGGACCTGTTATCCAATTCAACACTATCTCGACGAAAACCCTTTTCTGGAGTGAAATAGGAGAACATTGTCGTCCTCGTAATTCATTCCCGAGAGGGTTGCCTTGGTGTCGTGTAGTTTTCGGGCTGTAAGTGTGCCAGCTCTTGCTCTAGTCTTTGCCGTCCTTGCCGCCGCGCAGGCGCCCCAGCCTCCTGCGCAGCCTGCGCCGACGTACGCGCGGGCGGCGCCCCACATCAACGGGCCTCTGCCCGAGATACCTCCCATGCGCGGCGATGGCGACGGTGCTTACCAGACAGGGCACTACCCCGACCTCTTTTCGGAAGTGTTAGGTCACACGCCCGCCGAGAGCCGCGCCAAGATCGATCGGGCATTTCAGCAGCTCTTCCACGGCGACGGCCAGGAGGAGCGCATTTACTTTGAGACCGGCGAGAACGCCAACGGTCCCCTGGCTTACATCACCGACTGGGCCAACAACGATGCTCGCACCGAGGGGATGAGTTACGGCATGATGATCGCCGTCGAGCTCGACAAGAAGCGCGAGTTTGACGCCATCTGGAACTGGGCGAACACCTACATGCTGATCACCGATCCGAAGAACCCTTCGGTCGGCTATTTCGCCTGGTCGATGAACACCGACGGCACTCCGCGCTCAACCGGAGCAGCTCCCGACGGGGAAGAGTATTTCGTCACAGCTCTCTATTTTGCTGCCCACCGCTGGGGGAATGGCAAGGGCATCTATAACTATCAGGCTGAGGCGGACAAGATTCTTCGCGGCATGCGGCACCATCCCGTGCTGACCGGGACCGGCCCATTCCGCATCCATCCTGACGACCCGCCGTTTATTCCGCCGGACCATCCCTGGCCCAGCCTGAACAACCGGGCCCGGGAGAGGGAACTGGCTGCGCAGGGAAAATCACCGGAATCCTTTTTCCATCCGCCACAAGGCCCACAGGCCGAGACGATCGGACCGATGGTGGAAGAGAACTACTTCATGATTCGCTTCGTGCCGAACGAGGACGACGGCTACACCGATGCTTCGTACCATCTGCCGGCGTTCTATGAACTGTGGTCGCGCTGGGGACCCAAAGAGGACCGCGCCTTCTGGGCCAAGGCTGCTGATGTGAGCCGAGAGATGTTCTACCGAGTGACGGGACCCGGGACTGGTCTAACTCCGGACCGGAACAACTTCGACATGACCCAGATCATCGGTCGCGACGGTACGCCAACACCCTTCGGCTACGATTCATGGCGAAGCGTGAGCAACTGGTCGGTCGATTATTCGTGGTGGAAGAAGGACCCGCGCGAAGCCGTGCTGAGTGACCGCATTCAGAGCTTCCTCAGCGGCCAGGGAATCCACACATTCGCCGATCGCTACACGCTTAACGGCAAGCCACTGTCAACCCGCCACTCCGTCGGCATGGTGGCGACGACCGCGGTAGGCAGCCTGGCGGCGACTCCGGGGCCGGTCGCCAAAGCATTTCTGGAGGAGCTATGGGTTACGCCCGTTCCCTCCGGCGAGCAGCGTTACTACGACGGCATGCTGTACCTGATGAGCATGTTGCACTGCAGCGGGAATTTCCGCATCATCATGCCGCAGTGAGCGCGCCAGGCAACTGCCTTGCGCCATTTCGCCGGGCGTAGCCAACGTTTCTGATGGGTGCAGGCCGTAGTCCCTCTTAAAGGCTTTGGGACGTCGCACTCAGGCCCTCTTTCCATTGCCCCTCGACCCCCTCCATGTTATTCTTGATGCAGACACTTAGGAAGTGTAGAGAACACAAGAAACAGGAGTAACGCACACACCGTGCTGGCACCTTCGAAAAAATCCGACATTATCTCGCGTTACCGGACCCATGACTCCGACACCGGCAGTCCTGAAGTCCAGATCGCGATCCTCAGCGAGCGCATTGGCGAGCTGACCGAGCACTTCAAGACCCACGCGAAGGATCATGGTTCGCGCCGCGGTCTGCTGATGCTGGTAAGCAAGCGCCGCCGCCTGCTCGACTACCTCAAGACCAACGACTCCGACCGGTATCGCGAAGTCATCGGCAAGCTCGGCATACGCAAGTAGCCGCTACGATTCCATTGTTCTTTCAGCCGACGCGACGGAAATCGATAACAGGATGGAATGCGCGGGCTCGGCAACGGGCCCAGGTGTATTCTTCGGCAGCCAAGTGCGGCCCAGCTGGCCCACGCTACCGGATGAGGAGAGCCTCGCTCTGATGCGTACGTTCTCTGCGGCTCCAGCGTTGCTGCCTCTGGGCTGCGCAGCCGCCGTCCTGACCCCAGCCGGTTCCGACCGTCCTTCCCACCACCACCCTTCCCACCCGCGATTTGCGACTCGGGTTTCCGGCCGGCCCTTTCCGCTCCGGCTCTCCGCCTTGACGAATCGCCGCGTTGTGCGGCGTTTGGGAACCATGGTGCTATCGCCTATCCAGAAATGAGGATTCTATGAAGCACGAAGTTACAGTTGAGCTCGCCGGCGGCAAGCGGCTGAGTTTTGAAACCGGCCGTATGGCCAAGCAGGCCTCGGGCGCCGCGCTCGTTACCCAGGGCGAATCGGTGGTGCTGGCGACAGCCGTCGCCGCTCCCGATCCCAAAGAGGGCATCGATTTCTTCCCCCTTACCGTGGACTACCGCGAGTATGCCTATGCAGGCGGTCGCATCCCCGGCGGATTCATCAAGCGTGAGGGCCGTCCGAGCGAGCGTGAGATTCTCACCTCCCGCCAGATCGACCGCCCGGTGCGGCCGCTCTTCCCCGAGGGCTTCCGCAACGAGACCCAGGTCATCGTCCTGGTTTTCTCCGCCGATAAGGAAAACGACCCTGATGTGATCGGCATCAACGCGGCCAGCGCAGCGCTGGCTCTGTCGGACATTCCGTTCGGCGGTCCCGTCGGCGCAGTTCGCGTAGGCCAGGTGAATGGCGAGTTTGTCGTGAATCCCACCTACACCGAGCGCCGCGACAGCACCGTCAACATCACCGTTGTCGGCACCAAGCACGGCATCGTGATGATCGAGAGCGGAGCCGCTGAAGTCGATGAGGAAACCGTTGTCGACGCCATCGAGTTTGGCCACGGAGAAATCAAGAAAATCGTCGCCGGTATCGAGGAGCTCGTCGGAGTCGCGGGCAAGCCCAAGCGCGAAGTAACGGCGCCGGAATTCGACACCGCCTACTACTCCGCCCTCCGCGCGAAGATTGGCGACCGTCTTGCCGACGCCCTCGACACCAAGAAGCATCCCAAGACGGACAGCTACGCACTCGTGAAGCAGGTAAAGACCGAGCTAGCGGCCGAGTTCGTCGACAGCGAGAATGCCGCCGACGAAAAGAAAAAGCTCGGAAAATACTTCGAAGCGCTGCGCGAAAACATCTTCCGCGAGCAGGTCACCAAGGAACGCATCCGTCCTGACCGCCGCGCCTTCGACGAAATTCGCCCCATCACTATCGAAGTCGGCGTTCTGCCTCGCACCCACGGTTCGGCGCTCTTTACCCGTGGCGAAACGCAGGCTCTGGTAACCGCGACCCTGGGCACCAGCGACGATTCACAGCGCCTTGAGACCTTCGAGGGCGAGCAGAAGAAGCGCTTCATGCTGCACTACAACTTCCCGCCGTTCTCGGTCGGCGAAGTCGGGCGCATGACCGGTGTAGGCCGCCGCGAAGTTGGCCACGGAGCACTGGCCGAGCGCGCCGTTAGCGCCGTCCTGCCCAGCGAAGAGGATTCACCCTACTCCCTGCGTGTCGTCTCCGACATCCTCGAGTCGAACGGCTCCTCCTCAATGGCGTCGGTCTGCGGAGCCAGCCTCGCCCTCATGGACGCGGGCATTCCGCTGAAGTCCGCGGTTGCAGGCATCGCGATGGGCCTGGTGAAGGAAGGCGAAGAATACGCCATCCTGACCGACATCGCGGGAGCCGAAGACCACTACGGCGATATGGACTTCAAGGTCGCCGGAACCCGCAAGGGCATCACCGCGCTGCAGATGGACATCAAGATCAGCGGCATCACCGGCCAGATCATGCGCGAAGCCCTCGAACAGGCGCGGCGTGGACGGCTATTCCTGCTCGACACGATGGACGCGGCTCTGAACGGACCGCGCGACATCAAGTCGAAGTATGCCCCGCAGATCCGCACCCTGCAGATTCCCACCGACAAGATCCGGGACCTCATCGGGCCGGGCGGCAAGACCATTCGCGGCATCATCGAGGCAACACAGGTCAAGATCGATGTCGACGACACAGGCCGCGTGAACGTGGCATCGAGCGACGAAGAAGGCCTCAAGAAGGCGCTCGCCATGATCAATGACCTGACCGCCGTTCCGGAGATCGGTAAGACCTACCTCGGCAAGGTGGTCCGCCTGGCCGAGTTCGGCGCCTTCGTCGAAATCTTCCCCGGCACAGACGGCCTGCTGCACGTGAGCGAGATCGCCGAGCACCGCGTGAAGGATGTAAAAGACGAGCTTCGCGAAGGCGACCAGGTGCTTGTCAAGGTTCTGGGCGTCGAGGGCAACCGCATCAAGCTCTCCCGCAAGGCCCTTCTCCGCGAGCAGCGTCAGAAGATGGGTCTCCCCGAGCCTGGCGCGCAGGGCACTCCGGCAGGCGATATCTCCGCCTCTGGCGACTCTGCTCCGAGCGAGGAACGCCCGCGCCGTCAGCCGCGCCCCGAGCCGGTTGAGCGGCAACCCTCGTCGAATGCCAGCACCATCACCATCGAGGGCGGCGACGACTTCGATAACGATGGAGAGGAAGGCGAAGAGCTGAACTTCAACCGCGCCGACGGCGTGCCGGTTCCCGTAGGCGGTGGCGGAGGTGAGCGCCGTCACGGACAGGGTGGCGGAGGCGGCGGACAGCGTCGCCGGCGTCGCGGCCGCGGTCGCGGACCAGGTGGCGGCGGAGGCGGAGGCAATCGCGGACCACAGTAAGTCACAGCAGATAGAACGAAATGGGCTGCGCGAAATGCGCGGCCCGTTTTGTTTGCCCGTATCATCGAGCCAATGAAGGCGCGCACGGCATGGACGTTTGCCTTAGTGGGCATTCTCTGGGGCAGTGCCTGGATTCCCACCTCGACCGCTTTGCGCGCTCGGCCCGGCCTCCGCGCGGGTGCCGTGCGCTTTGCTATCGCCGCCATATTTACAGCTTCGCTCGCGTTCATCGCAAGATTCCGAAAGCGCAACACACCTGCCAGCCCACGGGCTCACCTTCTCCGGCACTCCGTTGTCCTGGGGTTTACCGCGATTGCGCTGCCTTACGCTTTGACGTTCTATGCTGCCGTCCACGTCTCCTCGGGAACGGTAGCCGTCCTGTTCGCGTTCATGCCGCTGGCAGCGCTCTTATTGAGCAACGAGGTCGCAAGCGCAGCGATTCCGGCTCTCGTAATCGGCGTTGGTGGCGTCGCATTTCTTGTCGCGCAGGGATTGTCATTCTCAGTCTCGCAGTCAAACGGAGCGGGGCTCATCTTGTGTGCGGTGGTGCTTGGCGCCTTCTCACTGAACTACGCAAAGACGCGCCTGCGTCCCGCCGATCTGCTGACTTCGGCTGCGATCCAATTCACATGTGCTGCCATCTTCCTTGGCTTGCTCAGTGCCTTCATCGAGCATGGCCAGCCTGCTTCCTGGAGCCATGAGGCTTTCCTCTCGGTTCTTGTTCTGGGAGTAGCCATTAGCGGCGTGACGCTGCCGCTGATGTACTGGCTGCTCATGGAACTCGCTCCATGGCAGGTCGCCGGCCTCCAGTGGAGCGCGACTCTCGTCGCCGTTGCCGAGTCGGCTTGGTTCCTGAGGGCCAGACCTTCGACCGTTATGTGGGCCGGAGCTGCGCTGATTGCCGGTGCAACTGTCTGGACGCTGCGCGGGAGAGGCGCCCGCGACTCCGAAACCGTAACTCTTCAGATAACAAACCATACCCGCGACGCCCCGGATGCATCCGAATCTGAAGTAGGATCAAAGTAAGCTTGTAACCAGGCGACAATCGTCGAAAGGCACACCGCAATGAGCGCGTCCATGTACATCGTCGTTGAAGGCGAGGATCCTGGCTACGACATCTTCGTCAACGGTCATGCCCTGGCGCGCAATGAAGATGCCCTCGAGAAGCTTGCCATGCGTTTGGGTGTAAAGCCGCTTCTGGAATTCTTCTCTGCTGATCAGAACTCCATGGCCCTGCTGCTCGAAGAGGGCGCGGGCGATCCCGAGTGGGCAAAGACGCTGCCGCCTCCGCAATGGTTTTCGCCTGATGAAGGTCTGAACACGATCATCACGCTCCACGACTATCTGAAGGACGCGCCCACGACGCTGGGAACGGAAACCGCGCAGGTGGTCACTGAACTTGAGGAGTACGAGCGTGTCCTGCGCAAGACCGCGACGCGAAATCTGCGTTGGCAGCTGGCCGTCAGCTGGAAATAATCCGGGCGCCTATTTCCACGCGCCCAGTTCTCTGCGCATCAATACCATTTCGCCTAGGTGATAGCTGTTGTGCTGGCACGCAAGCAGCACCTCGCGCAGCAGCGTCTGTCCATCGCCCCAGGGAATCTTCGCATGGAGATTCGCCTTGGGGTCGGCAACTATACCTTCGAACGCGGCCAGGTCGGCTTTCAGTGCCTTGACTGAGGTCTCCCATTCACCGGGCTCTGGAGCCTCCTGCGCCGGCCAGTAATCATCGGGCCATTTCGGCGCGACATATTTCGGATCGGTCGAGAAGAGCAATAGATCGTTCACCGTGAATCGCATGTGCTCGAGAAGCTGCCACGGGCTATAGGGCACATTTTTCGGCTTGGTTCCAGCAAACTTCGCGGGAAAATCATCGACTACGGTGGCCAAGTCGACGTGAGCGCTGCCGCCACGCAACATCTCCAGCAGGTGATCGCGCAAGGCTCTGTCTTCTGTGGGCATTTATCTCTCCTAAGCATTCAGATGCGAAGAAGAAGACAATGGACCCGCAAATGTCGAGCCCGCAAATATCAGTGAGCTTCGACGGCAGCGAGCTCGCGCCTGTCGGCGAAAACGTTGCCCATGCGCCGAATCTGCGCACCCACGCCGCGCAACTTCTCTTCGATGTGCTCGTAGCCGCGATCCATGTGATAAACACGATCGAGAATTGACTCGCCATCGGCAACCAGCGCGGCCAGTACCAGCGATGCCGAGGCGCGCAGGTCAGAGCACATAACCGCAGCAGCTGAGAGCGGCGACTTGCCGCGGATCGTAGCCGAGCGCCCATCGACCTTGATATTCGCGCCCATGCGAACCAGCTCCTGCACATGCATGAAGCGGTTCTCGAAAATATTCTCCGTGACAACCGATGTGCCTTCAGCCTGCGTGGCCAGCGCCATGTACTGCGCCTGCATGTCGGTCGGAAAGCCGGGATACTCCTCTGTGGAGACATCGGCTCCCTTGAGATTGCCTTCACTGCGTACGCGGATCGAGTCTTTACCCATGATGTCGATCCGTGCACCGGCTTCTTCAAGCTTTGCGGTGACCGCGCCCAAATGCGCTGGATTGCAGTTGGCTACGACGAGATCGCCACCGGTGATCGCTCCCGCGACCAGCAAGGTTCCCGCCTCAATGCGATCGGGATTGATGCGGTGCCGCGCGCCATGAAGCTTTTCGACACCCTGCACGCGAATCACTGATGTGCCCGCGCCTTCGATCTTCGCGCCCATAGCGGTGAGCAACCCAGCCAGGTCGGTGACCTCCGGCTCGCGAGCGCAGTTCTCGAGAACGGTCTCGCCTTCGGCAAGTACAGCGGCCATCAAGATATCTTCCGTGCCGGTCACGGTGATCTTGTCGAAGTTAATGTGTGCGCCCTTCAACCGTTCTGCGCGCGCTTCGATGTAGCCATGTTCGTAGTTGATGGTCGCGCCCATCGTCTCCAGGCCTTTGATGTGCAAATCGATCGGACGCCCTCCGATCGCACAACCCCCGGGCATCGCCACACGCGCCAGCCCTGTCCGTGCCACCAGCGGCCCCAGCACCAGAGAAGATGCGCGCATCGTCTTCACGATCTCGTACTTCGCCACAGGATCCGAAAGCACCCGGCAGCTGATGGTCGTGCGGTGCTGTGCGCGCCCATATCCCAGCTCGACCTCCGCCCCCATCGACACCAGCAACTTGCGCTCTGTCTCGATGTCGCGCACCTGCGGAATATTCTCGAGGACAACCTCGTCTTCAGTAAGAATGGCCGCAGCCATGCAGGGAAGCGCAGAGTTCTTTGCTCCGCTGACGCGAATAGTGCCGAGAAGGGGATTGCCGCCGCGAATAACGAATTTGTCCATGAAATGCTGAGCTTCCTGTCAGCCGGACAGTAGATAAATCCGGCTCGATTTGATTAGTGTAAACGCGATGGCGGTGCGGAAAAATCAGCCCCATTCACTACTTTGAGACCGGCTCAGACTTTGCCTCAAGCCACTGCCCCAGGCCATCTTCAGAAAGCTTCCCGGCCGCCAGATCGTAGAAGGCGAAGTAGCGGTCTTCCTTGGGAGCCGTTAAGCGCAAACCATTCACCAGCAGAAACGTGAAGGCAACCACGAGAGCGGTTCGTTTGTTGCCGTCGACAAAGGGGTGATTGCGCGCGATGCCGAAACCATACGCAGCAGCCAGCCGGGCAAGCGATGGTACTGCTTCGGAATAAGCGAGCAGGTTCAGCGGCCGTGCGAGGGCCGATTCGAGCAATCCCTCATCGCAGACGCCATCGCTGCCGCCATGTGCGGCCAGCTGTTGCGCATGAATAGTGAGCGTCTCATGCTTGTCGACCCAGATAATCTCTGCCAAGGCTATTCGGCCAGCTTTCTCAGCACGTCGCGATTTTCACGCATGATCTGGTTCGCAGCCTCCATCACGCGTATGAACTTCTCGTCATACGGAGTTAGCTGCACACCATCCGGCGTCTCCGTGACATATAGCGTGTCGCCCTTCTTGATGTTCAGCCTCGCCAGCAGTTCTTTGGGCAGGACGATGCCGACGGAATTGCCAACAGTGGTGACTTTGACGGAGTACGTCATCGCGTATATCCCTCCACGTCGTGGTTATAACGAAAATTATAATACGAAGTCCGGAATCTACTTCACGCCAAGACTGGTATCCACCCAATACGCCCTGCGAGCGGTCAGCTTGAACTTGGGAAAATCCTTCAGCTTCACGTCCAGCGCATGCGGCCCAGTTGCCGGTGATTGCGGATGAAAGCTCAATAGATACCGGTTCGGAACGTGATTAGAGATTGTGACCAGAGCCTGCTCAAAGCTTCTTCCATTGTTGAATTTGTAGTACTCGCCACCGGTCAATTGTGCGATAGTCTCCGGAACATTGCGCCGCAGGCTATCTACACCCGCCAATACCGCGAGTTGAGCCACTCTCAATGGCGGCGCCAGCAGCCCGAGGCAATTCCAGAATTGCAGGAGTTTGTTTTGATCCGGGGCCGTGGGATCTTTGCCCATGCAACCGTGTGGCGGCCCAGGGCGGTCATCATTCAGAATGCGTGAGCCATTTTGCTTGAAGTTGGCCTTCGTGGAAGAGAAGGCGAGGCTGTAAATGATCGTATTCGTGTCGCTGACGCTGCGAACCGTCTCGGCAAGACCGATGTCGCTTCCACGATCCTGCGTCTCGCTGATCAGCAGAATGGCGCGGCGGTAGGCTGGAGGAGAGTCTCGCAACAGATCGACCGAGTAGTTCACGGCGTCGAGAATGGCCGCTCCGGCGTCGCCGGAGGTCACCGCGCTCAAGCCCTGGTTAACCGTTCCCCACTCCGGAGTGAAGTCCTGAAGAAGGTGCTGTTTGCTATCGAACTCGATCACCGCCACACGGTGGTCGATATTTCCGACAAGTGCTTCAATCAGTATCCCGAGATCACGGTATTGGTCGAGACGCCCGGCGCCGCTGCCGCCAGTCTCAATCGCGACCACCAGCGATAGCGGCTGTCCGTCCGCATCCTGCTCCAGCACAATCTTTTGGGGAACGCCATTGTCAGTGATGGTGAAGTCATCAGCAGTAAGCGTGAAAATCGGCCTACCCGAATTGTCCTGTACCAGAGTCGGGACTAGAACCAGATTAGCCTGCACCCGAAATGACGGTGTCTGGTCAGCAGAAGCCGGCGGCGTGCCCGGCTGTTGGCCAAAACCGGGAACGAATGGGACAGCAAGCGCGAAAGGGAGCAGCGCGGGGAGTCTTCGCATCACAATAAAAACCCGCCACGAAGACGCGGCGGGTTGATTTCTCTCAATCTGAATTTCGACCTATAAATCCATCGTCGTATCTTCGATAGCTAACCGGACATTTCCATCTGACCGCGCCAGCCGGCGAACTGCTTCAGGCTTGTCCACTCCGGCCTTGAGCATTACCAGGGCGACGGGCACACTGCGTCCCGCGGACTTGATGACGTCGACAGCCTTGTCACGCGTGATGTGGCAGGCACGCATAAGAATCCCGATGCCGCGCTCGACGAGCTTAGAGTTCTGCATGTGCACGTTGACCATCAGGTTTTCGTACACGTAGCCGAGCCGGGTCATGGCGCCTGTAGTGATCATGTTGGTGATCATCTTCTGCGCGGTTGCGGCCTTCATACGGGTTGAACCGGAGATGACCTCAGGACCCACATCCGCAACGATCGCGATGTCCGCCGCCCCCGAGAGAGGCGTGTTGTAGTTGCAGGTGATACAGGCTGTCTTGGCGCCGCGTGCGCGAGCATACGCGATGGCAGCGACGACGTACGGAGTCCGTCCACTGGCCGAAAGGCCGATGATCATGTCCTTGCGTGTCGGCCGCCGGCGGGCAATGTCGCGCTGTCCAAGCTCCTCGGAATCCTCGTTGACTTCTACCGGAGATGCCAGGGCTTTGGGGCCGCCAGCCATGATGTACTGCACTGTCTGCGGCGAAGTCGAAAAATAGGGAGGACATTCACAGGCATCGAGTGAGGCGATACGTCCGCTCGACCCTGCTCCGATGTAGATCAGCCTCCCGCCTTCGCGCAGGCTGCGGGCCACGGAATCGATCACTTGCGCTATTTCCGGGAGAGCCTTTTTGACTGCGGCGGCTACTTTTGCGTCTTCGTGGTTAATGATTCGGGCGATCTCCAGAGCCGATTTTGTATCAAACCCCTGCGATGCATCATTGGGGCTTTCTGTCATCAGGTCATGGAGATTGGAGATGTGATTGGTAGGCTTGTGATTTGGACTTTTGATCTCAGCCTGCGGGTGCGTCATCGTGGCCATAGTTGTAATGTTTCCCAAACGTGTGCTGCCTCATTATAGCGCCAAGTTGCGCGGCTGGCTCTTGAATTCCAGCGTACACTTTGGTGTCAGGAGTTAACTCCTTCGGCAACAGCGTCGTGAAATGCCGGACGCACCTCCTGGATGGCCTTATTGGAGCGGTCGGGCCAGGTGCGATTAGTTAGAAGCACCACCGCCAGCTTGCGCTCAGGATCGATCCACAGCGAAGTCCCCGCGTAGCCGAGATGCCCGATCGACCTGGACGAAAAATGCCTGCCTGAAGACGACGGTTCGCTCGGAGTATCCCACCCCAGCGCGCGGCTGCTGCCGGCAGGCTCCGCCTGGCGTGTCGCGAAAAGCCGTACCGTCTCCGGCTGAAACAGGTTGCGCCCGTGCGCAGCCCGCCCCTCAGCAAGAATGCAGCCTGCAAAGCGAAGCACGTCGAGAGCATGCGAAAACAACCCGGCGTGGCCGGCCAGTCCACCCAGCGCGTAGCAGTTCTCGTCCTGCACTTCGCCCTGAATCACCCGTCGCCTGTAGACCCTGTCGTCTTCAGTCGGAGGGATGTGCGGACGCCAATCGGCCGACGGGCAAAAGCGTGCCGTCTCAAGTCCCAACGGCGCGGCGATCTCGCGAGCGAAATATCGCCCCGCCAGATCGCCTGACAGCACTTCCAGCGCTTTTCCCAGCAGGATGAATCCGATGTCGGAATACTCAGCGCGGGTTCCCGGCTCGGCCTCGAGCGGAACGTGCAGGGCAGCGCGCAGCATTCCTTCCGGCGTGTGGTGCTGTTCAAACAGCCGCCCATATCCGGGCAGTCCCGACGAGTGCGCGAGCAGCATGCGCAGCGTCACCCGCTCTTTATGCGAGCCATGCTCCATGCCGATGACGAATCCAGGAAGAATATCTCCCAGTCGCGCCTCCAGGTCCAGCACGCCGCGCTGTTCTTCCTGCGTGCGGTTCTTATGCCCGCGGCCCTTGTCGTAGAGCAGCATGGCCATCGATGTGGTGGCCATCACCTTAGTCAGGCTGGCCAAATCGAAGACCGTTCCCGGCGTCACCTCTGGAGAGCCGGCATCATAAGTGAATCGCCCCACAGCATCCAGCGCGACAACCTCGCCGTCGAGGAGTATCCCCCAGGCCGCGCCCGGGAAAACCCGGTCCGCTACCGCGCGCTCCAGCACCTCTCGCGCCGCGCGAAAGCGCTGGCGGCCGTCTGCTGCAGTTCCGGGGATGGAAACCGGCGGCGGGGGCATAGGAGTTTGCTTATAGTAGCTGAAATGAAAGGCCTGCTTAAACCACTTAACGCTGCTCTTTCGATTGCCGCGCTCCTGCTGCCCCTTTGCTCCGCGACGGCGTTCACACAGGATGACTCCGCCCTCGAAGCCAAACTCCGCCCTATCATCGCTGCCCACCGCGGCAAGGTCGCCGTTTACGCCGAGGACCTCACCAGCGGTAAAACCGTGGCCATCGATGCCGACACTCCGGTGCAGACAGCCTCCGTCATCAAGCTGACCGTGCTCTATGAAGCTCTCCAGCAGATCCGCGACGGCAAGGCGCATTTCGAAGACAAAATCACCCTGACCCACGACGACCAGGTCTCCGGCTCAGGGATTCTACCCTTGTTCGACACGCCGCAGCCGCTCACATTCAAGGACGTGCTCACCTTGATGATCGTCGTGAGCGACAATACGGCGACCAACCTGGCTATCGACCATCTCGGCCTCAAGAACATCGACGACCGCATCGTCTCACTCGGCCTCAAAAACACCTGGCTCTACAAAAAGGTCTACAAGCCACCCGTGGGACCCATGCCTGCCGATCAGAAGATCTTCGGCCTGGGCAAGACCACGGCCCGTGAAATGGCCAGCGTAATGAAGCGATACGTCACCTGCGACCTCAATCCGCCAGGGAACACGACATCTCCGACTCCGGCCGACCACGCACTCTGTGACGCCGCGATGCACATGCTGAAAAACCAGTTCTATCGCAACAGCATTCCCCGTTATCTCGAGACGCAGGATACGACCGAAGGCGAATCGAATATTGCTAATAAGACCGGAGCTCTTGATACGGTCCGTAACGATGTGGGCGCGGTCTTCACTAAACATGGGCCTATCGTCATCTCGGAATTTACCTGGGACAACAAGGACCAGAGCTGGACTCCGGACAACGAAGGCGAAGTGGTCATGGCCAAGCTGGCGCAACAAATTGTCGACACCTGGGCGCCCCGCTAACTCGCTCAGGTAGCTTTCCGTCTATAAATTTGGGTGCCAAAGGGACCGGGCAGGTAGACAATAGCGGTAAGCGGAGCGACATCATGAAGACGACACCACTCATCCTGGCATGGGCCCTTTCACTTGCTTCGATCGCCGTTGCCCAGTCTGCTCCGTCACCCGCGACGGCTCCGGCCGCCCCTGCAACTGGAGCCCCCGCCACCGCGCCACAGGTGGAAACCGCTCCCGCCCAGGCGCCCCAGGCCGAAACCACTCCAGCTGCTGCTTCTACTCCAACGACCCCACCGTCTGCGGCTTCACCTGCCGCAACCCCTGCAACCGCGTCGCCTGCTGCTTCTGCTAAAACCGTCGAGGTTCCTGCCGGAACAAAGGTGCTCCTCACCCTGCGCAGCGGCGTCAATACCAAAACCGCGCAGCCTGGCGACGGAGTCTATCTCTCCTCGACCTTTCCGGTAGTCACGGGCGGCCACGTCGTCATACCTTCTGGCGTCTACGTCCAGGGGGTCATCGACCGCGTCGTCCGTCCCGGACGCGTGAAGGGACGTGCCCAGGTGACCATGCACTTCACCACGCTGATTTTCCCCAACGGCTCGGTGGTCAGCATTCCCGGCGCGGTCGACAGCCTGCCGGGCTCGGATGGTCCGACAGTGAAGAAGGGTAGTGAAGGCACCATCGAGCAGCCGGGCAGCAAAGGCAAAGACGCTGCCACCATCGCCACTACTGCTGCCACGGGTGCCGGCATTGGCGGAATCGCCGGGGCAGCGTCAGATCATCCTGGCGCCGGTGTAGGTTATGGAGCAGCCGGTGGCGCGGTTGCCGGCATCCTCTACACGCTGTTCACTCGCGGGAACGACGTCGTGCTCCCCGAGGGCGACACCATCGAGATGGTCTTTCAGCGCCCACTCATGCTGCAGGAGGCGAATCTGACCGGTCCCGAGGTTGCAGGATATGTCCCCACCGGCCAGCAACAGCAGCCGATGACGAAGCCTGGAAGGAATCAGCGCATTCTTTGTCCGCTGGGATCCCTGGGATGCCAGTAAAATAGAAAGAGAAGCAAATCGTCGCCAAGAATGAACGAATTTACGCCACCAACTTTCACACCGACAGAAAACGTTAAACCGGCCACGCCACAATCCCATCTGCGCTTGTGGGTGCGCGACGTGCTCATCTCCGTCGCGGCGTCGTTCATGATCATCACGTTCCTCTATCAGCCGGTGCGCGTTGAAGGCACATCGATGCTGCCGCAACTGCGCGATCAGGACCGGCTCTTCATCAACAAGTTTGTCTATCGTTTTGAAAAGATCTCCCGCGGAGACATCGTCGTCTTCCACTATCCCCGCGACCCTGAAAAGAGCTACATCAAGCGCGTGATTGCGCTGCCCGGCGACTCGCTGCGCATCGAGAACGGCCGCGTCTACGTCAACGGCGAACGTGTCGACGAGGGCTACGTCCCCAGGGCTTATCGCGACAGCCGCTCCATGCCCGAAATCGTCATTCCGCAGGGCGAATATTTCGTGATGGGCGATCACCGCTCCATCTCCAGCGACAGCCGCGACTTCGGCCCGGTCGACCGCAACCTGATCTACGGCAAAGCCGCTTTCGTCTACTGGCCCGCCGACGATCTCGGCGTGGTCCACTAAGATTGCGGCAATCACGATTGCCAGCTCAAGCGTTTGAAGCTGCGTCGGATTTCATTGTGTCCCCATTAGGCATCGTCGATGAATGCACTGAGCGATGCATCAAGAAAGGCAGCAGACCTGGGCCGGAGCGTTATCAGCGCTGGCCGACTGCTGTATCGCGATGGACCCGCGGGCCTGTTCAACAAGGTCACTCACTGGCTTCAATATCGGGCCTCGCAGCCTAAGATTGACGCTGAATACGGCACCGAAACGCTCGCTTGGGTATCCCTTGCCGATTTGTCGGCGTCCGGTCCAAATGTTTCATACGCGACCGAATACGGCCCATCGCCCGCATTTGACTTTGACCGAATTTTGAGGCGGCTGCCTGTTCCCTATTCGGAACATGTCTTTGTCGATCTTGGTTGTGGCAAGGGGCTTGTTTTGATGCTGGCATCGCAGTTTGGCTTCAGCCGCATCATCGGTGTCGAATTTGCGCGAAATCTCTACGAAATAGCGTTGACGAACCTGGACAAGTTTCGACAAAGAAACGCTCCTGCGCAGCCAATCGAGGTAATGCTAGGCGACGCCGCCGACTTTCCGTTTCCGACCGAACCCCTGGTCGTCTATCTTTATCATCCTTTCGGCCCTGAAGTAATTGGCAAGGTTCTTGCGAACCTTCGAACGTCCCTGTCTGAACATCCGAGGAGTTGCTGGGTCGTCTATGTAAACCCCGTGCATCATCAAGTCATCGCGCGATGCGGTTTTCTTGTTACCCACAAGGCTGTAGTCAGCCGGGAATACGGTGAGCCCTATGCCTTGTACACGTACCAGCAAATGCCGGAAACTCGCGCCACCTGTCCGATTGGGTAGAGGCTTAGTTTCGGGAGATCTGGATCCGAAGCGCCCAGCTGTAATCGCCGTGAGACGTTCTACCGCTCCGCCACCCGGTCCAGCAGGTCAAAAAACTCCGGAAACGAAATCGCCGCCGACTCTGCGCCGCGAATTACTGTGTGTCCACGCGCCCTGAGCGCCGCCACCGAAAACGCCATGGCAATGCGGTGATCGCCACCCGAATCGATCTCCGCGGCGTGAAGTGTTTGCCCTCCCGGCACGTCCAGGCCGTCATCGAACTCTTCTACCTCGGCACCCATCGCACGCAGATTGCGCGCCACCAGCGCGATGCGGTCCGATTCTTTCACACGCAACTCCTTCGCATCGCGGATCCGGATGCCGTGCTTCGTGTACGGCCCAATCGCCGCGAGCACCGGCAATTCGTCGATAAGCTGCGCCGCCAGTGCACCCGATACAGTCGTGCCGCCCATGCCGTCTTGCGGCGCATTCACCTGCACTGTCCCTACCAGCTCGCCGTGTTTCTCTTCGAGATTCAACACCCCGATATGCGCACCCAACGCGGTAAGAACGTCGAGCAGAGTGGCGCGCGTCGGATTCAGTCCAAGGTCGTCGAAGATCAGGTTCGACCCCGGAAAAAGCGCCGCGGCGCACAGAAAAAACGCTGCCGACGACATGTCGCCTGGAACGACCGCGTCAATGCCCTGCAATTGCTGTCCGCCGGCGATTGAAACTGAATCGAGCGTCCGTTCTACATTCGCTCCAAATGCGCGCAGCGCCAACTCGCTATGATCCCGCGTTCGCACGGCTTCACGCACCGTCGTAGTTCCTTCGGCCTGCAGTCCCGCAAACAGCACCGCGCTCTTCACCTGCGCGCTCGGCACGGGAGTGGAGTATTCGATGCCGTGCAGCTTGTTGCCGCGGATCGTTACTGGCGCGTGGCCATCGGTCAGGCGGATATCCGCTCCCATCTGCGAGAGCGGCTTCCGCACCCGTTCCATAGGGCGGCGGCTGAGTGATGCATCGCCGACCAGCGTGTAGGCAAATCGTTGTGGCGCAAGCAGCCCCGCCAGCATACGCATCGTCGAGCCGGAATTGCCGCAGTCGAGCGGCGCTTCGCTGTGATGGAAGTGGCCATCCGTGCCGCTGATCTCGATCGCGCCGTCGGCCGCGCGTTTCACACCCGCTCCCATGGCCGCAACACAGGCCAGGCTGCTTGCGCAGTCCGCGCCGGACGAAAAATTCGTCAGCCGGGTCTTTCCATGCGCCAGTCCGCCCAGCAAGGCATAGCGATGAGAGATGCTTTTGTCGCCGGGGAGGCGCAGGCTTCCGGCAATATTGCGCGCCGGCTCGATAATGCGTTCGGTTGCAACTTCGGTCAAGACAAGCTCCGAGATGGTAGTGCTTCTATCCTAAAGCGTTTTTGGAAATGGTATGGTGGAAGCCCGTTGCCATCGCGCCGCAGCCACCAACAGGACAAGGGTTCCCACCTGCAGGTCCTCGTCCATCGAATGAAGGGAACTGTGGCCCGCGCAATCTCAAACAAGGCCACATGATTTACTGAAACGCCTTAAAGCACCTTCAGCACAACCACGGTCTCGTCGTCGAAGCGCTCACGCTCGCCCTGAAACTTCGCCACCTCTGACAGAATCGCGTCGGCGATCTTCGCGGCGGATTTCTGTGCGTTCTTCTTGACGATCGCCTTCAGGCGTTCATCACCAAACATGTCGCCGTTTATATTCTGCGCGTCGGTGATGCCATCGCTGAAGAAAATCAGCGAATCGCCCGGCTGCGTCGAGAGGCTGAACTCCTCGTACTTCACATTGGGAAACATCCCCAGAGGAAAGCCCTCGGCATGCACCGTATCCACCTCGCCATTGCGGCAGAAGAGCGGCTGAGTCGCTCCGGCATTGGCGATCTGCAGCGTTCGGTTCTCGTCGTTCCACAGCGAATAGAGCATCACCACGTACTGCGAGTCGACCTTGCGCTCCTGTAGAGAGTCATTCAGCGACTCCAGCAGCTCCGACGGTGACAGTTGCCCGCTCGCCTCCGACCTCATGATGCCGCTCACCAGCGCTGCATACAGCGCCGCGGCCGTGGCCTTACCGCTTACATCACCCAAAACCACCGCACTTCGATTCGAGTCATACTTCACAAAGTCGTAGATGTCGCCGCCGATGGTGCGCGCGGGAATAAACCGGGTAGAGAACTCGGCATGCTTATGCTGCGGCTTCACCGGAGGAAGCAGCCGCAGCTGCACCTCGCGCGCCATCGCCAGGTCACGCTCCAGCCGCTGTTCCTGGTGCGCCACCCGCTGGTAGAGCTGCGCGTTCTCGATGGAAATAGCTATCTGCGCTGACAGTGTCGTCATCGCGCGCTCGTGAT
>Ga0335073_10000965_pt1 | contig 37992 bp, 26 predicted proteins | sample Lox_Sample_22_FD_207093 | JGI IMG/M metagenome (GOLD analysis project Ga0335073, IMG submission 207093) | Soil microbial communities from Loxahatchee National Wildlife Refuge, Florida, United States - Lox_Sample_2.2 | ecosystem: Environmental > Terrestrial > Soil > Wetlands | place: USA... | reverse complement strand
CGCGTTGCGGAGCAGGCGATAGGGATCGTCTTTGCCGGTAAGTTCGTGCCCGTTGATGGCCAGGACATAATCGCCCACCTTCACGTCCACCCCGATCTCCGTGAGCGGCGAGCGATAGCGCTCCTCTTCGTTCTGTCCCTGGAAAATTTTGGAAATGCGGAAGCGGTTCGAAGCCGGGTCGAGCTCGAAGCGCGCGCCGGGCAGCGCCACCCGCGGGCGCGGCGGCATCTGGTAATCGCCGCCGTCGATATAGGCGTGCTGTACGGTGAGCTCGGCGATCATCTCGCTGATCACGTAATTCACGTCGGTGCGGTGGGCGGCATATTGCAAGAGGGGCTGGTACTGCTTGCGCAGGGCTTCCCAATCGAACCCATGCATGTTGGGAGCGTAGAAGAAGTCGCGATACCGGCGCCAGACTTCGTTAAAGACTTCGTTCCATTCCTCCGCCGGCACGCGATCGACATAAAGGCCGGAAACGGAAACCGCTTTCTTGTTAGATGCGCCGGTGGGAGTGGCGTCCATGAGCGAATAGCCGGCGGCATTCCGCACCAGCATCTTGCTGCCATCGTCGGAGAGCGTCGCCCCGAAGTAATCGTCCATCAGGGTGGTCTCTTTGCGGTCTTTCAGCGAGTAGATGCGGATGGAATTCTTGGTTTCCGCGGGGCGGCTGTAGTAAAAAGTGGGGGCGACGCTGTAGATGAGATAGCCGGTCTTGGCGTTGAGGTCGAAATAGTTGGCGGCTTCGAGCGGAACCCGCGCCACGCGCTGCGGGAGACCGTCGAAGTCGATTTTCAGATCGGCCGGTTTCTCGTCTTTCTTCTCGTCTTTCTTCTCGTCTTTCTTTTCGTCCTTCTTGGCGTCGTTGTCCTTGGCGATGGTTGCCTCGTCGCTCTCCGGTGGGAACGGCGGCTTGACGTCCTTGCGCAGCGCCATGGCGTAAATCATGGTTTCGCGCGAGGTGGCGTAGTCGAACTCGCTCGAGGAGATGAGCGGGCCGAATTCGTGGTCGGCGAGGAAGTACAGATAGTCGCCGTCGGGGTCCCACACCGGTTCGCGCGAGTTGAAATTCTCGTCGCTCACGGGGTGCAATTGGCCGTCCGGCGTGGCGATATAAAGCACCGAGAATCCGTTGCCGCCGTTCATGCTGAAGGCCAGGAAATTGCCGCGCGGAGACCAGGTGTAGTCGAAGATTCCACCGCGCGCGCCGTGCGCGATTTCCTTCAACTGATGATCCGCGACCGTAAGCAGGAACAGCCGCCCGTCCTTGTCGGAGAACACCATGCTCTTACCGTCGGGCGACCAGCGGGGCCGGTAGCGCATGGCTTTGCCGCCGGTGGTGAGTTGCTCCGCCGGGCCGACGCCATCCTGCGGCGACACCCAGATCTCCTCCTCGCCTGTCTTGTCGGAAACATACGCGATCTTCGATCCATCGGGCGACCATGCGGGCCATTTTTCGTGTACCCCCGAACTGTCGGTGATATTGCGGACCGGTCCTTTCTCGATCGGCACGGTGAAAATATCGCCGCGCGCGGCAAACAGGGCGCGCTCGCCTTTCGGACTGAGCTCGAACTGCTCCACCATGTTCGCGGCGTTCACACGGCTCGGCCGGCGTGCCACTTCGTCGCTCGGGACGTTGATGGAGATGGGCGTGATCTTGTGCGATTTGATGTCGAAGATCTGCAACTCGCCGTTGAGCTCATAAATGATGCGCGATTCGCGGTCGGTGCTGGGCCAGCGAATGTCGTAAGTCTTGTTGGTGGTGAGCTGGCTGATTTTGCCGGTCGGGACGTCGTAGGAGTACAGGTTGAAGTGGCCGTCCTTGTCGGAATCGTAGTAAATGGCGTTGCCCACCCACATCGGGTCGCGGCTGGCGCGCTCGCCTTCGCTGATTTTCTTGGCCTCGTGGGTCTCGATGTCAAAAATGTAAAGCTGATTCGCCGTGCCGCCGCTGTAGCGTTTCTCGGTGCGGAAATCGCGGGCTTGCGGGGAGTAGACGATGCGATTGCCGGCGGCTGAAAACGATCCGGCGCCGGAATTTGGCATGGGGAGCGGCTCGGCCGGGCCGCCCTCCATGGAAACGGTGTACAGGCGGCTGAAGCCGTTGAACCACCCATCCCGCAGGGAACGGAAAATGACACGCTTACCGTCGTTGGTCCAGCCGTAAACCTGGTTGTCGTACCCCCAGCGTGGCGCCATGGGGCCGCGCGCGGGATAGAACGTAAGCTGGCGCGGCTCACCCCCGGTGACGGGCATGACGTAGACCTGCTCATCGCCGTCGTACTGGCCGGTGAAGGCGATCCATTTGCCATCGGGCGAGAACTTGGCGAACAATTCCAGGCCCGGATGGGCGGTCAGGCGCGTGGCCGTGCCGCCGGATGCCGAGGCGGTCCACAGGTCGCCACCGTAGGTGAAAACCACCTGGGTGCCATGAATATCCGGGAAGCGCAGCAGCTTGGTTTGGGCCTGCGCGGAGAGAAGGAACACCGCAGTGGCCGCCGCGGCGCCGATGATGCTTTTCGACATAGATTTCAGATGTAGACGTGCTTGAAAGGTATAGGATAGCCGAAGTTGAGGGCAACGTTATTGGATGGAAATCGGAGTCCGCGACGCAAAACTCGCGTGCCGTGGATTGCCGGCGGCTGCGAGATCCGTTCTGTGCTGTCTAGAACTCGCTTTGAGGAGGCGGTCTTCATCAATTCAGACTTGAGAATCGAAGATCCGTTGCTTCGGATCCTAAAGTTTCGGATTCATTGGTCTACTGAGACCGCTAAGTCCTCTGAATTGCAAATGGTTAATTAGGAAGCCAAATTGCCAGCGATTACAAATCGATGAGAGCGATCGTGATAGGTAAGGTGTTTTGTGTCGCGGCCCTGCTGTGGGGCGCGATGCCGTCCCCGGCTGCAACCTTCTCGTTTTCCTACTCCGGAACCGGGACCGGCAGCGTTACCGCCAGCGGGACCATCACCGCCACGCAAATCGTGGGGGATATTTACAACATTACCGGTATCAGCGGCATGCAAAACGGCTACAGTATGTCGCTGGCCAGCGTCACCAGCCTCATTTATAACGGCTCTTCCAGCGTCGGAACACTGGATTTCCTGGCACATGGAGGACTGGACACCCTGTCCTTCTCTGGCGGCATTTTTTCAGAAGCCGGCGCGGTCGGCGCCGACACCGGCAGCAATTTCAAGCTGGCGGCGACTGTTCCCGAAATTTCCACGTTATTAATCCTGATCTCAATGGCTCTTGGAGTCTGGTTGCTTGCTCGCAAACTCCCCTTGAAGGGTCAGTCCAGGCATTGAAGCCATCGGACTTCTCCGCTCGACTCCGAACTCCCTGAAAGCCAGCCCAGTGCCGCGACCGCATGACCAATTCCCTCGCGTCTCGAAGCATTACCCTGCCGAGGCCTTGCCTCAGGATGGCCATCACGAAGGTTCTCACGCGGTCAGGCACCTCGGATGAAGCACCCGCCGTCCGATCTGCGGAAGTATTGCGCCGTCGCGACCGCGCTTGCATGCGCGTTGGCGTCCTGCGGCGGTAATCCCGCCAAACAAAAGGCTGAATTCCTCGCCAGCGGCGAGAAGTATGCCAAGGCCGGAAAATATCAGGAAGCTGTCATTCAATACCGGAACGCGATTGCCATCGATCCCCGCTGGGCTGCCGCGCATTATCGCCTGGCCCTCGCCTACATGGAACTGAAGGTTCCGCAGCAGGCTTATCAGGAATTCCTCTCGGCCGTAGAACTCGATCCCGCCAACGCCGATGCGCAGCTTCAGCTTGCGGCGCTCTACATCGCCGGGCGCAAGTATGACGATGCGCAGAAAACCCTCGACAGGCTGGTCGCGGCGGATCCATCCAATTTCCGCGCCCACACGCTGCTGGGCGAAGACTACGCGGCGCGGCAGGCGTGGGAGCCGGCCGTGCATGAATTTCAGATCGCTATGGCCGGCGACGCTTCGCAGATCGGGAATTACGCAGGCCTCGCCTCGGTTTATCTCTCTACAGGGAGGGCCGCCGAAGCGGAAGCCATCCTGCGAAAGGCCACCGAAGCGCAGCCCAAATCCCTGGACGCAGTCATGGCCTTGGGCCGCTTTTACTACCAGCAGCATCGCATCGACGATGCGGAACGAACCATGCGCGCCGCTTCTTCGGTTGACGCCCGCGCCAAGGCTCCGCGTCTCCTTCTGGCGAAGATCTACATCGATTCCGGCAAAGCGCCGGAGGCGGAGCAGGTTTGCCGGGAACTGAAGGAGCTTCTGCCGGACGATCCCGAAGGGTACGGAGCGCTCGCCTGGTTTTACGAAATGAGCAGCCAAAAGGAAAAGGCAGCAGCGGAACTCCAGGCAATCGCCGGCGCGAAGCCCGAGGATACCAGCATCAAAGCTCGATTAACCGACGCCCTCATCGACCTCAACCGCATCCAGGAGGCCTCTCGCATCAACCAGGAATTGCTCGTCTCCCATCCGCACGATTCGCAGGGGCTCTCCTCCCGGGGGCGCATTCTGATCGCCGAGGAGAAATTCGCGGAAGCCAAAACCTCGCTGGAACAGGCGGTGCAATCGGACCCGCAATCCGCCATCGATCACTATTTGCTGGCAGTGGCCGAAAGTTCTCTCGGCCACTCCGCGGCGGCACGGCCGCAGTTCGCCCGCGCTTTGGAACTCTCGCCGGCAATGGCGGATGCCGCCGCGGCCCTGGCCGATCTCGACGCCAAAGCCGGCGACTGGGACAATGCTCTCCGGCTGGCCAATCAAGCGCTTCAGACCAAGCCCGACTCGGCGCTTGCCCACGTGGTTGCGGCCCAGGCATGGATAGCCAAAGGAAATCCAGCGCAGGCGGAACCGCAGCTCAAGTTCGCGCTCGAGCGCGATCCGCTGTATCTACCCGCACTGGCGGCGATGGTAGATCTGGCAGTCAGCCAAGGCAAAACCCGCGATGCCGTTCAGCGCCTCTCGACGCTGCTGGCGCACCATCCCGGAAACGCGCGGCTACACCTTTTATTGGGTCTCGCCTGCTTCAAGCAAGGCGATTTTGCCAAGGCGGATGTCGCCGTCAAACAGGCGGTCGCCATCGACCGGAACACTCCCGACGCTTATGGCTTGCTCGGCGAGATCAGCCGCGCGCAGGGGGCCTGGAATCAAGCGGCAGCCTGGTACAAGCAGGCCATCGAAACCAATCCCGGCAAGGCCGAAAACTACATGGCACTGTCCGGTATCTACGAACAGCAGGGCGATTGGGAAGACGCCAAGCGCACCGCCGAGCACGCCCATGCGCTCGATCCCGCTTCGCCCTACATCGCCAACAACCTGGCGTACCTTTACCTGGAGCACGGCGGCGACGTCTACCAGGCCCTGGCGCTGGCGCAGCAGGCAAAACAGCAGCTTGCCAATTCGCCGCTCGTATCCGATACCATCGGGTGGGCGTATTACAAGCTGGGATCGAAGGAAGCGGCGGTGGCGCAGCTCAGCGAGAGCGTGTCGCGGTCGCCGGAAAACTCGACTTTTCAGTATCATCTGGGGCTCGCATACCTGGCCGCCGGCCGCGCGGCCGACGCCGCCCGGTGCCTGAAGCTGGCGCTCAACGACCCGCATTTTCCGCAATCGGCCAGCGCCAGGGCAGCTCTGCAGTCCATATCGAAGTCGGCTCCGTAGATTCGTATGGGAAGCTACGGGTTGCCAGTCCGATCCGCACCGGCTTTCCGGTACCTCGTCATATGCGCCTCTGGCGTCATCACCGCGCTGCTTTTCGGTCCGGCTCTCCGTCAGATTGTCAGCCTGGGAATTCACAGCGACCGCTATCTCCAGATCCTGATCGCGCCTCTGGCGGGCGGACTGCTTCTGTACCTCGAGAGAACGGAACTTCTCGCCCGGCCCCTTCCCTCGCCGCGAATCGGGATCGCTCTCCTGAGCTTTGCCGTGCTGCTCGGCATTGTCTCGAAGTATGCCATCCCACGGAACGCGGCGGCCAGCCTGGCGCTTACCGTGTCGGCGATGGTCCTCGTCTGGCACGCCGCGTTTCTTGCGTGTCAGGGCGTCGCGAGCTTCCGCGCGGCGATCTATCCGTTATCGTGCCTGTTCCTGATGGTTCCCGTGCCGCTTTCCTGGCTCGATCGGACCTCCACGTTTCTGCAACACGGATCGGCGGCTTTGGCTTTTCGCATCCTCCGTCTCACGGGAATTCCGGTATTCCGGCAAGGCATGCTGTTTTCTTTGCCGGGGTTGGACTTCGAGGTCGGCCCGGAGTGCAGCGGCATTCACTCCAGCCTCGCCCTGATGATGATTGCGATTGTGGCCGGTTACCTGTACCTTCGGTCCGGCTGGATGCGCGCGGCTCTGATAGTCCTCACCGTTCCGATCGCCCTCTTCAAGAATGCCGTCCGCATCGTGGCGATCACCATCCTCGGCTCGCGCGTCGATCGCGCCTTCATCGATGGCCCTTTTCACCATCGGTATGGGGGAGTGCTGTTCTCGTTGGTCGCGGCGGCGCTGCTCGTGCTGGTGCTGGCCGGATTACAAAGGCTGGAAATGCGGCGTCCGCATCGCGAAACAGGCATTGCTCCAGGAACGTTGTGACTTGCAGAGCCCTGGCGGTTGTAGCCGTGTTCCATAGCCCCCAACTGCGAACCGTCCAAAGGCAGGCAGCCCGATCGTCGACTCTACTCCTCCCTGAGCGCCGTATTGGGGTCGATCCGGGTAGCTCTTCGGGCGGGGACGTAACAGGCCAGTAGAGCCGAGGCGGCCAGCAAAGCCGAGACGCTGCCGAAGGTTTCCGGGTCGCGGGCGGTCACGCCAAATAGGAGCCCTGACATCAGCCGTGTGACCGCAATCGCGCCGGCGATGCCCACTCCAATTCCTGTTGCAGTCAGCGCGACGCCGCGGCGCGCGGCAAGCCGCAGGATGTCACGTTGCTGAGCGCCCAGTGATACGCGGATGCCGAATTCGCGCGTACGCTGGCCGACATGGTACGACATGACTCCATAAATTCCGATGGTGGCTAACGATAGCGCGAGAATTCCGAAGCATCCCATCAGCCAGGTGGCAACGCTGGCGGAACTGGCGCTGGCCGCGCGGACTTCCTCCATGCTCATTACATCAAACAGGGGTTGCCCCGGATCCATCCTGCGAACAATCGCGCGAATGCCCGATGCGGCGGAGACCGGGTCGCTCGTCCGCGCCACCAAGGACAGCCGGGATCGGGGCGCCTGAGCAAGGGGGAGATAGACCTGGCCCATCAGCCTGTTTCGGAGCATGAGCGCGAGAGCGGTACCAGGCTGGACTTTGCGGACAACTCCGACGACCACACGCTCGGGATCTTTCGGGTTCAGTTTGAAGCTCTTGCCGAGCACGTCCTGGCCGGGCCAGTAGCGTTGCGCGGTGTATTCGTCTACCAGCGCCACCGAGGGCGCGCCCTGCCGGTCGGAATCATTGAAATAGCGGCCGCGCACCAGCGGGATCTGCATAGCGCGGAAGTAATCTGGCGTTACCGAATCGTAGAGGACGATGGGAACATCTTCGCTGCGCGGCTCGGACCGGTCGGGAAAATGGATGCCGGATCCGAAGAGGCTGTCGCTGGTCGGAAGTTCGTCTATCGCCCCGATGCTCTCTATACCCGGCAGGCCGCGCGCGCGATCGAGCAGCCGCTGGTAAAATGCAGCCTCTTTCTCGGCCGTATCGTAAGTCCGATCGGACAGCGCCAGCCGCATGCTCAACAGGCCGTTTTCGGTGTATCCCGGGTTGGACCAACGCAGGTGGATGAAGCTCCGCAGCATCAGGCCAGCCCCTACCAGCAACACCAGCGTGAGCGCGATTTCGCAAACCACGAAAATGCCGCGAAGCCGCTGGTGCGTTCCGGTGGTGATGTTGCGTCCGGCCGTTTTCAGCGCGACGTGGGTATCCGTCTTCCACGCCAGCAGCACCGGTGTCGTACCGAAGAGAATCCCCGTGACCACTGCCAATGCCAGATTGAACGCGAGCACGGTACCGTTCATCTCGATGAGATCGGCAGAGGGCAACGCGTCGAAATGCGATTTTGCAATGACGTGGATAGCCCACGCCGCCGGAACGATGGCCAGCAGACCTCCGAGCAGCGCCAGCAGAATGCTTTCAGAGAGCAACTGGCATGCCAGGCGCCAACGGCTCGCGCCTAACGCGATCCGAATGGTCATTTCGCGACCTCGGATGGTGGCGCGCGCCAACAGCAGATTGGCAATGTTGGCGCATGCGATCAGCAGCACAAAACCCACCGCGGCCAGGAGAATGACCAGCATGTCACGAGCATCGGACACGAACGCCTCCTCCGCAGATTGCATGCGGAAGCTCGATCCGCCGTTAGTTACCGGGCTCTCTTTCTCGATGCGGCTTGCGAGTTGTTCGAGGGCGTGCTGCGCCGCCGAGGGCGATAAACCAGGGCGCAACCGCGCGATCATACCGTAGCCGCGGCTGCCGCGATTCGCAAGATGCGCCGGATCGAATATCAGCGGGCAATAGACCTGCTGCTGGCCCAGTCTCGGAAACTTCGCGGGCAATACGCCGATGATGGAAGCCGGGACCCCGTCGAGAACGACGCGCCGCCCGACTACGGTTGGGTCGGCCCCGAACCGCGAATGCCAGTAAGCGTCGGTCAACACGATCACCGGTTCGCTTCCTGCCTGAACGTCATCCTGTCCGAAGAGGTGGCCCAGTTGCGGCCTGCTTCCCAGCACTTCAAATACTTCGGGCGTGAACCGGATCGCCTGGATACGGTCGGTATGGCCATCGATTTGGATGTTGTATCCGCTTTCATCGTCCAGCATGCCGGCAGTGCTGAAGATTCCAGCGGCCTTCATATCCTTGTAGTCCGGCACAGACACGGGCAACTGATCCATGCCGCGATGTGCATTCTGCGTCCAGACGACGAACACACGATCCGGGTCGGCGATCGGCAGCCCATTTAAAGCTGCTTGAATCATGCTGAAAATCGCGGTGTTCGCGCCGATCCCCAGCGCCAATGTCAGAGCGACAACGGCGGTAAAGCCAGGGCTTCGGCGCAACATCCGCAAGCCGTAGCGGAGGTCCTGGCCGAAGCGTTCCAGCCATCCCCACCCCCAGGTCTCGCGCGTGGCTTCCTTGACCAAGCCCTGGTTCCCGAACTCGCGAAGGGCGGCTGCATGGGCTCGTTCGGGAGCCTCGCCGCGGTCGATGCGGTCCCCGACAGCCATGCGGAAATGCGCAGCGATCTCTTCATCCAGGTCTGCCTGGCGTTTTCGACGGGAATTCCACCAGCTCATCAGCCCTCCCTCGGCGCGGGGTTCATGATCGCCGTTATGGCGTTCGCCACTTGTGTCCAGCGGCTGTGCTCGGCGGCAAGCTGCTTCTTCCCCGCCGGGGTCAACTGGTAAAACTTGGCGCGCTGTCCCGCCTCGCTCTGCCGCCACTCCGATTTGACCCAGCCTTGTTTCTGAAGCCGGTGCAGCGCGGGATAAAGCGAACCGGTCTCAATCTGGAACAACTCGCCCGAACTGGCCCGGATCGCGTTGCCGATACCGTATCCGTGCTGCGGCCCCCATTGCAGAGTTTTGAGGATCAGCATATCGAGCGTGCCCTGCAACAGCTCGATCCGGTTTTGATAGCGGTCTTTCATACCCGTAGACAATCTACACCCTTCGGGTGTAGATTGTCTACTTCTTTTTGCCGGCGCTTGCGATTCCCCGCCGCTTTCCTGGCTCGACCGGACTTCCACATTGCTGCAATGTGGATCGGCGGCGTTGGCTTTTGGGAATTCTCTCTTTGACGGGGTTGGATTTGGAGGCCGGCCCTTCTGCGCGTCGATCGCGCCTTCATAGACGGCCCGTTTCATCATCGGTACGGGGGAGTGCTGTTTTCGATGGTCGCGGCGGCGCTGGTCGTGCTGGTGCTGGCCGGATTGCAAAGGCTGGAAATGCGGCGCCGCTTCGGGGAAGACCGATCCGGCATGCGACCATTAGTCTGGATCCCGTTCCGGCGGGGCGCGGAAAAGCCTTGCGGAATCGCCCGGGGGCCCGGATCCGGCGCTCCGCCGGGTCCCGACAAACACCAATGCTATAATTCAGCCACAGCCAATGGACGCCGAAAGCCGCAGCAGGGTGGAAGCGATCTATCGCGGCGCGCTTGAGTATGAGGGCCCCTCCCGAGCAGCTTATCTTAATGGCGCTTGTCCCGATCCGGAAATGCGCCGTGCCGTCGAGGCAATGCTCCACCCGTCTCCCGAGGCCGGTGCGGGCGGGCATGGATCCCCACTGGGGGCGGGCGAAATGCTCGGGCCGTACCGCATCGAGAATGCCATTGGTTCCGGCGGCATGGGCACGGTTTACAAAGCCCTCGACACGCGGCTCAATCGCCCGGTAGCCATCAAGATTTCGGGGGCGCGCTTCAGCGACCGTTTCGAACGGGAGGCGCGCGCCATCGCGGCCCTGAATCACCCCTCGGTCTGCACTCTGTACGATGTCGGACCCAATTACCTGGTGATGGAGTTTGTGGAAGGCGTCAGCCTGCAACAGTGGATGCGGGGGCGGATCGTACCGCTGGCGGAAGTGCTGCAATACGCCGCGCAAATCGCCGCCGCGATGCAAGCCGCGCACGAGGCGGGCATTGTGCACCGCGACCTGAAACCCGGCAACGTCATGGTGACCAAGACGGGAGCGGTGAAGGTGCTGGACTTCGGCCTGGCCAAGGTGGTCCCGCCACCCGCACCACCGGCGGATTCCGAGTCCACGACGACCATCGACGCGGAATTTACGCGGGTCGGCGCCATCATGGGTAGCCCCGGTTACATGTCTCCCGAACAGGCTAAGGGAAAGCCCCTGGATTACCGGTCGGACATATTCTCCTTCGGCGTGCTGCTGTACGAGATGGTCACCGGCGCCCGCGCTTTCCGCGGCGATTCCACCGTGGAAGTGCTTTCGGGAGTCATCTATCTGGAGCTGCCGCCGCCCAGCAGGGTAAATCCGAACGTCGGCCCCGCGTTGGATGTGCTGGTGGCCGGCTGTTTACGAAAAGATCCGGCACAACGGTTTCAAACCATGGCGGAAGTCCAGCGCGGTTTGCGGGGAATCCTAGCCGGACCGGCTCCCCCCACCCCAACTGCGGCCGCGCCCGCGGCGCGGACGCGGATGGGCTGGCTTGCCGCCGCATTGGCAGGGTTGGCTCTGGCGGCTTCGGCCGTTCTGCTCTGGCGCAGCGTCCATCGGGCGCCGGCAGACGACAGCTTGGGCGTGCCGCAGATCACCAGCGTCACGACGGACCCGGGGGTGAGCATCGATCCGGCGATCTCGGCGGACGGGAACCTGGTGGCCTATTCATCCGACCGCAGCGGCGACGGCAATCTCGATATCTGGGTGAAGCAGCTTGGCGGCGGCGATCCCATCCGGCTTACGCACGATCCGGCCGACGATACCGAACCCAACTTCTCGCCCGATGCGACCCACATTGTGTTCCGGTCCGAGCGCGACGGCGGCGGGATCTATATGGTACCGACCACGGGAGGCCAAGAACGCAGAATCGCAGACGGCGGCCGGCGCCCGCAGTATTCGCCCGATGGCACGAAGGTGGTCTACTGGACGGGGCCGGCGGATCCCTTTCCCCTGCGCGCCGGCATCGGCAAGATTTTCGTTCTGGACCTGGTGACATCCATCACCCACCAGATCCGGCCGGAGTTTTCCAGCGCAGTACACCCGGTATGGAGCCCGGATGGAAAGAAGGTTCTTTTTCTGGGCGCAAAGTCCGGCGCGGGGATGGATTGGGATTGGTGGATCACTCCCCAGGACAACTCCGCGCCGGTTACCTGCCACGTGGAGAAGTCGCAGTTGTTCGACCCCTTTGCCTGGCAGGGCAAGCGCGTGTATTTTGCCTGGAACGGAGCCGGACCCTGGACCATCAGCCGGATCGCCATCGATGCTGCAACCGGCTGTGCCACGGGGAAACCGGAGCGTCTCACCGGCGTGACCGGCGACGCCTACTCGCCCGCGGTCTCGAAGCAGGGACAGGTGGTCTTTTCGGTAATGAACGGGCCGGTCAACTTATATAACCTGCCGCTGGATGCCAATCGCGGCAAGCCGAAGCAGAACTTGGAGCGCTTATCGGCGGAACCGGGACTGAACTTCGCCCAGTCGATTTCCGCCGACGGGACGCGGCTGGTGTACACGTCCAACCGGGTACACGACACGTTTCAGGTTTGGGGAAGGGACTTCAGCACGGGACGCGAACACGCGCTAACCGAGGGTGGGCTGATCAAGAGCGATGCGGCGATCAGCCCGGATGGGCGCATGGTTGTCTGGCGAAGCGACGGCGCGTTCGTCACGCCCTTCGATGGCGGACCCACGCAGCCTGTGTGTACCGATAAACTGATGGTGCGGACATGGTCGGCCGACGGAAAGTACCTGCTGGACGACCAGAGCTCGGTCGGGTCCATCGGATTGATCGAGTTCGCCACCGGCAAGACCAGCACCTATTTGCAGAAGCCCGGACGGGAACTGCGGCCGGTTTCGATCTCCTCCGACGGTAACTGGATGGCTTTCACGGAGTTTCGCAATGCCGTGGATTACACCGTCTACGTGGCGCCGTTTGCGCCCGACCACGCGCCCGCGGAAGCGGAGTGGGTGCGTGTGCTCTCGTCGCCCCAAGTCCACCCCGACCCGCACTGGTCGCCCGATGGCAACCTGCTCTACTTCAGCTCCGACCGCGATGGCTACAACTGTCTCTGGGCCATTCGCTTGAACCCAGGCAATAAACATCCGGTGGGCGCGCTGTTTCCCGTCGAGCACTTTCACACTCCGGCGCTTCGCCTGGAGGCGCCTTCCTTGCGATATCCGGCGATCGCGCTCGGCCCCGGACGGATGGTAGTCAGCATGAGCGAACGCTCCGCCGGCATCTGGATGTTGAAGCTGGAAACAACCCGGTGAATGGATGCAACGCAAATAATCGCCAACCCGGAACAAGCTTCTGCTATACTTCCCACACAAAGGAGATAACCTGTGTCTGATTTGCCAGGACTGCTGCAAGGGACTATTTCGGACCGGCATCTCGCGATGATGCGAGCGGCTTGGTTTGCCCATGAACCCGACCACACGAAAAAAAAATCCGGCGAACATCCGGACCGGGGACCTGCCGGAGACGACCCCAAAACATGTAATCCTCTCGTAGATACCTGTTCGACGGGGCAATCGACTTGTACGCCTAAAAAGGAACACAAGGCTTTTCAGCCGGCAGTCCTCGGGTGGTCGACTCCTCCGGAACTGCCGCTCCGGTAAGTTTTCGAAATGTTCCTGACGGAGGCCAGCGTCCTCCAGTATCTTCTGGATCGGCGTTTTGCCGACCTCGAATCGGTGGTGGACGGCGACTTTTCGGTCGCCAATCTTAGCCGGCGGAACCGTAATTTCGGAGTGGTGTGCGGCGCGCGCCAATACTTCCTCAAACAGCCGAAAACGTGGGACGCCTCTGGCCGCCACACCCTGGAGCAGGAAGCCGCTCTCTACTGGCAGTGCAAGACCGATCCCGGATTTCAACCCGTAAGAGCCTTGATGCCGGAATCGTACGGCTACGACCCGGTTCACTCGATATTGACTCTTGAATTCCTCGGACACCGCAGCCTGTCGCGTTTCGACGGGCGGTTCGACAAACAAGTGGCGCGCCTGGCAGGCGCGGCGATGGGCGCATTCCACCGGGATATGCGCACCGCCTCCGGGCCGGCAATTCTGCCGCGCCGCCTGCCCTGGTTTTTGTCCAGTCACCGGTTAGACGCCGGCGAGGAGCACGAGAGCGACGGACAACGCGCCGTGATCGGCGCGATTCGGCGCGACCCCGCGTTCGGCCGCGCCTTGGAATTCCTGCGCGCCGGATGGCAAGAGGAGACCGCCGTCCATGGCGATTGGAAACTCGAAAACTGCCTGCTTTCGGACGACGGGCTGCGGATCCAGGTGATCGACTGGGAATTCGCGAATTGGGGCGATCCGCTCGAGGACGTGGGCACGATGTTGCAATCCTACTGGGGTTTTTGGCTGCGATCGCCCGCGCAATACTCGCTCCCGCAGATCCGCCCCGCTCTGCGGACGTTTCTGGAAAGCTATGCCGAAGCCGACGGGCTCAATCCGGACGAAATAGCGTCGCGCGCCATGCCCTATGCGGGGGCGCGCATGCTGCAGACGGCATACGAGGCGGTAGACCAGGAAGAGAAACTAAATGCGGCCGCGGTCTGCCTTTTGCAGGCGAGCCTGAACATCCTCACCCGGCCGCAATGGGCGCTCGGCCAGATCTTCGGCGGCGGCCGCAACTGAATGCTCTCCGAACTGACCGCGGTCCTCGCGGCTGACTGGCCTTCGCAGGACGATGCCGCCGAACTGACCGGACTGCTCTATACCCGCAGCTACACGCGCTCGGTGCTGGACGTCCCAACCGGCTCCGCCGCCGCACCGCGGGATCTCAGCGCGGATCTGGCGGCGGCCAATCAGAGCCGCTCGCGATGGTGGAAAGGCTGGCGCGTCGAACAGGTGCTCGACGATGGGCGCATTGTGGCTGCCAGAAACGGCGCCGAACGCGCCTTTCTGCCAGGCGAATACGTGGCCTATCGCGGAATCGGCACGGGCCTCGCAAAGGGCGAACCCATCAGCGTGTTCTCCGCGGCCGGCAGCAGCGAGATTCAGCCGGCGTTTTATTACGCTTTCGGGGAAGCGGTTGCCGATTTCGAATGGACGGGCGCCACGCTGCGGATTTACTGGAATGTCCAGCCGGAAGGCGCGCCCCGGCTGATGGCAGCCGTAACCCGCGAGTTCAACCGCTACCAGATTCCATTCCGCTTCAAGTGCCTCAACGCCGCGTCCTCGTTTCCCCGGCGCGATGCCGCGGTGCTTTATTTCGACCGCCGGCATTACCGGCTGGCGGCGCTGCTGGTGGAATCCATCCATCGGGAAGTGCTTCCCTGGTTGAGTCCGGGCACGCCGCTTTTCACCAAACCGCTGGCGCCCGGCATGGCGCTCGCGGAGGATCCGGGCGCCAGCTTCGGAATGCATCGCTGTGCCATTCTGGCCGAGGCAATGGCGGCATCGCCCGGCAAGCCAGTGGAGGAACGGCTGGCGGAATTGCGCCGCTGCTTCGCCGAACGCGGCCTTTGTTTCGATTCGCCCTGGCTGAATGCGAATTCCGCTGAGACGTACGACTACCCCATCGAAAGCCCATGAAACCCGAGTACCTGGAGATCGCAGAGCGGATCGGTGCGCGCCTGTGCCGCGATGCTCTATGGAGCGGCGGCCGGTGCAATTGGACCGGCGAGTGCACCGGGCGCGGCGCAACGACGTACCAATCGCTCGGTCCGGATGTGTACGGCGGCACCAGCGGGATCGCCCTGTTTTTGTGGCGGTTGGCGGAAGCCACGGGCGATCGGATTTTCCGGATGACCGCGCAGGCGGCCATCCGCCAGGCGCTTTCGCGAATGCCGCAGGCCGGCTGCGGGCTGTACGCAGGAGGCTTGGGCATTCTCCTAACAGCGGCGGAAATCCAGGGTGACTGCCACGAGCCGGCTATGCTCCAGCAGGCCGCTCCCACCCCCGGAAATCTCGATCTGCTTTATGGCAGCGCGGGGGCAATAGGCGTACTGCTGCGCCGGCACCTTCAGCGCGGCGGGTCGCGATGGATGGAAACCGCTGTTGCCCACGGCGACCTGCTTCTGCTCGAGGCGCTCCGATCAGGTGAGGGCTGGAGTTGGAAAACCACCTCGACGGCGCGAAACCTCACCGGATTCTCGCATGGCACAGCGGGTATCGGACTGGCGCTTCTAGAGTTATGGCGGGCCACCGGCGAGGGGCGATTTCGCGAGGGGGCAATGGAGGCGTTCCGCTACGAACGGAGCTGCTTCAACCCGGAAGAGCGCAACTGGCCGGATTTCCGCGCCGATCCCCCAAGCTATCCCGTGTTATGGTGTCACGGCGCGGGAGGGATCGGGTTTTCCCGCTTGCGTGCCTGGCAAATTTCGGGCGACCGCGAGCTGCTGGCGGAAGCGCGGACCGCAGTGGAAGTGACGGCGGAATCGCTTCACTGGCTCAAGGGCTTTTGTCTCTGCCACGGAGTCGCCGGCAATGCCAGCCAGCTCGTCTATGCCTCGCAGGTGTTGGGCGAGGAACGCTGGATGGCGGCGGCGGGTGAGGCTGCGGCGCAGGCGGCCGAACGGTTTGAGTGCAGCGGCGCGCCGTGGGTTTGCGGGATGGGAGTCGAGGGCAACGAGGTCCCAGGACTGATGTTAGGGCTCGCGGGGATTGGGTACTTCTATCTGACGATGGCGGATCCGGAGCGGGTGCCATCGGTTTTAATGGCGTGATCGCGGCTCAGGCGGTGCCGGCGGGGCAAATCGGTATAGGAGAATAGCGGTAGAGTTGAGTTCCATGAAATCTGTCTCATACTCCTCCATCTCCACGCTCCTGCTGGCTGGATTTCTGCCCGCGATCGTCCTCGCGGCGGACACCGATTTGGCATGGCGAGCCGGGCTGCCGCTGGAGCAAACCGCGAGCCGGGGAGTCGTTGCCCGCGATCCGTCGACGATCGTGAAATGCAAAGACGAGTTCTGGGTCTTCTACACGGGGCGGGGCGTCCCGTCGTTTCATTCCCGGGATCTGGTGAAGTGGGAACCCGGGCCACCCGTATTCCAGACCGCTCCCGAATGGATTGCCGGAGCTGTTCCCGCGAACCGCAACCTGAACTATTGGGCTCCCGACATCATCCATCTCGGCGATCGATATCTGCTCTATTACTCCGTCTCCAGCTTCGGGAAAATCACTTCGGCGATCGGGCTGGCAACCACCCGCACTCTCGATCCAACCGATTCCGCCTATGGCTGGACCGACCACGGCATCGTCGTGCAATCGCGGGAGGGTGGCGACTTCAACACCATCGACCCCTCCGTCTTTTCCGACGACGACGGCAGTTTGTGGCTGTCATTCGGTTCCTACTGGAGCGGTATCAAACTCGTGCAACTCGATCCGAAAACCGGAAAGCGATTGAACCCCGAGGCGCCGGTCTCGCCGCTCGCGTACAACAAGTCAATCGAAGCGTCCTGCCTGTACAAGCACGGCGGCTATTACTATCTTTTCGTGAATTGGGGCTCGTGCTGCAGCGGGGTGAACAGCACCTACAACATCCGCGTTGGACGAAGCCGCAAAATCACCGGCCCGTACCTCGACAAGGAAGGTGCCGACATGCTGAAAGCCGGCGGTACTCTCGTGCTTTCCAGCCAGGGGCCGCTGTTCGGACCGGGTCACGCCGGCATCCTCGTGGATGGCGGCAAGAGCTGGTTCAGCTCCGATTTCGAGGGTGATAGCCGGATGGGCGGAAAAGCCACGCTGGCAATTATGCCGCTCACCTGGAAATCGGGCTGGCCGGAAGTTGAAGTCGTGGACAAGTAAGGTTCCCGTCGCCGACTACATGCCCGTTCTGTTGCAGGCTGCGGGCCGCTTGCGGCGATTTGCCCGGGCGGCAATTGCTCAGGGTATGAGCGTTTCGGCGGCGCGGGGATTGCAGCGGCATTCCGCGGCGAGTGCGGTAGAATCGCGGAATACCATGAAGCCATTCCTTTTCGTTCTGGCGGCTCTCGCCGCGGCGCATGCGGCCGATTACAAGCTGACGTCATCGCCCTCGACCGTGGTTTGGGGCAATTATTGGGCCGGCGCCAAGCCCGTCCTGCGCATCCAGTCGGGCGACCGCGTCGAAATCCTGACCATGAGCACCAGCAGTCCGGCGGCTCTGGCGCGCGTGGGAGTGAAGGACGAAGATATCCAGCCGGAGTGGAAGGACATTTATGCCCACCAGCCGCCGCGCGAGGAGCGCGGTCCCGGCGGCCACGTTCTCACCGGTCCGATCTACATCGAAGGCGCCGAGCCCGGCGACGTGCTGGAGGTCCGCATTCAGAAAATCAGGATCGCCACGCCCTACGCCTACAACGGCTTCAGCCCGGCCCGCGGCGTCCTCATCAACGGCGAGTTCGAGAAGGGCAAGAGCCGCCTGATCCCGCTCGATCTCCAGCGCAACGTGGCGAAGTTCGCCGACGGCATCGAGATCCCGCTCCATCCCTTTTTCGGCAGCATGGGAGTGGCGCCCGACCCGTCGAAAGGCAAGATCGATAGTGCGCCGCCGGGGGACCATGCGGGCAATCTCGATAACAAGGACCTGGTGGAGGGCACCACGCTGTATATTCCGGTTCACGCTCCGGGCGCGCTGTTCGAAGTGGGCGACGGCCACGCCGGACAGGGGAACGGCGAAGTGGACATCACCGCCATGGAGACCTCGCTCATCGGCACGTTTCAGTTCGTGGTGCGCAAGGATATGAAGCTGACATGGCCGCGTGGCGAAACGCCGACGCACTGGATCGCCATGGGGATCGACAAGGACCTCAACCAGGCGCTGGTCATCGCGGTAAAGGAAGCGATCGATTTTCTGGTGACGGAAAAGCACATGACGCGCGAGGATGCTTACGCACTGTGCAGCGTGGCGGTGGATTTCAACGTGACGCAGGCCGTGGACGGGACGAAGGGGGTCCACGGCATGATTCCCAAAAGCATTTTCAAGTAGAAGCGCGACGGCCGGCGGACGAAACCGCCTGCCTCGCCCCTGCCGCTCTCCTCTTCGTCCACAAACCGAAGGTGAGAGCTGCTGGAAGCCTGAGCTAAACCCCGCCCTTGTGGTCCCGGCTCTGCAAGGACTGATGACTGCCGAACGGGAGACGCAATCGCAGGACCTGCTCGCGAATCCGTTCCTCGTGCAGATTGCGGACGCGCGCCATGAGCAGGTCGTGGAGTGAGATCATGCCCGCGAGCCGGCCGTTTTCCACCACCGGCATCCGCGTGAAGCCGGTTTCGGCCATGCGGAACACCACCGTCCGGAGAGGCTCGTCGGGACCGGCCACCACCGGCTTACGCAGCACATCGCCCAATGACACCTGGCCGTCGGTCGAGGCCGTCAGTTTGCGCATGTCTTTCCTGGTCACCACACCTTTGAGACACCGGTCGCTATCGATCACCGGATAGAGATGCTGGCCGCGCTGTTGCGGCTCGTGAATCAGCGTGTCGCGCAGAGTCTCGACGGTAGCTTGCGCCGGTAAGGCTACAATCTGGGTGCGCATCACCTCGTGCACGAAAAGAATTTCGAGCGGGTCGGTGGCGTATTCGCGCGACAGGTGGTATCCGCGCCGCGCGATTTTCTCGGTGAGGATGGACCGCTTCATCAGCAGCACGGTGATGGTGTACGCCACCATGGTCCCGATGAGCAACGGTAATAGCATGTTGATGTCGTGGGTCAATTCGAGGGCAAACAGTACCGCCGTGAAGGGCGCTCCCATGGTGGCCGCCAGCATGGCTCCCATGCTGACCAGCGGCCAGAAGCCCACGCCGGCGGACGGCAGGAATACGGCCTCCACACCGCCGAGCGCCGCGCCCATCATGAGCAAAGGCGCCAGAACGCCGCCCGAGGTTCCCGACCCCAACGAAATCACCCAGATGGAAGATTTCACCAGCAGCACACCGGCGAACACGGTGCGCGGCACGTCTCCCTGTAGCATGGCGCCGATGGTGTCGTACCCGACGCCGAGCGCCTGCGGAAATATCAGGCCGCCCAACCCCACCACGATACCGCCGATGGCCGGCCACCACTTCCAGTGAAGCGGCAGCTTCCCGAACAGATCTTCGATGGTGTAGACACCCTGGGTCACGATGGCGCCCAGACACCCGGCCAGGATACCTGCGATCAAGCACCCCGCCAGGGCCATCGGCGACAGGGACAGCGGGTGCACCGGCACCGGGAACAGCGGGCCCATCCCGAGGATGTAGCGCCGCGTCGCGCTCGCGGTGGCGCTGGCCAGGGCAACCGGGATGAGACTGCGCGGCTTCCATTCAAAAAGCAGCAGCTCGACTGCCAGGAGCACGGCCGACACAGGCGTGGCGAACGTCGCCGACATGCCCGCGGCGGAGCCCGCTACCAGCAACGTTTTGCGTTCCGCCGCGGTGAGGCGGAAAAGCTGCGCCACCACCGACCCGATGGCACCGCCCGTCACGATGATGGGACCTTCGGCGCCGAACGGGCCGCCCGACCCGATCGAGATGGCGGCGGAGAGCGGCTTCAGAATCGCCAGCCGCGGCTCCACTTTGCTGCCATTGATCAGGATGGATTCCAGCGCTTCGGGAATCCCGTGGCCGCGTATCCGTTCCGAGCCGTAATATGCCATCATCCCGACGATCAGGCCGCCGGCCGCCGGAATCAATACCGCAAACCAGCCCAGGTGGTTACTCGCCGGCGAAACCATGGTGGTCGCGCTCCGGCCATAGTAAAAGACGTTGGTGAAGAAACCGATCAGGCGCAACAGGATCCAAGCCACGAACGCGGCCACGAATCCGATGGCGATGGCGACGAGAGAAATCGGAATGACGCGTGGGGTGGCCGTGAAATCGCCAAGCTGCTTGAGGGATTGTTTCATTTGAGGATGGTCTGCAAAGCGGCGGCCAGTTCGGGGCCGGTTCGTTCTAATTCGGTACGATGCGCGAGCGCCAGCTTTCGCAGCGTGGCGCGTCCCGCCGGAGTGAGGCGAATCCAGACCTCGCGCTTGTCCCCGGCGCCAGGGCGGCGCGCGATGGCGCCGGTGTGCTCGAGCCGGTTCACCAGTTCGACGGCGCTGTGATGTTGAATGAAGAGCCGCGACGCGATTTCGCGAATCGTGGGCTTGACGCCCTCCGGAAGGCCGTGCACCGCCAGCAGGAGCTGATGCTGTTGCGGCTCGATGCCGTGCTCCTTGGCCGTAGTCTCGCTAAAATGCACGAACCGCCGGATCTGCCGCCGGAATTCGGCGAGTTCGCGGTATTGCTCGGGATTGAGGTCCTGGACGCCAGCCACAATTATATCGTAGCACGATACAATTATTCGCGGGGCTCCGCTTCCGCCTCCAGCCCGGCGCGGCCGGCGATTTCCACCTGCTTGCCCTGAATGCGGATGAGCCCTTCGGCGCGAAAGCGCGCCAGATTGCGCGACACGACCTCGCGCACAGTCCCCAGCCGCGAAGCCAGTTCCTGGTGGGTGCCGGGCATTTCGAACCGGTCCGACCCCGCCGCCTTTGCGGTATCGAGTAACAATCGCGCCATCCGCTGGGTGACGGAGCCGAAGGTCATGGTTTCCACCAGGCCGACGAGATGCCGCAGCCGCCGTCCCACCACGGCGAGCACCTTGAGAGCGACATCGGGGTATTGACGGCAGACCTGCTGGAAGTCGGTCTTATTCAGGAAGAGAGCAGCCACGGGCTCGACCGCGCGCACCGATGCGGGATATGTTCCTCCATCGAACAGCGGCAATTCGGCCACGGTGGCGGGGGCGGATTCGATGGCCAGCATCACTTCGCGTCCTCCCGGCGAAGTACGAAAGATCTTCACGCTTCCCTGGACGATGAGAAAGATTCCGGCGCATGGTTCGCCTTCCCAGAAGAGCATGTCGCCGGCGGCGAACCGGCGCTCCACGGCGCGTTGCGCGAGCCCTTGCATTTCGCTCTCGCTGAGGGCGGCAAAGAGGGCGATTTCGGAGAGCGCGGCGAATTTGGGCGGCAAGTTTCTATCGTAATATGGACGCCCAGCGGATTTTGAGCGATCGGCTAAAGCAATTGGCAGCGGATGGGGTTGCGGACGATCTGCACGAATCACTTCTTCGACACGGGGTGTGATGCTCGTGGCGAGCGGCGCCCGTGTCGGGCCGCGCTGGTGACGCGCGGCGAATGGATGCCAACCGCGGATGGATCACAAATCGTCTTCGACGTCCAGGAGTTCACAACACGCTGGCAGAGCACCTCTCTGTTAGAATGTCTGCTCTGCCGCTTCCATTCGACTTCGCGCCCGGGCGGGTTGTTCCGGTATCTGCTCGACCGGAGTCCCGCGGCATACGCGTTGGCGCCGCAAGTGCCCGAGTGCTATCGCTCAAGCGCTGCGACTCCAACCAGACCGCCGGCGGCGGCCGTTCCGGAACACACGGAAAGCCCGGGCAACCAGACGCTACATACCGAACCCCGCCACCAGCAGCACCCCGAACACCGCCGCATAGGCCAGTTCGCGTTTGCCGAGTTTATGAATAGCAAGTGGCTCTCCATTGGAGACAAACCAGGTGAAACCGCGCGCCACGATGGGCGCGAAAGCCACAGCCGCCAGCCAACCGAAATACCCCGCGGCGCAGGCGACCGCAAGCGCGATCACCAGCGCACCTTGCGCCAGCAGAAACGCCCGGCCGACCACGAGCCTCTCCGCCGCCGTCATGGCACGCGCAGCGCGAATCCGCAGTTGTACGAATTGAATCTGGTTGGCGGCGAATGCCAGATTCGCGAACCAGAGCGCCCACGCAGTGCCGTTGAGATGGCCGGTAACCACGTAATAAGCCGCCGGGGCGGTTGCCGTGAGCCCGGCGGCGCCGATCGTCTGCGCCGCGGTCCGGGCATTTCGGCCGATCTGCTTCACCACGGCCTGGCCGCAGAACGCCACGCCCGCGGCGCCGCCGATCCACACCAGCGCCATGTTCCGGCCGCCCCAAAACAGCCACGCGAGAGCCATCGAAGCCACTACCGCCAGAATGAGAGCGGCATTGCGCACCAGTTCGAATTCGCGTGGACTTCGCGCCTTCACCGGCGCCGCGCCCAGCCAACTCTCCACGGGCGTGCGCAGCCAGAAGAGCGCCAGCACCGCGACGGTTAACGGCGCCAGCAGTAACCTGTGCCCGCCGTTCACCAGGCCCACCGACGCTCCGGTAATCAATGGGACCAGCAACATGCCCCAAGCTCCATGCTCGCGCGGAAAAACCAAAGATTTGCGACGCGCTTCGATTGCCATGACTCTATCATGCCGTCTTTGCGGGCAACAGACGGTGACTTCAGTCACGCCGAAGCCTATCGGACCGGATTAGACTGAAACTTCTGGGAGGGGAAATGGGGAATCGCCAGCACGTGGCTCTGGGCACCATCTCGTTCACCGTCTGTTTCGCAGCATGGGGCCTCATCAGCGCGTTTGCGCCGCGATTCCGCGAACTGTTCCACCTCTCCGCCTCGGAGACGGCGTTCCTGGTGGCCGTACCGGTGCTGCTGGGCTCGTTGGCTCGTATCCTCATGGGCATTCTTACCGACCGCTTCGGCGGCCGCGCCGTGTTCGCCATCCTGATGGCCGCCGTCGCGGTGCCGGTGTGGATCGCGCCGCGGCAACCTTCTTATACCGCGCTCCTCGTAGTAGCGTTTTTCCTGGGACTCGCCGGTTCTTCGTTCGCCATCGGCGTCGGGTACGTCTCGCGATGGACGCCGGCCGACCGCCAGGGCAGCGCGCTCGGTGTTTACGGACTCGGCAACATCGGACAATCGGCCGCCGTGTTCCTGGGACCCGTTCTGGCCGCGCAGATCGGCATGGCAGGCGTTTTTCGTGCGGCCGCAGTGATGCTTGTGGTTTGGGCGATCGCATTCTGGCTGCTCGCCCGCGACGCTCCCGCAGCAGACGGAGCGCGGCCCAAGGGCCTCGGGGCGATGCTCGAAGTGCTGGCGCGCGAACGGCTCTCGTGGCTGCTGGCGGCATTCTACTTCGTCACATTCGGCGGCTTCGTGGCGTTCTCCATTTACCTGCCCACCTTATTGGAGGACGAATTCCATCTCGCCGCCGCCGACGCCGGATTTCGCACCGCCGGGTTCGTGGTTCTCGCCACGCTCCTGCGGCCTCTGGGCGGATGGCTTTCCGACCGCATCGGCGGCGCGCGCGTGTTGTCCGCCGTTCTGCTGGGGGTGGTTCCTTTCGCCATGCTGCTGGCGTGGTCGTCGATGATTCCGTTCACCGCCGGCGCGCTCGGCTGCGCGGCTTTGCTGGGATTGGGAAACGGCGCGGTTTTCAAACTGGTGCCGCAGTATTTCCCGGGCCAGACCGGCACGGTCACCGGGTTAGTTGGCGCGATGGGCGGCCTCGGCGGATTCTTCCCTCCCCTGGTGCTGGCATTCTTCCGCAGCCACATCGGGGAGATCTGGCCGGGATTCTTGTTGCTGTCGTCCGCCTCGCTCGCGTTGTGGTACGCCAACCACCGCGTGTTCGTGCCGCGACAGCAGGCGCTCGAAATCAGGCTGCCGGCGGACCTGCGCCGCACGGCCGACCGCATTCGCGCGGGTGCTTGGGCCACGCTGTGGACCGCGCTGCTGGTCGCCGCTATCGCGGTCGGCTCTCGCAATTTGCAGAATTTCGACCCCGCGCTGGTCATTTACACGTTCGCCGTGATCTTCGCCACGTGGGGAGTGGTGTACCACTACAACGTGTGGCTTGAAAAGCCGCCCACGCGCGTCTATTGGGACCGCGGATGGGAGCTCTTTCGCCGCCGCGGTGTCTTCCGCAGCTTCGGCCGGATCGCTTCCGTCGCCGCCACGCATCTCGCCGCGCAACGCTTCATCGCCTATCGTTCGCGCCAGCGCTGGTGGATGCATCAACTCCTTTTCTGGGGCTGCCTGCTCGCCGTCGCCATCACTTTTCCCCTGGTCTTCGGGTGGATCCACTTCCGCACGCTGCCCGACGATCAACTCACCTACGTCACGTTCCTCTTCGGCTTTCCCATGGGTAGCTTCCGCCTCCACACGGTAACGGCGTTTTTGCTTTTTCACGGCCTCGATATCTCCGCGCTTCTCGTGCTCGCCGGAATCGCGCTCTCGCTCTGGCGCCGCATGACCGATAAAGGCGCCCGCACGCTTCAGCAATTCGGAATGGATTTTCTGCCCATCATTCTGCTGTTCGCGATCTCAGTGACGGGCCTGGCGCTCACCGTCTCGCAGGAGTGGCTGCGCGGCGCGTCATACAGCTTTTTGGCCATCCTGCACGCCATCACGGTGATCGCCGCGCTGCTGTTCCTGCCGTTCGGAAAATTCTTCCATATTTTCCAGCGCCCCGCCCAGGTGGGCGTCAAGCTGTATCAGGATGCCGGCATCGAAGACGCCGGCGCTCTCTGCGCACGCTGCGGCGAGCGCTTCGCCTCCCGCATGCACATCGACGACCTGCGGGCCATTCTGCCGCAGCTCGGGTTCGATTATGCCACGCAGGGACCGGCCGGACACTGGCAGCAGCTCTGCCCCGCCTGCAAGCGCAAAACTCTCTCGGTCGCGCAAATGCGAATTAAGGAGGCCGCCCGTGGCTAAAGCTCCCGCCCTCGAAGAACTCGCCGCTCACTACGGGCCGCACCTGAATTACACCCCCGCCGGCGGATGGCAAGGAGAATCCAGCCGCGTGCCCGAGACGCTGGTGAAGACGCATTGCTGCTTCTGCGGCCAGCAGTGCGGCATTCAGCTCAAAGTGCGCGACAACCGCGTGGTGGGGTTCGAGCCCTGGGAGGACTTTCCGTTCAATCGCGGCATGCTGTGTCCCAAAGGCGTCAAGCGCTACCTGCAGGGCAATCATCCCGACCGTCTGCTCGATCCGCTGCTGCGCACCGATACGGGCTTCCGCAAAGCCACCTGGGACGAAGCGCTCGATTTCACGACGCGCCGCCTGCGCGAATTGCAGGAGAAATATGGCCGCGATTCCGTCGCCGTCTACGGCGGCGCTTCGCTCACCACCGAGAAGGCGTACCTGATGGGCAAATTCGCACGCGTGGCCCTGGGCACGCGCCACATCGATTACAATGGCCGCCTGTGCATGGTGTCGGCCGGTACGGCGTACAAAGTAGCGCTGGGAGTAGACCGCGCGCCCAATCCGTGGGCCGATATTGCCTGCGCAGAAGTGCTGCTGGTGATCGGAGCCAACATCGGGGAATGCGCCCCCATCACCACCGACTACATCTGGCGCGCGCGCGATAAGGGCGCGAAGCTCATCTTGGCCGACCCGCGCTTCACGCCCATCGCGCGCAATGCCGATCTGTACCTCCCGGTGCGCCCCGGCACGGACCTCGCGCTCCTCATGGGCATGCTCCACGTCATCATTCGCGACAACCTCACCGACCGCGAATTCATCGCCGCGCACACCACCGGGTTCGAAAAGACCGCGGAATCGGTCGAGCCGTGGAATCCGCGCCGTTCCGCGGATGTGTGCGGCGTCCCACCCGAAGCCATCGAGAAAGCGGCGCACTGGGTGGCCGAATCCCGCCGGACCATGATCATGCACGCACGCGGGCTGGAACACCAATCCAAGGGCGTGGAGAATTGCGAGGCGGCGGTGGCCATCGCGCTGGTCACCGGGAATATCGGGCGCGAAGGCGCGGGTCCGGTCATGATCACCGGCCAGGGGAACGGGCAGGGCGGACGCGAGCACGGGCAGAAATGCGATCAGTTGCCCGGCCAAAGGAGCCTCACCGACCCCGCCGCCCGCGCGCACGTCGCCGGTGTGTGGGGCATCGAGCCCGACGATTTGCCAGGCCCCGGCTACACCGCGGTCGAGATCATGAACGCCATCCACAGCGGCGAAATCAAGGGCCTGCTTTGCACCTGCTTCAATCCCCTGGTCTCGCTGCCCGACGCCAATTTCACCCGCGAGGCTCTGGAGCGCCTGGAATTTTTCGGCGTGATCGATTTCTTCCTTTCGGAGACGGCCGCGCATGCCGACGTGGTGCTGGCCGGCAGCCTGCAAGAGGAAGAAGAGGGCGTCACTGCCAATGTGGAAGCGCGCGTCATCCACATTCGCAAGGCGGTGGATCCTCCCGGCAACGCCCGCCGCGATTCCGAAATCATCTGCGCTCTGGCGCGGCGGCTCGGCAAAGCCAAGCACTTCCCCTATCGCGAACCGCGCGAGATCTTCGAGGAACTGCGGCTCGCATCGCGCGGCGGCCTGGCCGACTACTACGGCATCACTTACGAAAAGATCGACGCTCAAAAGGGCGTGTTCTGGCCCTGCCCCACGCTCGACCACCCCGGCACGCCGCGCCTTTTCGAAGACGGCCGGTTTTTCCATCCCGATGGCAAGGCGCATCTGATGAGTCTCACCTGGCGCGACAGCGGCGATCCCGTGGACGCCGATTTTCCTGTCTATCTCACCACCGGCCGCGTGGTCAGCCAGTATCTTTCCGGCACGCAGACGCGGCGTATTGGCGCGCTCGTAGATCAGAATCCCGAGCCGAAGCTGGAAATTCATCCGAAGCTCGCCGCACCGCTCGGCATCCGGAGCGGCGATTGGGTGACGGTGACGTCGCGGCGCAATTCGATCACCTTGCCGTGCATGGTGGTCCGCACCATCCGGCCCGATACCGTCTTCATTCCCTACCACTGGCCCGGCGGCCGCAGCGCCAATCGACTGACGCATCGCACGCTCGATCCGCGCAGCAAAATTCCGGAATTCAAAGTGTCGGCCTGCCGCATTGCGAAGGCCTCCGCTCCGGGAGGGGGCTCCTAAATGTTCGGCATGGAGTTCTACATCGACCCCTCGCGCTGCATCGGCTGCCAGTCGTGCCTCAAAGCCTGCGAAGAATGCGACACGCACCGCGGCGTGTCCATGATCAACTTCGATTTCGTGGACCGCGGCGAGACCATCGCCACCGCGGCCTACGTTTGCTGGCACTGCGACAATCCCACCTGCGCGCAGGTCTGCCCGGCCGACGCCATCAAGAAGTACGAGGACGGCATCGTCGGCTCGTCGCTCAAACCGCGCTGTATCGGATGCTCCAACTGCGTGCTGGCCTGCCCGTTCGGAATTCCCAAACTGATTCCGCAGTACGAGCAGATGATGAAGTGCGACATGTGCTATGACCGGACGTCGGTGGGCAAACGGCCCATGTGCGCCACCGTCTGCCCGAGCCAGGCGCTGGCCTATGTGAAGCCCGAAACCATCGCCGACACGCGCCGCGAAAAGCCGGTGAACACGTTCTGGTTCGGCAATCAGAAAATCACCACCAAAGTTTTCATGTTGGCGCCGGCCGAGGCCACCGAAATCGCCATCGACGTCGCCGACTACACCTGGGAGGGAGAGCATGAAGTGGTTCCGCAAGCCTTCTAGCGCGCCGCTCTGGCAGGACGAATTCCCGGTCTTCACCGCCGAAGAACGCTACGTCAGCCGTCGCCAGTTCACCAAGTTCCTCACGCTCACCTCGCTCGCCATGTTCGCGGGCAACTTGTGGATTCTGGGGCGGTCGCTGCTGCAACGCGGGCCTTCGTACCGCAGGCAGGCCATTGCCGGACTGGATGAAATCGCCGTGGGCGGCATCAAGATTTTCGCCTACCCCACCACCGACGATCCCTGCATTCTGGTGCGCACCTCGGCCGATTCTTACGTGGCGTACAGCCAGAAATGCACCCACCTGTCCTGCGCAGTCTATTACGACAAGGAAAAGAAGCGGCTGGAGTGCCCGTGCCACCAGGGATTCTTTTCAATTGCCGATGGCTCGGTGCTCCAGGGCCCTCCGCAGAGACCCTTGCCACGAGTAACGCTCGAAAAGAGCGACGGCCGGCTGGTGGCCGTCCGCATGGAAGGAGAAGGCGCATGAAGAAGGGCGGGCTCACGGCCATCGACGGCGCGATGGCGCTCATCGTACTGCTTCTGATCGTGCAAATCTGGCTGCTCTCGGCGACCCTCGAATCGTTTCTGGCCGGGCATCGCGACGCGGCCGTACCGGGCGCGATCGTCTCCGGAATCCTTTTCGCGGCGTGCCTGGCGCTGTATCTGTTCGTGGTGCGGATCGATTCCGAAATGCGCTGACAAAGTCCCCACCGCCGGCAACCAGCCTCGAGGAGCAAGGTGCGAGGACTTGCGCCGGCGAGGCGATTCCGAAGTTTACGAAGAGGAAGATGCCTCGTCATGTAGAGTGCCATTGAGAACCTTGCGAGCGGACTCCGCACCGCAGACGGGGAGCGCCTGGCCCTCCAGGAGTCCGATTTGTTTGAGCACGGAGGCCTGGTCCCAGTAGATATGCTCGTGGGCAAGCTTGTCGCCGCGGAATTTCACGATCGCAACCAGTGCCACTTCGACCCGGCGATTGGTGGGCGCGACGCCCGGCAGCATCCAGGGCATCTCCCGGGTATGCGTGAACGAGAAGATCATTTCGTCCACGAGCTGGTCTTCGCCGACTGTTCGCGAAACGGGCGTCAGGGTGGTATCGGGCGGCATGGCGGGAATGAAATCGCGCGAATAAAACTCGCGCAGGGCGCTTAGGCCGGCGCCGCCCGTGAGCACCGGAACATGATTGACGTAGGCGTCTTCCACCATGGTGGCGAGCGTCGCCTCGGTATCGCGCGTCGCGAATTCGTGCCTGGTGTGTTCTTCCCAAAGTTGGGGCAAAGGCTGAGCCATGGGGGTATTCTATCGTCCTCGGGATGTGGATGGCGCAGGAATTCGGGTTTACGCGTAACGCGGCGGCGCGGCGCGCCGGAAGGCACCTCGCGATCAGAGCGGGCGCGATCAGAGCGCCCGGGCAATGCGCGGCACAGAAATCTCGAAGCCTATGCGCTCAGCGCCATCACCGGCCCCGCGGCGGGTGACTGGACGCGCAGAGAAGAGCCGAACGGCTGAAAGCGATGGCCGACGCCGAACACGGTTTCGATGTAAACGTCGGCGTAGGCGCCCAGTTTCCGGCGCAGATGGCGGATATGGACATCGAGCGTACGCGTACGAATCTCGGTACTGTATCCCCAAACCCGCATCAACACCTCGGCGCGGGGAATAATCATGCCGGCGTAGGAAACGAGCAGCACCAGCAGGTCGTACTCCTTGCGCGTCAACGGGAGCGGTTTGGAATCGAGGGTTACCGTTTCGCTGCTGAAATCCAGGGTCAGATGGGCGTCGCGATAGAACGTTGGATGTTCCATGTGATCAGGCTACAGTGTCGGGGTTTGGGGATCGTCGCGGAGGTGTAAATAGCTTGTAAAACCGCCGGGGGCTTGACGTGTAAGTAAGTACTGACTTACAATTGCGTATGCCTGAAACGGCCCCCGCGGCAGGCCGGATGCATGCCGGCGACCGCAAGCGGCAGCTCCTCGAAGCGGCCCTCGATCTGTTTTCCCGCAAAGGCTTCGGCGGCACGACCACCAAGGAAATCGCGGCCGCCGCGGGAGTGACGGAGGCCATCATTTTCCGCCATTTTCCGAGCAAGCAAGCGCTCTACACGGCGGTGCTCGACTCCAACGCCGAATCCTGCGGCCACGAAGAATGGCTGGCCGACATCCAAAAAGAAATGGACCGCGACAACGATGCGGGTGTGCTGCGCACCCTGGCCGCCAAAATCCTGGAGTCGTACCGCACCGGCGCGCGAATCGAGCGCATCCTGCTCTTCGCCGCGCTCGAAGGCCACGAACTGGGGCTGGCGCACCATCGCCGGTTCGCGCTCCCGGTGTTCGAGCTGTTTCGCGAATACATCGCGCGGCGCCAGCGAGCGGGAGCGATCAAGGGCCTCAATCCCGGCATCGTGATTGGCGCCATCGCCGGGATGGCGCAGAATTACGCGCTCTACACCGAGCTATTCGGATTCAAACCCCTCCATGCAGACGACCAGGAGGTAATCGACAGTTTCACTGAAATCGTCATGCGTGGCGTGCGTCGGAGCAAGTCTTCGAAGAAGGCCACCGTGAAAGCAAGGAACCGAAAATGAATCGCTTCATCCTATTCTCCGCACTTATGATTGCCGCGTGGTCGGCGGCGTGCTCCGCCAACCATCCGGAATCGGTTTCCGCGACGGCACCGCAGAAACTTTCGGTCGCCACCGCGCAAGCCACGTCGCGCACGGTTCCCGCCTCGTTCGAGGAAACGGGCACGTTCGTGGCCGACGAGACTTCCGATATCGCCCCGCTGGTAGCCGGGCGTGTGCTCACGACGCCGGTAAACGTGGGCGACTTCGTCAAACAGGGGCAAGTGATCTGCGAGCTCGACCATCGCGACGCCGAACTGCGTCTGGAACAGGCGCGCGCACAGATGGACGAAGCCACCTCGGGCATGCACCAGGCGGAATCGCGCATCGGGCTGCGCGGCGATTCGCAATTCGACCCCAATCGCGTGCCGGAAGTGGCCGCGGCGCGCGCCAATTATGAATCGGCGCAGGCGCAGGCGAAACTCGCGGCGGCCGACGCCAGGCGCTACGAAAACCTGGTGGCGAGCGGCGATGTGTCGCGGAGCGCATTCGACAAGGCCCATACCCAGCAGGAAACCGCCGACGCCCAAGCCAACGCCGCCCGCCAGCAGTACGAGGCGGCGCTCAACGGCGCGCGGCAGGGCTTCGGAGCGGTGGAGTCCGCTCAAGCGGCGCTCGCGGCCGCGCGCGCGCAACTGGAGCAGGCGGAAAAGGGCCTGGCGGACACTACCATCCGGGCGCCGTTCGACGGCAATATCACGGCGCGGCCGGTGGCCGCCGGGGAGTACGTCGGGATGAACAACAAGATCGCCACCATTGTGCGCATAGGCAGCTTGAAACTACAGTTGCAGACCCCCGAGCAGCGCGCCTCGCAAGCCAAACTCGGCATGGCGGTGGAAGCCCGTGTCGCGGCGTACCCGGACCGTGTCTTCACAGGCAAAGTGACCGCCATCGACGCCTCGGTGGATCCGGCGTCGCGCGTCTTCATCGTGGAAGCGCGGTTCGACAACGCCGGCAGCCAATTACGTCCCGGCATGTTTGCCAAAGCACGCGTGCTTCTGCCGGGCGGTGAGACGGCCGTGTTCGTGCCGCGCAGCGCGGTGTTACGCGACAAGACCACGGATTCCAACCAAGTCTACTTCATCGATAACGGCAAGGCGCGCCTGCGCGTGGTGGTGCTGGGCGACGCCGAGGGAGACCAGATCCGCATCGCGTCCGGCCTTGCGGGCACGGAGACGGTCGCGGTAAGCCGGCTGAGTGAATTGTACGACGGGGCGCTGGTGGAGGCGCGGAATTAGCCATGCACGCACTCGCTCAACTCTGTGTCCGCCGGCCGGTCTTCGCGACCATGTTGATCCTGGCGCTGGTGGTAATCGGAATCTTCTCCTACTACAGCCTGGGCGTGGACCTGTTCCCCAAGGTCGATATCCCGACGGTGCTGGTGACAGTAGCTAACCCCGGCGCGTCGCCCGAAGAAATCGAAACCGAAATCAGCAAGAAGATCGAAGACGCGGTGAACACCATCAGCCAGGTGGACGAAGTGCGCTCGGTCTCGTCCGAAGGCCAGTCGCAGGTAATCATCACGTTTCTGCTTTCGAAAAACGGCGACGTGGCGGCACAGGAAGTACAGAATAAAGTCAACCTGATTGTCAACGACCTGCCGCAGACCGCCAAACTTCCGGTGGTGCAGAAGTTCGATCCCGACGCCGCGCCGATCCTGCAAGTGGTGGTCTCCGCGCCGCGCTCGCTGCGCGACGTCACCCTCATCGCCGACAAGCAGATCAAGCGCAGCCTGGAGAACGCCAAGGGCGTGGGCGACGTGAGCATCGTCGGGGGGGCGAAGCGCGAAATCCACGTGCTGGTGGATCCCACCAAACTGCGCGCGTACGACCTCACCGTAAATGACGTCTTCAACGCGCTGCGCATGGAGAACCTGGAACTGCCGGGCGGCAGCCTGAACGCGGGCGCGCGGGAATTTACCGTCCGCACAACCGGGCGGGTGGCCGAAGCCTCGCAATTCAACCAGATCGCCATCGCCAACCGCAATGGATACGTGGTGAAGGTCAGCGACATAGGGTACGCCGAGGACAGTTACGAGGAGCCCACAAGTTCCTCGCGCTTCGACGGCGTTCCCGCGGTCACCCTGGTCGTGGCGAAGCAATCCGGCGAGAACACCGTGGCGACCGCGGACGAGGTCCGCAGCCGCCTGGACGTGATCCGCCAGAGCCTGCCGAAGGACGTGAAGGCGGAAATCATCGGCGATCAATCGGTCTTCATCAAAGCGTCGGTAGATGCGATTCAGCACCATCTGATCGAGGGCAGCATTTTCGCCGCGATCATCATCTTCATCTTCCTGGCTAACGTGCGCACCACGCTCATCGCGGCGGTCGCCATCCCGACCTCGATTATTTCCACGTTCGCGCTGATGGCTGCGATGGGGTTCACGCTGAACAATATCACCATGCTGGCGTTGACTCTGATGGTAGGGATCGTCATCGACGACGCCATCATCGTGCTGGAGAACATTTACCGCTTCGTCGAAGAGAAGAACGTACCACCGTTCACCGCGGCGATTCAGGGCACGAAGGAAATCGGCCTGGCGGTGATGGCGACCACCATGTCGCTGCTCGCGGTGTTTCTTCCGGTGGGATTCATGGGCGGGATTGTGGGCCGGTTCATGAGCTCGTTCGGATTCACTTCCGCATTCGCCATCGCGGTTTCGCTGCTGGTATCGTTCACTCTCACGCCCATGCTGTGCTCGCGCTTCATCAAGGCGCCGGCGCAGAAATCGGGCGGCCACTCGTCGAAGGAATCGTTCCTCTTCCGTCATCTGGACCGCTGGTACACGCGCATGCTGACGTGGTCGATGGCGCACCGGAAGGCGATGGTCGCGGCCAGCGTGCTGCTGGTGCTCTCCATCGTTCCGCTCTTCGCTTTCGTGGGAAAGAATTTCCTTCCCGACGACGATTCCTCGCAATACAACGTGATCGTGCGGACGCCGGAGGGCACGTCGCTCGCAGCCACCGCCAACCTTTCGGAGCGCGTCGCGCAGGACATCAGGCAACTTCCGGGCGTGCAGCACACGCTCATGACGGCCGGCGCGACGGCCGATCTTTCCGCCAATAACGCGCAAATCTATGTCGACCTCAAGGATCTCGACAAGCGCAGCATTTCGCAGTCGCAACTGATGGCGCGCACGCGCGAGCTGCTGAAGAAATATCCGTCCGAGATCCACACCAGCGTCGACCTGGTGAGCACTGTCGGCGGGAACCAGAGCAACGCGGACATCCAATACTTTATCCAGGGACCGGACCTCAACAAGCTGGCCCAGTATTCCGAGAAACTGCTCGGTGAAATCAAGAAGATTCCAAATCTGGTGGATACCGACAGCACGCTGCGCAGTGGAAAGCCCGAAGTACGGCTCGAGATCGACCGGCCGCGCGCGGCCGATCTCGGCGTCTCCGTCATGGATATCGAAATGGCGCTCAACACGCTGGTGGCCGGGCAGGTGGCCTCCGAGTTCAAAGCCGGCGAAGACGAGTACGACGTGCGCGTACGGGCGCAGGAGCAATCCCGCGTGAGCGCGGCGAATCTGGCGCGAATGACCGTGCCTTCGAGCAAGGGCCGGTCGGTAGGGCTCGATGAAGTGGTGCGGATCGTACCTGGCACCGGGCCATCGTCCATCAATCGCATCAACCGCCAGCGGCAGGTGACGCTCTCAGGCAACGTAGCGCACGGCGGATCGCAGGCGGCAATTCTCGCGGCGATGGACAAGCTCAGCGACGGGCTGCACATGGACCCCGACTATGTCTCGGGAAAGACCGGGGCATCGAAAGAACTCGGGCGCACCGGGTATTACTTCGCGCTGGCGTTTTCCCTCACCTTCATCTTTATGTACATTGTGCTCGCGGCGCAGTTCGAGAGCTTCATCCATCCGGTGACGATTCTGCTCACGCTGCCGCTGGCCGTGCCGTTCGGGATCGTGTCGCTATTCATCGCAAACCAGACGGTCAACATCATGTCGGGCCTCGGACTGCTGCTGCTCTTCGGCATCGTGAAGAAGAACGCCATTCTGCAGATCGACCACACCAACGGCCTGCGCGAGAGCGGCATGCCGCGCTACGACGCTATCATTCAGGCCAACCGCGACCGCTTGCGGCCCATCCTGATGACTACCATCGCGCTGGTAGCGGGCATGGCGCCTCTGGTTATCGCCAACGGCACCGGCGCGGCGACCAACCGCTCTATTGGCGTGCTGGTGGTAGGCGGACAGTCGTTATGCCTGGTGCTGACGCTGCTGGTGGTGCCGGTGTTCTATTCGCTTTTCGAAGATCTCGGACAATCGTTCTCTTCGGGCCGCATGGCACGCCTGCTCGAGTTTTTGCGGCTGCGCGGCAAGAAAGTGGCAGCCGTCGCGGTATCCACAATTCTGGGCATCGGGTCGGCCTTCGGGCAGACGGCGCCCTCGCAGGCGGTGAAGGTGGAGAGTTTGCAGGAGGTCAGCATTCCGCCGCGGCCCGGGATTACGGGGCGGACGCCGATCACGCTCTCGGAAGCCATCGAGCGCACGCTGGCCAACGACCCGGATCTGCGCATTTCGCGCATCCAGCGCGACGAAGCGGGATTTTCGGTGCGGGCCGCACAGGGCGCGTATGATCCGGTGTTCGGATTTACGGGATCGCGGACCCGCTCGGTGGTGCCGGTGGCGTCCATTCTGGGGGGCACGGAAACCGGCAAGCTGACGCAAACGCAATGGGCGGGCGGCCCGCAGATGAGCGGGATCACGGCGACCGGCGCCACCTATTCGCTGCAATTCCAGAATTCCCGTTTGCAGAACGACAGCACGTTCAACACGCTGAACCCGCAATATCCAACGTCTGTGACGCTGAACGTGACGCAGCCGCTCTGGCGCGGGCTTCGCTTCGACGAAAGCCGCTACCGCCTTCAAGTAGCGCGCAAGAACCAGAAGCTCAGCCAGGAGCAATTGCGCCAGCGCATCATTGAAGTGGTGACCCAGGCGGTGGATGCGTATTGGGAGCTGGACTACGCGGCCCACAATTTCGATGTGCAGAGCGAGGCGGTGCGACTGGCGGAACGGCAGTATCAAAGCAATCAGCGCCTGGCCGACCAGGGCGTGCTCGCGCCGGTGGACGTGGTGGCGGCGCAAACTCAGGTGGCGACTTTCGAGCAGGAACTGTTCGGAGCGCAGCAGCTGCTGACGCAAGCCGAAAACAACCTGAAAACCATGATGCTCCCCAATCGGACCGACTTGATGTGGAGCATGGCGTTGGTGCCGGAGTCGCAACTGACGGCGGAACGCAAGCCGCCGAGCCTGGAAGAGGCCATCGCGCGGGCATTGAAAACGCGGCCCGAACTGTCGGAAAGCCAACTCGCGCTCGACGTCAATCAACTCGACCGGAAGTTCAGCCGCGAGCAAACCAAGCCGCGCGTGGATCTGTTCGCGAACCTTTCGGAATCGGGGCTGGCGGGAATTGCAACGCCGATCGGAAGCAATCCGCTAGCGGCGTTCTTCCCGCCGGGAACGCAGTTCGTGCCGACGCTGCTGATGGGCAACTACGGTCAGTCGCTGAGCACGCTGGCCTCGGGAGTGTTCCCCTCGGCGCAGGTGGGGGTTACAATTTCTCTGCCGTTACGGAATCGCACCGCGCAGGCACAGGCGGCCATTTCGGAAGCCGAAGGGCGCCGCTTGCGCACAGTGGAAGATCAGGTAGGTATGGCGATCGAGGCCGACGTGCGGAATGCGGTACAGGGCGTCATGGCGACGCAGGCGCGGCTTTCGGCGGCGGCGCTGGCGAGCCGCTCGGCTGAAGAGCAGTACCAGAGCGAGCAGCGGCAATTTCAGGCGGGAACATCGACGGTGTTCCTGGTCTTACAGCGGCAGTCGGACTTCATCGCCGCGCGCAGCCGCGAAGTGCGGGCGCGCGCCGATGCGGGCGAAGCGATCGCGAATCTCGATCGCGCTACGGCGGCGACAATCGAGGCTCGGGGAATTAAGCTGGAGTAGATCGGAAGTTACAGCTGGCCGGCGTCATCTTGGGGAACTTGTGAGCCAGGCGGTTTCAGCTCCGGAGCATGGCCTCAGATCGTCGATCTGGATTTCTTACCATACCGGCATCGCGCTTTCCGTGGTGCGCGAGGCTTTCAATACGGCGGACATGCGGCGGCCGAACTCTTCTTCCGAGAACTGCCGCGCCCAAGCCTGCAAATCGGCCGGAAGGATGGACGGTTCCATCGATTCGAGCCGGTCGATGGCCATGGCGATCGCGCCGGGTTCCGGCTCTCCGTAAAAGATGCCGCCGAAAAAGGGCACCGTTTCGCGCGCACCACCGCGCCCGAAAGCCACCACTGGCTTGCCGCTGGCCAAGGCCTCCACGGGAGTAATGCCGAAGTCTTCCTCCCCGGGCAGCACGAAGAAACGGCAGCGGGCATACAGTTCGCGCAAGTCTTCATCCGTGACGCGGCCAAGGAATTCTACGTTGGGCGCGGCGATCGCCTTCAGAGCGCGATATTCGGGGCCGGCGCCGGCAATCTTGAGACGCCTGCCGGATTGCGAAAAGCAGCGGACTACCGTGTCGATGCGCTTGTAGGGCACCAACTCCGAGACCGCAAGGGCGTAATCCTCCGCCGGCTTCCAATAGAACGAAGCGACATCCACCGGCGGATAAATTACTTCCGATTCTCGGCGATAGGTTTTCCAGATGCGCACCTGCACGTTGCGGCTGTTGGCCACGAACTGGTCAACACGTGCCGCCGAGGCGTAATCCCACAGGCGGAGATAATTCGCGACGGGCGTCATCAGCGCGCGCTTCCAACGGGAGCGCGTCCATTCGTTGCGATACGCGGGGTAGAGATCCCAGAGATAGCGCATGGGAGTGTGGCAGTAGCACACGTGGCGCGCGTGGGAGGGCACAATGACGCCCTTGGCCGGCCCCGATTCGCTGCTCACCACCAGGTCGTAGCCGCGGAGGTCGAAACTTTCGAGTGCCATCGGCATGAGAGGAAGCAGCGAGCGGTAATGGCGCCGCAGCGGGTTCAGGAAAGAGGCGGTGACGCGGTGCAGCCGCACGTTGGGACTGAACGCGGCGGGCTCCGAGAAGAGCGTGAAGATGTCGGCTTCGGGCAGCAGGCGGCACAGGGCATCGAGGACCTTTTCCCCTCCGCGCCGGTTGATGAGCCAGTAATGAACGATTGCCGCGCGCACGCTGCTTCCAGCATACTCATAGCAGGGCATGGCGAGCACGGACGAAGGCCACTTTTACCGTTGTAACGGCGGACGCTACGATCCCATGTTGAGCGACGTCGAGCTTTCCATGGGCGGCATGTTTTATCCGGTGGGGTTTCCGCTGCGGCTCGCTACCAATGCGCGCGGCGTGCTGGAAGCTGCCGGCGAGGCATGGGGACCTTGGGAGCGTGCGTTCGATACCGAACCGCTGGATTTTCGTGTCGTGGTGCGGCCGGATGGGGAAGCCGCCGCCGCGCC